>Ga0209417_1000052_pt1 | contig 314913 bp, 262 predicted proteins | sample RifGroF2_FD_184002 | JGI IMG/M metagenome (GOLD analysis project Ga0209417, IMG submission 184002) | Groundwater microbial communities from Rifle, Colorado, USA - Groundwater F2 (SPAdes) (version 2) | ecosystem: Environmental > Aquatic > Deep subsurface > Groundwater | place: Rifle, Colorado...
ATTAACAATTTATTTAGTTGCTAACAAAGAAAAGAAAAAGAAGCAAAAAGAAAAGAAAACCAATACATTATAAACAAAACTTTTCATCTTTAATATTCCCTTGTTAATAAAATGCAAATCTAAAGGAGGCATGGAGGCACGGCAGGCGTCTCCATGCTCCCTGCTCCTTGCTCCTTTCCTCACGCTACTTTTGTCTCCACCTCCAGCTCCATATCGTTTTCAATCCTCAGGTTGTCGATAATAAAATTCTGACGTTCGGGCGTATTTTTTCCCATGTAAAAAGAGAGGGTTTCTTCGATGGATGATTCACGGCGCAGGATTACCGGTTCAAGCCGGATGGACTGTCCGATAAAATGTTTGAACTCGCTGGGGGAAATTTCACCCAGTCCTTTAAACCTGGTTATTTCAGGGTTTGGTTTTAATTCGTTGATGGCCGAAAAACGTTCTTCATCCGTATAACAATAGTGTGTTTTTTGCTTGTTGCGAACCCTGAACAGGGGCGTTTGCAGGATGTAAACATGCCCTGTTTTTACCAGGTCGGGATAAAACTGAAGAAAAAAGGTGAGCAACAACAAGCGGATGTGCATTCCGTCCACATCGGCATCGGTAGCTATTACAATGTTGTTATAGCGCAGGTTTTCAAGGTCCTCGTCGATATTTAGCGCTGATTGCAGGAGGTTAAACTCTTCGTTTTGGTACACAATTTTTTTGCTTAGCCCAAAACAGTTAAGTGGTTTCCCTTTTAAACTAAAAACTGCCTGGGTTTGTACATCGCGCGATTTGGTAATCGAACCGCTGGCCGAATCACCTTCAGTAATAAAAAGGGTAGAGTCGAGGCGGTTTTCGTGGTTGGTGTTATAGTGAATCCTGCAGTCGCGGAGTTTTTTGTTGTGCAGACTGGCTTTCTTCACACTTTCTTTGGCCAGTTTTTTTATGCCGGCCATGTCTTTTCTTTCCTTTTCCGATTGCAGCAGTTTTCGGTAAAGCGAATCGGCTGTTTCGGTGTGGATGTGCAGGTAGTCGTCCAGGTTGCGGGTGATGATGTCGTGGATGTAGTTGCGAACAGTCTGGCCACCCTCTTCAATGTGCTGAGAGCCCAGTTTTGTTTTGGTCTGCGATTCAAAAACAGGCTCTTGTATTTTTATACTGATAGCAGCCATGATTGAGGTACGGATGTCGCTGGTATCGAAATCCTTTTTATAAAAATCGCGGATGGTCTTTACAATGGCTTCTCTAAAAGCATTTTGGTGCGTACCTCCCTGGGTGGTATGTTGTCCATTGACGAATGAAAAATATTCCTCGCTATACGATTTTGAACTATGTGAGAAAGCACATTCAAAGTCACCTTCTTTAATTTGGATAATGGGATAAAGTACGGGACCATTTCCATTGATGTTGTGCTCCAGCAGATCGACGAGGCCATTTTTAGCAAACATTTTATGCCCGTTAAAATTAATGGTCAACCCATTGTTTAGGAACACGTAATTCCACAACATTTCTTCGATGTAATCGAAAAGATAATGAAAGTTGCCAAACAGGTCCTGGTCGGGTGTGAAAGTGATGATGGTTCCCTGCTTTAATGGTGTATCCTGCAAAGGCTCATCGTTTACGATTTCTCCTCGTTTAAAAGTGACTTTTTTTGTTTTTCCATCACGTACCGATTGTGCAAGAAATTGATAGGAGAGGGCATTGACGGCTTTCGACCCAACCCCGTTTAAACCAACTGCTTTTTTAAAAACCTTTGAATCGTATTTGGCACCTGTGTTTATTTTGCTCACACATTCAATCACCTTGCCCAGCGGCATTCCACGGCCATAATCCCTGATGGTTACTTCCTTATCGGTGACGGTAACTTCAATTAAATTGCCATGTCCCATGACAAATTCATCGATCGAATTGTCTATAATTTCTTTTAAAAGGACATAAATCCCGTCATCATGTGAGCTTCCATCTCCCAATTTCCCGATGTACATTCCAGGTCGCAGCCGGATATGTTCTTTCCAATCTAATGACCGTATGCTATCGTCTGTATATTCCGCGGACATATTTCTCCAGTTTGCCGGCAAAAGTAGAAACATAATCAAGCGCATTGAACAGCATGTGCATGAAGTTACGAAACATTTGCTGTTGAAAAACGTGAATGATGTCCCTCACGATGTTTCCCTGCTTTATATTTTATCAGCTGATTGCTGCATTTCCATTATTGAGTCCGGTCTAAAAAGGTGAATCATGAAAATAATTGAAAATCAGTTTTCACCCCTCACGATATTGACATCGGGACTAAAGGGAGAACTGATTTTCAGCCACTTCCCCTTTAGGGGATTTAGGGGTAAAAGTGGCTGAAATCGTTCTATTACCTTTTTAGACCGGTCTCAATTATTGAATTTCACCACTGGGAATTGAATTCCCATTTTGATTAATTCATTGTGAAAAAAATAACATAATATTAATGTAATATATTGTATATTAAGTAATTATTAAATTTGGTATAATTTTTATGTAAATAAAGTGCGTTGTAGAAGACTACATTGTTCATAAGATTTTGATTTAGTAACTTAATTGTCACAGTATATAAATTCTATAGCCATGAAACAGATCGTTTTATTTTTAATGTTGCTCATCGCATTGCAATCCTGTAAAAAAGAATGGGATAAGTCAACCGATGTGGCTGTTTCAGGTATTGATAACCTGAAGGTTGATCCAAACTTCGACTGGAAGCTTGCCAACCAGTTTACAATAGATGGTAATTACCTGAAAGGACCTGGCATAGTTCATATTACTTCACCTGATGGATTGACAAATTTTTATACAGGTCAGGCAGATGGAACTTCGGTAACAATTAGTTTGCCAACCATTTATGATGATGTGTTAGTTAATGGGCAATCGTACAACGGCATGAAAGGGCTAAAAGGCGGGGCGCAGGTAAATGTAAACTCAATGACTTATGACCCCCCTGCTTTCTGGTCGAATAATGTAACTTATCAACAGGATGCAGTTAAACTAACGGATAATACCTTTGCGTTGTTGTATATTGATCATAACATAGGTGGCACCCCCATGGTCTTGATTGGGACGATAAATGGAAATTCCATCAGCTATGGCAATCCTCAGCAGGTGGGAAGCCCATTAGGTGACATTTATCCAAGGATCATTGCATTGAACAGTGGCAGAATCGCCTTTGGTTTTGTTGAATCTGGAAGCGGATTTCGTTTAAGAGTTTTACTTGCAGATATTATCGGGAACAATATCAATGTAATAAGTCAATACTTTTTACAAACAACAGCAGTATATAACTTTGAAATGGATGCTTTTAGCGATGGAGATATCATAGTTGGGTATGAAAAACAAAGTGGTAATATACTTGCCGCTATTGTTCTTGATGCTTCTTCCGGAATACTGAATCCAGGTCCTGAATGTAATATTACAACATGTTATGGGAATCCACAATATTTTAGAATAGATGTTGCTACAATAAATTCTTCACAATGTGTTGTAGGTTCTTTTTTACGCAACACCGGACCCCTTTACAATTACACTACTCTGCTAAGCCGTAATAATTTAACACTAACGGTGAAAACGATCCAATCTATTTTTGAAAGTCAAGCTGGTTATCAACAAGCAACTGATATTTTAAAGGTTAACGAAAGCAAAATCCTTGTTATCGGTGAAATTAATGGTAAAACAAATTATACCTACTGTGATATTACCGAAAACAGCATCCTACCTGATGTACCAATAGAAATTTTTTCCTATACATCTACAAACCATTTAAAAGCATCATTCATTAACCAGAATACCGTTCATCTTACTTTCAGTAACCCATCAACCGGGTATCGTTTATCGTCAATGGTAGGGAATATAACAAGTAACAGCATTTCCTGGGAACCCATCATCAATCATAATATTTATTTCATGTATCAGTTCTATTATGAATTTATGCCAGTTACAAATTTCATGATGGGAAACAATAAATTGCTCATTATTGCCAATGACTTTCAGTCGACACGTCGAGGCATTTGCATCATGGGCCATTATAATCCGCCCATAACTGATGCAGATGGTGATGGTGTTGCCGACGAAGACGATGATTATCCAAACGACCCATTGCGGGCATTCGACAACTATTTCCCCGCAGCAGGGTTTGGGAGCCTGGCCTATGAAGATTTGTGGCCGGGGAAAGGTGATTATGATTTCAATGATTTGGTGGTTGACTATAGATTCCATACCGTTACCAATGCACAAAACAAAGTGGTGAATATTGTTGCCACCTTTGTTTCGAAAGCAAGCGGAGCCTCTTTTGAAAATGGGTTTGGATTTTCGCTTTCGGGAGCCAGCAATGCATTAACATCGATCGTTGCCAACATGACCGTTACGGGATACCATCTTACTGAAGACCTGATTACATTGAATGCATCGGGTTACGAGAGTGGTCAAAGTAAGCCGACAATTATTGTCTATGACAATGTTTTTAACGAGATACAAAATCCGGGAACAGGCATGGGTGTTAATACTTCCCCGTCGGCCCCATTTGTGGATTTTGATACAATTCAGATAACAATTACCCCCACGGTCCTCTTAACCATGGAAGATTTTGCATTGACCAGTTGGAATCCATTCGTGATAGTAAACAAGGGTCGGGAACATGAAATACATTTAAATGGTTATCCACTCACCGACCTGGGCAGTAGCAGCTATTTCGGACAATGGGAAGATGCGAGCAACCCTTTATCAAGTCAAACATTCAGAACTGCTTCAAATCTCCCCTGGGCCATTGATGTACCAAGCGTATTTGTCTGGCCAAATGAAAAGGTTGACGTCACACAGGCGCATTTAAAGTTTGCAGCCTGGGCCGAAAGCGGAGGAGGTCTATACCCTGATTGGTATGATGATATGCCTGGGTATCGTAACAACCAAAATCTCTATGATGTTCCTTAGGTTAAAGTGGATATGAAAAAAGCAGCCGCAAGGCTGCTTTTTCCTTTTTTACCAAGAAAATCATTCTTTTTTCTTAGCCGTATTGATTTTAAATGGGAAGTAAGCAGGACAGAACCCAACAAAGGCTGTGACCAGAGGCAAAAGAGCCACCAGACCCCACCATGTTTGATAATACCATCCGAGTGCTGCAATTACCAATGCTAGCAGAATGCGAATTACTTTGTCAACTGTTCCAACATTATTTATCATAGCAGTTATTATTTAGAGTTGCACAAAACTAATAATTCTTGATGAATTCAAACAAGATAAAATAATTTGAGTTTACGGATGTAAAAAGAACAGGACATCAAGTACAAACAAGAAACCCTACTTTTTCTTAATGAGCTGCCCGATGAACGATTTTAAGATGATCACATCAGATTTGTCTGGAATCCATTCCCTGAAAAGGGTACCTGTTTGACGTTTAAAGATAAAATATTGAGCAAGAACGGAACTGCTGTAGCTTAATGAGGCGGTAAGTGCCGCACCAACGTAACCTAATAAAGGAATCAGGAACCAGGCAGCCAGCAAGGTGACCACAAAACCGATGGCATTTACCTGCAAACTTATTTTGGGCTGACCGATCCCTGAAAAATATCCGCTAAAAATGGTGTTGGCGGCCAACGCCAGAACGCCCGGACTTAAAGCAGCAATAATCAGCTTAAGATCGGAGAAGTCCTTTTTGAATATCTGCACATAAACAGATGAAGGAATCAATAAAAGCAACAAAAGAGCCACCAGGGTTACCGCCAGCGAAAGTTTCATTAACCGAATGGTAATCTGCCGCGAATACTCTTCACTGTCCTGACTGGCGATAGAGGAAAACTGCACAAGAGAGATGCTTTGACCAATTAACCTTAATCCTTCGGTAAGCTGGACGCCGGCGCCATACAACCCAACAGACGAAAGTCCTGAAAAATACTTGAGGATCCAAATAGAAATTCGTTTGTTTCCAATGTGCAGTATGTTGGCTGCCTGGCTGGTAAATCCATAGTTCACAACCGACCGTGTTGTTGCAATCCAGCCATTGATTGAACAGCCTTTCATGCTTTTTAAAATCGCGATAAAGCCAAGCAGTCCACCCATCCCATAAGCCATGTATAAACTATAAATAAACGAAAATACCGACTTGTCGCCAAGCAGATAATAGCTAACCAGAACGGAAACAATCAAAACGGAAATTTGTACGACAAAGATCTGATTGTATGTTCTGATACGGGTTTGTCCGATGAGCACGTTATAATGTGTCAGCATGAAAGCGTTAAGAAAGGTAAGAAACAATACATGATATTCAAATCCTTGCGGTACAATCAGATAAAAAGCTTCTGGAAAGTATTGCGGAGCAAAATAAGTTACCCCGGCGTAAATGGCCAGGATGAAGATGATCCAACCATAAGCCGGGATGACCAGTTGACTTATTGGCTTTCTGGTGGTGAAATAGATGACTGCACTTCCTGCTACCAGATCGATAACCAGTTGTAAGATGGTGATGGCCAGAATAACGAGTGTGATAATACCAAACCCTGCACTGCCCAGCTCACGCGTTAGCACAATGAGTATTACCAGATTGAATATTGCATTCAAGACTCTGGTCCCTGCAGTTCCAAGTATCTTATTTATCATAAACCAATAAAAGCAAAAATAAACATTATCACAATCCGTTACTTTGTTAATTTTGCTCTTTACATCGCCCGTGACACTATTTATGGGTTTTAATCCGATGCTGTTGATGAAACTTTCTGTTGTCGTAGTTAATTATAATGTTGAGTTTTTTTTGGAACAATGCCTTTATTCTGTGCGCAAAGCCATGAAAGGAATTGAGGGTGAGGTTATTGTTGTGGATAATAACAGCATCGACGGTTCAAACAGGATGGTTGCGAAAAAGTTTCCTGAAGTCAGGCTCATCGCCAACAAAGACAACCGGGGTTTTTCCAGAGCAAACAACCAGGGCATTGATATTTCTCATGGCGAGTACATTTTACTATTGAATCCCGACACGGTGGTGGAGGATGATACCTTTAGCAAGGTAATTCAATTCATGGACACTCATCCGCAAGCCGGAGCATTGGGTGTGAAAATGGTAGATGGCGCCGGTAATTTTTTGCCTGAATCCAAAAGGGGGCTTCCTACGCCCATTACATCATTTTATAAAATGTTTGGACTGAGCTCGCTTTTTCCGCACAGCAGGCGATTTGCGCATTATCATCTCGGGCACCTGGATAAGGATAAAGTTCATGAAGTGGAAATCCTTGCAGGAGCGTTTATGTTGCTCAGACGTTCCGTTTTGGATGAGATTGGCTTGTTAGACGAAACTTTTTTTATGTATGGCGAAGATATCGACCTGAGCTATCGGGTGATCAAAGCCGGATATAAAAACTATTATTTTCCCGAAACCCGCATCATACATTATAAGGGTGAAAGCACAAAAAAAGGTAGTGTGAACTATGTGTTGGTTTTTTATCATGCCATGGTCATTTTTGCCAACAAGCATTTTTCGCAGAAAAATGCACGTTTATACACTTCATTAATTAATGTGGCTATCTATTTCAGGGCCTTTCTTTCGTTGATATCACGCGTCTGGAATATACTCTTGCTGCCGGTACTTGATGCATGTGTTTTGTTCGGAGGCACACTATTAATAAAAGAGGTGTGGGGGAGAGGCATGATTTATGCCGATGGTGGCGATTATCCTGTCACCTTTTTGTATTTCGTTATACCCTCTTATGTATCGATGTGGTTGCTTTCCGTATATTTTCTGGGTGGCTACGATCGGCCCGTTCGCATGAGCAATTCTGTCAAAGGTATGTTGGCTGGGACCATCATTATTTTGGTTTTGTATGCTTTATTACCTGAACGGCTGAGGTTTTCAAGGGCGCTCATTCTATTAAGTACATTATGGGGAATACTGGCTTTACCTTTGATTAGATTGGCACTGGCCGCTTTTCATATTTCCTGGGTTCAAATTGGTGAAAACCTGACCAAGCGATTTTTGGTGATTGGTGACAAAGCAGAGTCAAAACGGGTATCCGAACTGCTTTATGCATCTTATATCCGGCCAACCTTCGTGGGATGGGTTTCCCCTGACGAAAAACCAGGCGATGACAAGTCTTTTGTGGGAAACATCTCACAAGTAGTCGACATCATTCGCATCTATCGCATTAATGAAGTAGTGTTTTGTTCAAAGAGCATTACCCACCAGGTTATTATCAATAAAATGACTGAATGGAAAAGTGCCCAGGTCGCCTACAAAATTGCTCCCGAAGACAGCTTGTCGATTATTGGAAGCAATAGTATCCATACGCAAGGAGACCTGTATACCATCGACATACATGCTGTGGACAGTACCGCTAACCGCCGGAACAAACGTCTGGTTGATATCATTTTGAGCCTTGTATTACTGGTGGGTAGTCCCTTCATCTTTTGGGTGATGAAATCCCCGACAGGGTTTTTGTCCAATTGTATTAAAGTGCTTTTTGGTAAAAAAAGTTGGGTGGGTTTTTGCCCTGTTGAAGAACCGTTGGTTCACCTTCCCCTGATTAGAAAAGGGGTGCTGAACCCCATTGATGCCATGCACCATAAGCTGCATTCACCTCAAACCCGGACCAACCTGAACCTGCTTTACGCGCGTGATTACAAAGTATGGAAAGACCTGAACATCATTGCATACGCTTTTCGCGATTTAGGGAAATAGGTTACTATCGATTGTTTTAATTAATAGTTAGAGTCTGCAAGATAAAGTTGTCGGGGTGGGAATAGAATTGTAGTAAAACGGCAAAACCAGTCAAAATTAGCGTATTTTTGCGGCTTCATTTTAAGTTCATTTATCGATTATTAGTTTATGTTATATCGCAGACATCTGAGAATCAAAGTGCTTCAGGCACTTTATTCATGGTATACGGGAAGCGCTGAAGACCTGGGGTCAGGGGAGAAACAATTGCTTCAAAGTGTGAACAAGATATATGAACTGTTTATCTGGCAATTGTCGTTTATTATCGAACTGCGGCGCTTTGCCGATGTCAGGATGGAAGAAAACAAGCAAAAATTCTATCCCACGGACGATGACCTGAAACCGAGATTGAACTTTATTCAAAACAAGGTGTTGTTAGCGCTGGAACAGAACCTCGATTTTAAACGAAAAGACGCCGCTTTTAAAACGAATTGGGGAAGCGAGGAAGGAATTGTCAGGAAGTTTTTTAACGAGCTCAAAGAAAAAGACTTTTATAACGCCTACCTGCTTAACGAGAACCTCAGCCTGGAAGACGACAAGCGTTTTTTGATCAAGCTCGTCGATTTACTCCTGGCTGATTTTGACTTGTTGAAGTCGTTTTATGAAGAAAAGAGTGTTCATTACACGGATGGTTATGATCTGGTTAACATACTGTTGATCAAATTTATAGATACTTTCTCTACGGGTTTTATCAGTGGCTCGTTGCTTCCCGATATTTACAAATCCGAAAATGGTTCGGGTGAGGAGGACATGCAATTCCTTAAAAGGCTTTACCGTCATGTGATCACCCGCGATGAAGAACTCGCCGAGATTCTAAAGCTTAAAACCAACAATTGGGATTATGAACGCGTTCCGATGATGGACATTATCTTGCTCAAAATGGCCATCATCGAATTCCAGGAAATGGAAACTGTTCCCGTCAAGGTTACCTTGAATGAATACATCGAACTGGCAAAATATTTCAGTACACCTAACAGCAAGACTTTTGTCAATGGCGTCCTGGATCGCCTCATCCGTGAATTTAAAGAAGAAGGTAAAATCAAAAAAATTGGTCGGGGGTTGGTGGAGTAAGTTCTAACCTTTCAGGTTGGGAAAAACCTGAAAGGTTGGGTGTTATATATTCCTTCTCTGTTATTTTTAAACAATGGATTTTTGTACATTTGCAAACCCTTAAAAAAGGATCAACCCGAGTGAATTATTTTTAAAAAACACACTATTATGGCTTTCGATATTGAAATGATTAAAGCACTATATGCTAAATTTCCATCCAGAGTGGCAGCTGCACGCCAGCTTTTGAACAAACCCATGACGCTGACAGAAAAAATCCTGTATGCCCATTTGGATGAGTCATTTCCGGCCACCTCTTTTACACGTGGCATTTCTTATGTCGATTTTCGTCCCGACAGGGTAGCCATGCAGGATGCCACAGCGCAAATGGCCTTGTTGCAATTCATGCAGGCCGGTAAACCAAGCGCTGCCGTGCCTTCGAGTGTTCACTGCGATCACCTCATTCAGGCCAAAGAAGGCGCGGTAAAGGACCTGGCCACAGCTGATTATACGAATAAAGAGGTTTACGATTTTCTGGCTTCCGTGTCAGGCAAATATGGTATTGGTTTTTGGAAACCGGGTGCCGGTATTATCCATCAGGTAGTGTTGGAAAACTATGCCTTCCCGGGTGGAATGATGATTGGAACCGATTCGCACACCCCTAACGCGGGAGGACTTGGCATGTTGGCCATAGGAGTTGGAGGTGCCGATGCAGTGGATGTGATGGCTGATATGCCTTGGGAACTGAAATTCCCGAAAATTATCGGGGTAAAGCTAACCGGGAAACTCAGTGGCTGGACTTCACCCAAGGATGTTATTTTGAAGGTAGCCGATATTTTAACCGTAAAAGGTGGAACCGGTGCCATTGTCGAATATTTTGGCAATGGGGCAAAGAGTTTATCTGCCACAGGAAAGGGTACCATCTGTAATATGGGTGCTGAAATCGGAGCTACCACCTCCACTTTTGGTTATGATGAAAGCATGGCCGAATACCTAAGGCAAACCCAAAGAGCTGATGTTGCTTTGTTGGCCGATGCCATTGCAAATCATTTAACCGGTGATCCTGAAGTTTATCTGTCACCTGAAAAATATTTCGACCAGGTGATTGAAATTAACCTGAGCGAGTTGGAACCGGCACTAAATGGCCCTTTTACCCCTGACCTAAGGACAACTGTAGGCAACATGTCAGAAACAGCCAAAAAAAGTGACTGGCCCTTAAACATTGAAGCCAGTTTGATCGGGTCATGTACCAACTCATCGTATGAGGACATTACCAGAGCCGCCTCCATCGCCCGACAGGCGGTGGCAAAAAAACTGAAAGTTAAAAGCAGTTTGCTGATTACGCCTGGTTCAGAAAAAGTGCGGTATACCATCGAACGTGACGGTTTGATAGATGATTTTGAAAAATTGGGTGGCATCGTCCTGGCCAATGCCTGCGGTCCCTGTATCGGACAATGGTCACGCGATGAGGTGAAGGATGGACATAGAAATTCTATTGTTACTTCCTTTAATAGAAATTTTGCCAAACGCAATGATGGAAATCCGAATACCTATGCTTTTGTCACCTCACCTGATTTGGTAATGGCCTACGCCATCGCCGGCAGGCTCGATTTTAATCCATTAACGGACTACCTGGTAAACGAGGATGGTGAAAAAGTGAAACTGGAGGCACCTCAGGGGATTGTGTATCCACCCAAGGGGTTTGATGTTAAAGATGACGGATACCAGGCCCCGGCTAAAAATGGAAACGTCATTGAAGTGCTTGTAAAACCCGATTCATCCCGATTGCAATTGCTGGAGCCTTTTGCTGCATGGGATCGAAAAGATTTTAAGGGGTTAAAGTTGTTGATCAAGGCCAAAGGCAAATGCACCACCGACCATATCTCCATGGCAGGACCCTGGTTGCGTTTCCGCGGACATCTGGAAAACATATCTCAAAACCTGCTTATTGGCGCATTGAACGAGTTCAATGAAAAAACCAACTCTGTTAAAAACCCTTTGGACGGTCATTATTATCCTGTTCCTGAAACGGCACAGGCCATTCGCGATGCAGGATTGGCTTCCGTTATTGTTGGCGACGAAAACTATGGGGAAGGATCATCGCGTGAACATGCCGCTATGGAGCCTCGTTTTTTGGGTGTTCAGGTGGTCCTGGTGCGCTCATTTGCACGTATCCACGAAACCAACCTGAAAAAGCAAGGAGTGCTGGCCCTGACTTTTGCAAATAAGACCGATTATAACCTGATCAAAGAAGACGATACATTTGATATTTTGGGACTGACTTCATTTGCTCCCGGTATACCGCTGACGGTTGTGATTCATCATCTTGATGGAAAATCGGAGAAAATCATCGCCAACCATACCTATAACCAAAACCAGATTGAGTGGTTTATGGCTGGAAGTGCGCTGAACCTGATTAAATTACAAGGAAAATGATGAAAAACAAGGTAATTAAATTCAGTGCTTTGTTGATGATTACTCTGAGTATGATTGTTGTTAATTCCTGTCAACAATGTATTGAAGGTGAGGGCGAAGTTATAACAGAAACCGTTAATGTTGAGTCGTTTGCAAAATTAAGTGCTGACATTGATGCTACCGTTGTTTTGATGAAAGGTGAACCCGCTGTGACTATCGAAGCACAGCCCAACATCAGAGCTGCCATATCGGTCATTGTTAAAAGCAACAAATTGACTGTGAAAACGACTTCTTGTTTTAAACCAAATACTCCTGTTAAAATTACCATCTATTCCAGGATTTTTGATGAAATCGACCTGAAAGGAAATGTCAATTTAACTTCCGTTAACCTGATAACAGCCAAGGAATTAACCATTCATTCAAAAGGGGCATCCACCCTTAAATTAGATGTTTTTGTTAATGATATTGATATGAAACTGGAAGATGATTCTCAATTGACAATTTCAGGAAATTGCCAAAACGCGGATTTGACAATGAAGAACGATGCTGCATTTGAGGGAGCGGGGTTTAATTCGTTTAAGATGGATGTTGAACTTGCAGGCTCGGGTAGAGCTACGGTGAATGCTTTCAAAAATTTAAAAGTCCGTTTGAATGGTTCCGGTGAAATACTCTATTCTGGTGATCCTCAGCTTGATGCTAAAATAGATGGAACAGGTCGGATTACCAAAGTAAATTAATGCGAAATAATTTATCTAAAACACCGTTATCAGAAAAACATTTGCCATAGCCTGTGAAAAATAAAACTATCCTCCTCCTGTTTTTTCTCCTTTCGGGTACCTTTGTTGCGACCGCCCAGATTGGCGGCAAATACGCCTATTCATTTCTTGAAAAGCCTATCTCTGCCCGTGTCGCGGCCTTTGGCGGAAATGTGGCTGCCATCAACGACAACGATTTGAATATCGGTTATGTCAATCCTTCGTTAATTAATGAAGGAATGGACAACAGCATGGCCTTAAATTATGTGAATTGGTTTGAAGGGACTAACTACGGTAGCGTTCAGTTTGCCAACACGTTTGAAAAAGCAGGAAGCTTTATGGCTACCTTGCAATATATGGATTATGGTAAACTGGATTATGCCGACCAGGCAGGTAATTTAGCAGGAACTTTTAGTGCCTACGATATGGCTGTCACCATTGGTTGGGGCCGTCAACTGGATTCTGTTTTCTCGATTGGCGCCGCGGTCAAGGGCATCTATTCGGCTTATGAAATTTACAACTCATTTGGTCTGGCAGTAGATGTCGCAGGAACTTATCAAAGCCCGACAGGTTGGACCATGTCGTTGGTAGCTAGAAATTTCGGAACCCAGCTCACTACCTATACCGGAAATTCGCGTGATCCATTGCCCTTTAGTTTACAGGCGGTCATGTCAAAACGACTTGATCATGTACCATTTAGGTTTTTAGCTATTTATGATCACATCGAGAAATGGGACCTCACTTATGAAGATCCATTAAACCCGTCAGGAGGAATCGATCCGGTTACGGGTGAAGCACAAGCGAAAACTGGTTTTTCTAAATTTGGTGATCAATTGATGCGCCACATCATCCTGGGTGGTGAGTTTTACCTGGGTAAAAACCTGACCCTTCGTGCCGGCTACAACTACCGTCGCCGTCAGGAAGGCAAAATTGAAGACAAACTGGGGATGGTTGGTTTTAGCTGGGGTTTTGGAGTGAGAATTTCGAAGTTCACAATTAATTATGCAAGATCAGCCTACAATCTGGTTGGCTCACCCAATTACCTGACCCTGGTTTTCGACTTGGATTCGTTCGCCCGAAAGTAACGGATTGAACCCGATAGGAATAATTACTTTTTCCGATTTTTTTTTTCTTTTAAACATTCATGGTCACAAAAATTGGTCTATATTAGCCTGTTTAATCAAATTTTATGCTATGAAATCAAGTCTGCTTATTAGCACCTTACTCTTGTTCTCGTTAAATCTGGTATCACAGGAGTATATTGCATGTGCCCGCAAAGATAAAGAATGGGGTTACATACAAATGAATGGTTCATGGGTCATTAACCCGCAATTTGAACACGTTCATGATTTTATTGAAGGGCTAGCGGCTGTTCGTAAAATCAAAGAGTGGGGTTTCGTTGACAAAAAAGGACAATTTGTAATTAATCCTCAATTTGTCGATGTGTTGGATTTTGCAGATGGTTTGGCTGCAGTAAAAAAAGACAAAGAATGGGGTTATGTGGGTAAAGATGGTAAATGGGTAATCAACCCGCAATTTGAATCTGCAGCAAACTTCAACCACGAACTTGCCCGCGTAAAATCAGGAGGTGAATGGGGCTATATCAATGACGAAGGAAAATATGTAATCAACCCGCAGTTTAACGATGCAGAGGACTTTTATGAGGGATTGGCTCCTGTGAAAAAGGATAAGTTTTGGGGTTATATTGATAAAAAAGGATCGTGGGCCATTAATAATCAATTCGACCTGGCTTTGCCATTTACTGATGGAGTTGCCATAGTCAGGAAAAATGGCGAATGGGGTGTGATCAATTCCAAAGGAACCTATTTGATAAACCCTCAATTTGAATACATGCGCCCATATAGTGATGGATTGGCGGCAGTTAGAAAGGATGGTTCCTGGGGTTTTGTGGATGAGAAAGGAACTTATATTATCAATCCGCAATTTGACGATGCAAACAGCTTTTCCAACGGACTGGCCGCAATCCGCAAGGGTAAGGAATGGGGATTTGTGGATAAAACCGGTAAGTACGCTATCAATCCTCAGTTTGAAGAGGTGACCGATTTTAGTAATAAGATTGCCGGAGCCCGGATAGGAAAGGATTGGGGATTTGTCGATCAAAAAGGATCCTGGATTGTGAATCCTCAATACGAAAAAATCAACAATTTCGACAATCAAATGGCCAGGGTTAGAAAAGCCGGTGAGTGGGGATGGATCGATCCTTCCGGCAAATACATTATCAATCCACAGTTTGCCAACGCGATGGACTTTGTTAAAGTAGGTAAGTAGTTGATATTTCTGAATTAGATGCAGGTTGTTATCGACCCGGACGCCGGGTTTTGTTTTGGCGTGGAATCCTCCATTTCTATGGCTGAAGAACATCTCAGACAATCAAACAAACTATTCTGTCTTGGTGAATTGGTACACAATGAAGAAGAAATTGAGCGCCTGAAAAAGTTGGGTCTGATCGTTATCGATTATAGCCAATTTGAAGCATTACACCACGAAACTGTTTTGATCAGGGCACATGGAGAACCTCCTTCAACTTTTGAAACCGCCAGAAAAAACAAACTTAATCTGATAAACAGCACTTGTCCAATTGTAAAAAAGCTTCAGAGTCGTGTGTTTTGTTCCTACGAAGAACTGATAGCCGAAGATGGCCAGGTGGTTTTGTTTGGTAAAGAGCAACATCCCGAAATAGTGGGATTAAAAGGGCAAACCAATTCCCGGGCTATCGTCATCAATACACCCGCAGAAGTCAACAATATTGATTTTACCAGAAAGATTCATCTATTCTCACAGACAACTAAAGATGAAGCCGATTACAAGATGATTCAACAGATTATTAGTGAACGAATTATTGCCTCTGGTGGCGATCCTGAGCAATTGCTGAGCATCACACGAAGCGTGTGTAAACAGGTCAGCAACAGGATTCCCGGAATAAAAGATTTTGCCAAATCCCACCAACTAATCCTATTTGTGGCAGGAAAATCAAGCAGTAACGGAAAAGTACTCTTTCATGCTGCCCAAAGCGTTAATCCAAATACCCATTTTATTTCTGAGTTGGAGGAAATTAACCATGAATGGTTCATTGGTATTGACAACATGGGTATAACCGGTGCTACGTCTACCCCCTTGTGGCTAATGGAAAAAGTGGCTGCTGTGATTCGGCAAAAACATTAACTTTGCATGCTGTTGTCCGTTTCAAACCTTACAGAGACTATGTTTTTGCAAAAATTAATCATCAGCAATTTTAAGAACTATTCAGAGGCAACACTGGAGTTTAGTGAAAAAATCAACTGCTTTACGGGCAACAACGGGGTTGGAAAGACCAATATTCTGGATGCGGTTTACTATCTTTCCTTTTGCAAAAGCTATTTTAATGTAGTGGATGCCCAAAACATCCTCCATCACCATGATTTTTTTGCATTGCATGGCTATTATCATTATCCCGAAAAAACACCCGACCACATCAGTTGCCAGGTGAGGCTTAACCACCGGAAGATATTTAAATCCAACACCAAAGAATACGAGCGATTGTCGGATCATATCGGGAATTTTCCATTGGTGATGATTTCGCCCTATGACCGAGATTTGATAAACGATGGCAGCGAACTTCGAAGAAAATATTTGGACAGCGTCATTTCTCAGTTCGATCATAACTACCTCGATCAACTGCTGAGTTATAATAAAGCGCTGCAACAACGCAATGCTTTGTTAAAACAGATGGCCGAACAACGATATTTTGATGATGTTTCGTTGGGTATTTGGAGCGAAAAGCTTCAAACACACGGAAAGCCCATCTTTGAAAAACGACAAGCCTTTATCACAGAATTTAACCCGCTTTTTGAACAACATTACCAGTTCCTTTCAGGAAACGCCGAAATGGTGGGTATCGATTATAATAGCCTGCTCACCACCACATCGATGAGCGATCTGTTTGCCGGGTCAACCGAAAAAGACCGCGCACTCCGATATACATCGACCGGAATTCACAAAGACGACCTGGATTTTACCATCAATGGATATCCTTTGAAAAAATTTGGGTCTCAAGGACAACAGAAAACCTTCGTTATCGCGCTGAAACTGGCTCAATTTGAATTTACCCGGAAAATAAAAGGTTTTAAACCCATCTTGCTGTTCGATGATATTTTTGATAAACTTGATGACAGCAGGGTGGAACAAATAGTGAAGATGGTGAGTGGTGACAACTTTGGACAGGTTTTCATTACTGACACACAGCGACATAGGATAGAGAAGATATTTAGTGCAATCAATATCGATCACCGGATTTTTAATGTAGTAAACGGTACCGTAACCCGTGAAGTATCATGATTAACAAGGAAACCGATAAACCTCTAAAAGCCGTGATTGAAGAGTTGTTGCGCATTTATGGCTGGAAGGATCACATTGATGCCGTGCGTCTGATGGAAGGATGGGAGAAAGCAGTAGGTAAAATTGTAGCAAAACATACTTCAAAGCTTGAGGTGCGAAACGGCATATTGTATGCTACATTCGATTCTTCCGTGATCAGAAGCGAGGTTCACCTGGTTAGAACACGCCTGGTGAAAGAGTTGAATAAGCGCCTGGGCAGAGACCTTATTCACGAACTTGTGCTCTTCTAATTTTAAAGCAGAGATAAAAAAGAATGGATTTGTCTTACAACGAAAAGATCAGGTTAATAGAGAAAATGACGGAGTATGTTACTCCTCATCGCAAACAATTATTTGAGCAGGTAATCGAATTCAGAACCCGCCATGTAACCATCGTACTCGAAAATATCTTCCAGCCGCACAATGCCAGTGCTGTACTGCGTTCATGCGATCTTACAGGTATCCAGGATGTTCATATCATCGAAAACTACAATACCTACACTGTTAATCAGGATGTAGCCCTGGGTGCTTCCAAGTGGCTTTCTATTATGAAATATAACTCAACGGACGATAATACACCGGATACTTATGCGTCGCTCAGGAAGCGTGGATATAAAATTGTGGCTACAACTCCGCACCTTAAAAGTGTTAGCCCGGACGAAATCGGATTGGAGAAAAAAATAGCCCTGGTTTTTGGGACAGAACTTACCGGTTTAACTCCTTATGCCATCGAAAACGCGGATGAATACATGCAGATCCCTATGGTGGGTTTTACCGAGAGCTACAACATCTCTGTATCGGCAGCACTTAGTTTATACACCATTACCCAACGGCTCCACCGTTCAGAAATAAACTGGAGATTAACACCGGACGAAAAAGTAGATATTACGTTACAGTGGTTGCGGAATACCATCAACAAGTCCGAAGTCCTTGAAAAAGAACTGCTGAATAAAATTATTACCAAAATTTAATCCCAGACACTGAACTTTTTTCTTAATTTTACGGAAAAATAATAACTTTAAAAGGATTGTGATATGGGAAAAGGTGATAAGAAAACAGTCAGGGGAAAAATCATTATGGGTTCTTATGGTGCAAAACGTCAGAAAAAAAGAACCACAACGTTTATTCCCGGCTCGGTTAAAGAAGCAAAAATGACGGATGAAATTCCAAAGAAAACAAAACCTGTTTCCGAAAAACCGTCAAAAAAGAAGGAGGAAGTTCAAGCAATTGAAAAACCAGTTGCCGAAAAGGTGGAAAAAGTAGTTGCCGAAAAGGCAGAAAAAGTAGTTGCCGAAAAGGCGGAAAAAGTAGTTGCCGAAAAGCCTAAAGAAATGGAGAAGAAGCCCGTTGTTAAAAAGAAAGCAGCTGAAAAACCTCCTAAAGAAGAAAAATCAGCATAGTTACTCAAGGCATTTCATTCGTTTCTTCCATCCATTTTAAGATTTCCATCAATTGAAGGTTGAGGATGAAAAATAAAAAAACCATCATTTGGGATTGGAATGGAACCCTTCTCAACGATGCTGCGATTTGCGTAAGTAGTATCAACCAGTTGCTCCGTCATAGAAACCTGTCGGAAATCAGTTTGGATTATTATAGGCAGGTATTTACATTTCCGGTAATTGACTACTATCGGGCGGTTGGATTTGATTTTGAGAATGAGCCTTTTGAGAAACCCGCAATGGATTTTATCGAACTTTACCACCGATTACTTCCCAAAGCTTTATTATTTAAGGAGGTTGAACCCATTTTATCACATTTTTCCGGATTATCTTTTCGCCATACAATCCTGTCGGCCATGGAGCAAGGTAGCCTGAACGCATCCCTGAAATCAAACAAAATCGATCATTTTTTTAACCATGTTTTTGGTATAAACGATCACTTTGCCAATGGAAAAATTGAGATTGGGAAGGCCCTTATCAGACAACTTAACCAGCCATTAAATGAGCTTGTTCTCATCGGCGATACGTTACACGACAAAGAGGTTGCAGGGTACCTGGGAATTGATGTGGTACTTATTGCCAACGGGCATCAGTCGAAAGGACGGCTTGAGAGCAGTGGAAATCAGGTAATTGATTCGCTTAACCAATTGGTCAATCTGACTTTGATTTAAAAAGGTTGAATCTTTTCACCACTTTTATCGGGATCATCTGCCTCAATAGAAGTACTTTGCTGATATATAAACTCTTCATAAGTTATTTCCTTGCCTGCAATGCTGTAATATTTCCATTCACCGGCTTGTTCCCCATTTTCATAGATTCCCTTCAGTTGTGTAGAACCATCCGGGTAATATAAGGTAAAAGGCCCTTCCAATTTGTCATTCAGGTAGGTTCCTTCAGTCATTACCTGACCGTCGGGGAAATATTTACGCAGTTCACCTTGTTTTATTCCATTATGATACAGGATAATCTCTGCAGCCTGTGTAGTGCCCGGATAATAGGTGATGCTCCTGCCTTCCAGCTTTCCCATGGTATACTGTTCAACAGCAATTAATTGATCAATACTGTCGCCATAATACGACCAGGTGCTGTCTTTTTGTTTATTAAAATATTTTCCTTCAGCCATCAGATTACCGCTTTCGTACCATGTACTATTGCGTGCCTGTATTCCTTGGTTCTCAAAAACAGTAACGGATTGCTTAATCCCGCTTTTGTAGTAATGAATAAATTCACCATAGGGTATGTTGTGATTGAATTGACCGGTACTTTTAACACTGCCATCAGGATAGGTGCTTCGCCAGGGCCCGTTTTTTTCATCCATATTCTGACTAAACAACAGAGCACTGCCGAGTACAAAAAGTAAGATTAGAAGGGCTGATTTTTTCATTGGTTGATTTTTAATGTTGTGGACGAATTGTTTTTCAAACATACTACCTTTGCGTGAAAATTACATTGGTTTGAACGAATATTCATCAAAATTATTGGAAAATGCCGTGAATGAGTTGTCGCGGTTGCCCGGAATTGGAAAAAGGACCGCCTTGCGGATGGCCTTGTTTATACTGAAAGAGGATAGTTTGTATGCCGATAACTTATCAAAGGCGTTGGTTACCTTGAGAAACGACATTTGTTTTTGTGAACGGTGCCACAATATTTCCGATAGCGATCTTTGCGAAATCTGTGCCAACCACAAACGCGATGAATTAACAATCTGCGTTGTAGAAGATACCAGGGATGTGATTGCCATCGAGAAAACCACCCAGTTTAGTGGTGTATACCACGTGTTGGGCGGCGTGATTAATCCCATGGAAGGATTGGGACCCAATGACCTTACCATTTCTCACCTGATAAAACGTGTTGCAGAGGAACAGATTAAAGAGGTGATCCTGGCCTTACCAGCTACCGTTGAAGGCGACACAACCAATTACTATATCTATAAGATGATCAGCCACTTTACAACAAAAATTACTACCATTGCACGGGGTGTGGCCATTGGCGATGAATTGCAGTATGCCGATGAAATTACGTTGGGAAGGTCGATTGTAAACCGATTGCCATTTGCCCAAACCAGGTGATTATCCGAAAATATCCAATGTTTCGGAAGCTTTATCAAACAGATCGAGTTGGTTATGTTGGGCGTAGAATTTCTGTGGTACTATCTTGTCGAATCCATCAGTATAATATTTTATTTTATTCTTAATCAACTTGTTGGGAGTTGTTTTCCTGGCTTCGCAATAGTTCAGCAGCGAACGCATTTGTCGTGCCGAAAGTTTTAAACTGATGGATTTGAATTTTTTCTTCCGCTTCTTCATCACCGGAATTGTATTGGTTTGGACAAAGATAACCAAAGAATTGAATATTCATTATTGATGAATTAGAATTATTGGCAACAGAATACTTTCTTAATCATCAGAAAGTTTTAACTCACAATATTGGTTTAGGTAAGAGGTAGATCAGGACAATACGGCTGTCCATGGTACCATCAACAGAATGACCAGCAATGCAATGGAATAGAAAATAAAAACCATCTTATTTTTCTGTCCGGAGGTTGCTTTTGTTTTTGATTTGAATAACCCAATTGCTACTAAAGCAATGGCAATCAGCATCATTAAAGGGTGCTCCAATCCCTGGAACCTGAGCGCTTCGTTTTTCATAAACCCTGAGGTGTAATGCACCAATGGACTGATGAAGAGTAAGATAACACCCAATACAAACTGAATATACAGCAGTTGTTTGGTGTAATTGTAGAGTTTAAATAAAGGAACTGAAATGGTTTTTTCGTTCTTCATCATTTTCAGTAAGCTAAACACAACGCTAAGTGCCAGCATGGCTACGGCCAGCCACATGAATCCCGAATGGGCATTCTGAATTATATTATACATCATTGTTTCTGTTAATTTATTGTCCTGCAAAATAATGCATTTTTGACCAATGGGCAATATTATTTATTTTTATTCTAAATAAAAGCGCCTTTATACTGTTTTCAATATTTTCATCACTTCATCTGCATAGGCCTGGGCCTTTTCAGGACTTGGTGCTTCGGCGTATACACGCATGATGGATTCTGTATTTGATGTGCGTACATGAACCCATCCATCCGGGAACTCCACTTTCACACCATCGATGGTTAGGACGGGGAGGTGCTTGTATTTATCCAATACTTGATTGTAAAGTCCTTCTACATCTGTCTCAGGCGTAAGCTGTACTTTGTTTTTCGAAACAAAATAATCAGGATAGGTGGCCCGAAGTTGCGATAGACTTTGTTTGGTTTTGGCCAGATAAGTAAGAATTAAAGCCACGCCTACCAGCGCATCGCGGCCATAATGAAGTTCGGGATAAATTACTCCTCCATTGCCTTCGCCACCGATGACGGCCTGCACCTCCTTCATTTTTTCTACCACATTTACCTCGCCAACTGCTGATGCCTGATAGGTTCCCCCCATTTTTTCAGTTACATCACGCAAGGCTTTGGTGGAGCTTAAATTTGAAACCGTGTTTCCTTTCTGGTTTTGCAGGACATAATCTGCCACCGCCACCAGGGTATATTCTTCACCAAACATGTGTCCGTTTTCCATTACAAACGCCAATCGGTCTACATCCGGGTCAACCACAATGCCCATATCGGCCATGTTTTCCAATACTGTTTTAGAAATCATGGTCAAATGCTCCGGCAGCGGCTCCGGGTTGTGCGGAAACTCACCTGTCGGCTCGCAGTACAATTCGATAATCTCTTCAACGCCCAGTGCCTTCAATAACCTGGGAATGGCAATTCCACCCGTTGAGTTAACAGCATCCACCGCAATTTTAAAGTTTGATTCTTTAATCAAATTAACATCTACCAGGGTAAGTTTTAAAATGGCTTCGATATGCTTTTCGATGGTGGTGTTATCAGTGGTGATTTCTCCCAGATGGTCCACCTCCGCAAATCGAAAGGCTTCTTCTTTAGCCAGCTTCAGTACCCTTTCTCCTTCGATGGCAGAAATAAATTCGCCCTTCCCGTTCAGCAATTTAAGTGCATTCCATTGTTTGGGATTGTGACTTGCTGTAATGATAATTCCACCATCAGCCTGATGGCCAACCACGGCCATCTCAACGGTCGGGGTGGTGGAAAGTCCGGTGTTAATCACGTTTATTCCCATGCCAATCAGGGTGGTACAAACCAGGTCCTCGACCATCTTTCCTGAAATGCGGGCATCACGACCAACAATAAAAGTCAGCTTTTTATTGGGGGTGACTTCAAATATGGTGGTTGCAAAAGCAGCCGTATATTTTACAACATCAATGGGAGTGAGGTTATCTCCGGGTGAACCACCAATGGTGCCGCGTATTCCCGAAATGGATTTTATAAGGGTCATGTTCGTGTATTTGGGATAATTTTGGGCAAATGTAGCAAAATGCCTTCTAAGGCATCAGAGAATTCATGCTATATTTGACCTCGCTCAATCATTTTTACAATGACTTCAATTTGTTTGTCTTCTCCTTCGGGATCATATTTTAGTTTAAGGTTGTAACCCCAAAGTCGGGCAAATGCTTGATAAAAGAAAGCGGTAAAATTGCCTCTGAGTTCTTCAACCAGGTTGTATGAACACTCACCGGTTTCGCGGTCTACTAATTTTATCAGGATTCTACCCTGTGAGAAGGTCATGTTTTTTAGGTCGTCACCATAACGCGCATTGAGTTCCTTTTCGGCCTCCTTTAGGATACGTCTTGCCTCTCGTTCATTTTTGGCTTCCAGAATGAGCTTGTTGTATTTTTGAAGTTGCATACCGGCCAAACGCGCGTATGGATAAACTTTTTTTACATCCCTGATGAGTTTGGTTAATTGACGTTGCTCATGCCGGGTGGTGGGGGTAAGCAAAGAAAAAATTTCAACTTCACGTAAACTGACCACAGGGATGGTATCTCCAATAACCACGGTAGCACGCACCACCATAGGTTTTACTTGTTGTGCAATTCCGTAATAGGAACTACAAAAAAAAATGAATAGGAATATTGGCCATTTCTTCATCGGTAGATTACCAACAAATAGCATGCCCTTAAAGATTAAACAGCTGCTTTCAGCTTGGTGATATTGGTACGTGTGAATTTTTCCTCAGCGTAATCACGTGTGATGTTTAAACTTTTCACGCGTTTTTTTCCGGGAAGCTCAAACATGGCATCAATAAGAATTCCTTCCATAATCGAGCGTAAACCACGCGCACCGAGCTTAAACTCGATGGATTTTTCAACAATCAGGTCCAAAGCGCCATCTTCAAAAGTGAGCTGAACGTTATCCATACCGAAAAGCTTTTCAAATTGTTTTGTAATGGCATTTTTAGGTTCTGTAAGGATACGCTTTAGCGCCTCTTTATCAAGAGGGTCGAGATAGGTAAGAACCGGCATGCGGCCAACAATTTCCGGTATCAATCCAAAACCTTTCAGGTCGCGCGGTGAAATATATTGTAACAGGTTTTCTTTGTCAACCACATCATCCTTTGAACCTGCAACGGAATAACCTACCACATTGGTCCTTAGCCTGTTGGCAATGATTCGTTCAATACCTTGAAAGGCTCCTCCGGCGATAAACAAAATATTTTTCGTGTCGACGGAAATCATTTTTTGTTCGGGATGCTTACGTCCTCCCTGAGGAGGGACATTTACTGCTGTACCTTCGAGCAGTTTTAACAAAGCTTGCTGAACGCCTTCACCCGACACATCGCGTGTGATGGAAGGATTGTCACTTTTACGGGCGATTTTATCAATTTCATCAATAAAGATGATCCCTTTTTCGGCTGAAGGCACGTCATAGTCAGCGGCTTGCAGTAGACGAGTGAGAATGCTTTCAACATCCTCGCCCACGTATCCGGCTTCTGTGAGTACCGTGGCATCGGCGATGGCAAAAGGTACATGCAGCATGCGGGCAATGGTTTTGGCCAGTAATGTTTTGCCTGTTCCGGTTTCTCCCACAAGGATGATATTCGATTTTTCAATCTCCACCTCGTTTTCATCGAAAAGCTGCGAAATGCGTTTGTAATGGTTGTAAACAGCTACGGCCAGCACCTTTTTTGCATCTTCCTGACCAATGACGTAAGTGTCGAGAAAAGCTTTTATTTCAGTGGGTTTTAGTTCGTTATGGTGATGTGGCCCGCATGGTTTCTTTTTCGACCCCAACTCTTCTTTAATAATAAGGTTGGCCTGATCGGCACAGAGGTTACAAATTTTAGCCTCCATCCCGGATATCAGCATGTCGGTCTCCGACTCTGGTCTTCCGCAAAAGGAGCAATAATGGGTGTTTTTTTTTGCCATGTTCAAATTAGCCGTACAACTAAAGCTGCTTGGTACTATTTTTTATTTTTAATTAAGACTTCATCAATCATTCCATAGTCTTTGGCCTCCGTGGCTGTCATCCAGTAATCACGGTCGGAGTCAGCCCACACCTTTTTGTAGGTTTGACCTGAATGGACAGAAATAATTTCATAAAGTTCTTTTTTAAGCTTTTGAATTTCTCGTGCCGTAATTTCAATATCACTGGCCTGCCCTTGTGCACCACCCATGGGTTGATGGATAAGAACCCGTGAATGTTTTAAAGCTGTGCGTTTTCCTTTGGCACCGGCACAAAGAAGTACGGCACCCATAGAAGCGGCCATTCCTGTACAAATGGTGGCCACATCGGGGTTGATATACTGCATGGTATCGTAAATGCCCAATCCTGCATAAACCGATCCCCCCGGTGTGTTCAGGTATATCTGAATATCACGGTTGGCATCATTCGATTCGAGAAATAACAATTGCGCCTGAATAATGTTGGCAACATAATCGTCGATTGGAACACCTAAAAAGATGATGCGGTCCATCATCAGGCGGCTAAACACATCCATCTGTGCCACATTGAGTTGCCGTTCTTCGATAATGGTTGGCGAAATGTAATAACCATCGTAAGCCGAGCTATACCTTTCCAGGGAAATGCTGTTGATTCCCAGGTGTTTTACGGCGTATTTTTTAAATTCTTTACTGCTATCCATAAGGTGATTTATTTTGCCTGAGAAGCGATTTCAAAAAATTGCTCTTTGGTCACTTCTTCAGGTTTTGTTTTTAAATTATTTTTGAAAAATTCAATGAATTTTCCATCGAGCAGCTCATTATGAATCCTTTGCTTTTCATCTTTGCTGGATAAAATCTGGTCGATAATCCCTTCAATTTGAGGAGTCAGCTCGGTGCCACCACCGATCGATTGAAAGTAGGTACCAATTTTTCCACGTATTTCTTCCTCTTTTACTACCAATTGGTCACCATATTTTTCTCTTAGTTTACCTTCAACAAGTTGCCATTTAAAGGTCTGAGAATAATTTTCGTATTGATTATCAATTTGTTCTTCGGTAATTTTACCCTGGTTGCTTTCTAAAAGCCATCGTTTTAAAAAAGCATCCGGCAGATTGATAGCTGATTTTTTGATCAGGGCAGCAATGGCGTCGGCCATGAACTGTTGATCCGAATCACGCGTATAGTGTTTACCGATGTCTTCTGCCAGTGCTTCACGAAAGGCCTCTTCCGAATCGATTTCCTTTGCAGGGAAAACCTTTTTATATAATTCTTCACCTAACACGGCATCTATGGGATGAATAATTTCATCAATTTCGAATTGCCAGGTCGCGTTCAAGCCTTCTGTTTCGTCGGCGGATAAACCGAGTAACGATCTTACTTTTGTTTCATCCTGAATGGCTTCCATCAGGTTGAGAGTAACGATCCCACCTTTTGTAACGGCCAACAATTCAGCTTTTACGTCAACGTTTTTAATGGTCTCTATTTTAAGATAGGATTTTTTACCGTGGTTTCCTTCATTTCGATTTCCGTCAGCATCAAGTTTATAAAAAAACCCTTGAAGTCCATCTGTTTCGCCTGCGTTTTCAGGATGTTCTTCGGTGCCGAAACGAACCTTTACATCTTCAACAGCCTTGTTAATTTCATCATCATCAACCAAAATGGTATAATAAGGAATGGTCAAATCTTCATCAGCTAAATCGAGGGTGAACTCAGGTGCCAGACCGATATCAAAGAAAAAATCAAATTCCGTCTGTGTATCGAAGTCAATTTGTTTGTTTTTTTCCAGGTTAAGCAGTGGATTACCAAGCACCGGAACCTTATTTTCGATCAGGTAATTGTTCAATGCGTCCGAAACGGTTTTGTTCACTTCTTCTACCAATACAGCTGAGCCATATTTCTTTTTTATCAAACCCATGGGCACATTTCCTGGACGGAAACCCGGCATATTGGTTTTTTTTCTATAATCTGTAAGTTGTTTGTTTACAGTGCCAATATAATCGCTTTCCTGGATATTCAGGTGAATTATCGCGTTTAATTCACCGTTTGATTCTTGAGAGATGTTCATCTAAAAATAGGTAATTGGTTCAAAATAATTGTACGGATGAAGGGAATCGAACCCCCACGCCTTGCGGCACCAGATCCTAAGTCTAGCGCGTCTACCAATTTCGCCACATCCGCATGCGTACTACTTGAAAACGGGGTGCAAATATACGATTTTTTTAATGCTTTCCTGAAAATTTGCCTTTTTGTAAAAAGCCGTTTTTTTTATTCAAAGTCACCTAAAATTGCCAGGACTAAAATTAAAATTCGGACCTGATGCACCAAAAAGCTAATTTTGCCGTTTGTTTATTTATCAACTAAAGTCCACTCTTTCAATGCTAAATAGTCTTTCTAAAAATCTTTTCTCCTGTATATTCCTTGTTATATTGTTTTTATCCCTAAATAAACAACTCAAAGGACAGGAAATGCTTGGGGTTACATTGGGCAATTATAGTGGCACGCCGGGTTTAATGGTCAATCCGGCAATGATCACCAACAACAAGTCTTTTTTAGATATCCACCTGGTTTCGGCAGATGTGTTTTTTATGAATAATTTTGCTTTTATTCCTGCTGCTGATTTTACTATCTCAGATTTGTTTAAATCAAATTATACTTTTCCGACATATAGGGAAGACAGCAAAAATTTCATCTATTATACCGATGAGAAAATAAAAAACGCGGCAATTAACGTTCGTATACTTGGCCCTTCTGCCATGATTCAGGTAGGTAAACAAGGGTTTGGACTTCAGACGGGTGTCCGGTTTTTTTCGTCAGGAAGCCGTTTGCCCTGGGAAATACCTGTTTTTGGATATGAGGGATTAATTTATGATAAACTCTACAACATCAGGTTTATGGATTACAATTTCGACTTTAATTCTACTGCCTGGATGGAAGTTGGTCTCAGCTATAATTATGATATTTATGAGTTTTTAGATAAAAAATTGACACTGGGGATTACAGTAAAAAAGTTGTGGGGATATAGTGGTGCTTCAGTTAAAACCAAAAATGTAGATTATATTGTGTTGAACGACAGTACGATCAGTATAAGAAACCTGAATGCGGAGGTGGGTTTTTCGTTGCCAATGAGCTATGATGAAACCGGTTTTAGCCAAGTGGGGCGAACTTTTAAAGGTAGTGGAATTGGATTGGATCTGGGGCTGGTTTATACCAAAAAGAAACAAGAGAGTTCGCGCGTGTGGCGAGGAGGTAAATTGTGTTCGCAGGTTTATGATGATTACATCTATCGCCTGGGAATTTCTGTTTTAGATATAGGACGTATTAATTATAAAGACAATGCCCAAACACATACCGTTCATGATGCGAGTGTATTCTGGGACGAAGTGGATACCCTCGGCTATACCACTGTGAATCAGTTGATGACTGAGCTGAGTACGGTGCTGTATGGAGACCCAAATGCATCATATTCAGGCAATACATTTAAAATCGGGTTGCCAACAGCCTTGAGCATTCAGGCCGATTATCATGTAACAGAACTGCTGTATGTTTCCGGTTTCTGGATACACCCCATTCGATTCAATAGGAATGCATTAAGGCGACCTGCACAGCTGGCCGTTGTTCCCAGGTTTGAAACCCCATTTTTTGAACTGAGTGTCCCTCTGTCGTTATACGAATACCGGTATCCACGAGTTGGTCTGGCTGCCCGTTTTTATTTTTTTACTATTGGCACCGAACGGTTAGGTACCTATTTGGGTATGGCTGATTTGAATGGATTGGATATTTATTTTTCAATTAAATTTAGTTTAGGTAAAGGTTCGTGCCGTAGCCTGTTTGGAGGAGCCTGTTCCAATTCTAATTTTGGCAATAAAACGATAAAAAGATCCTCTTTCTAATCAACACGTTAAGGTACGCAGTTTATTTTTCCAGAGGCCGTTTTTTTATCATGCCCCCTTTGGCATCTTTAACGCTGTGCATAATGATGAAAGCGTCCTTGTCAATTTTATCTATCTCGTTTTGAAGCTTCGACAACTCCAGTTTGGTTACCAGGGTGTAAACGATTTCAGTATGCTTAAGTGGCTGTCCTCTTTTGGCATATCCCTTTTTTCCATTATAAATGGTACATCCGCGTCCGACTTTCTCGATAATGGCCAGTCTGATCTCTTCACTTTTATCCGAAATGATGGTTACACCCATGTATTCTTCTATTCCTGAAACAATAAAATCGACGGTTTTGGATGCGGATAAATAAGTAAGGATAGCATATAGTGCAATTTCTATGGAAAAAACAATGGCGGCCACCATAAAAATGAGGATGTTAAATATGAGAATGACATCTCCAATGGTGAGCGAGGTCTTTCTGTTGAGAAACACCGCCAGAACTTCAGTGCCATCAATCACCGCCCCACCACGAATGGATAATCCGATTCCCATACCCAAAAAGAAACCACCAAAAACGGAAATCAGTAATTTGTCATCGGTTATTACCGGGAATTCGATCAGGTGAACCGAAATGGCCAGAAGAACTATGGCCACCATACTCCTTATGGCAAATTGTCGGCTAATGGTTGAAAAGGCCATGATCATAAAGGGGATATTGATAGCTACCAGGAGAATGGAGAAAGAAAACCCACTCAATTCGGCTGATATCAGGGAGATACCGGTTACCCCTCCATCAATAAAACTGTTGGGCAGTAAAAAACCCGACAAACCAAAATTTGCAGAAAGAACACCTGATAATATCAGAAATCCATCGCGAAGCATGTTTTTAAAATCTGCATTGGCTTCATTTACTTTTTTAGTAAATTGTTCGTTAGTCAGCTTTTGTCGCTTGTTTTTTTGTTGATGCTTTACGCTCTCGACAATTATATATTGAAAAACAGGATTCATGTGCTCGGTAATTGATATCAAAAATGACCTGGCAAATCAAAACCGTTTAATGGTCTGAAGAAATGACTGATTTTTTTGATGTGACAGAGGAACAAAGATAAGCCACAATTTTATACTTTCGTCCGTCAAACACTTTGTTCATGAAAATTCTAATCCTGGTACTTGTTACCTTTCTTCAAACGGCTTTATTTGCGCAGGATACAGCATGGCGGTTTGTGGATGTTTCGCTCAGTCCGAATGTACGTGCTCTTGATTTAACCTCAAGGTTGACATTGGTTGAAAAATGTTCCTTACTCATGTATAATTCGCCTTCAGTTTCACGACTTGGAGTTGCCGAATATAACTGGTGGAATGAATGTCTGCACGGAGTCGCCAGGGCAGGCAAAGCAACAGTTTTCCCTCAGTCAATCGGGCTTGCCGCCACCTTTGATCCAGAATTGATATTTCAGGTCGCGGATGCAATTAGTACCGAGGCCCGGGCCAAATATATGGCAGCGCGCCGGAAAGATAATCTGAGCCAATATACCGGACTCACTTTCTGGACTCCGAATGTGAATATTTTTCGTGATCCGCGGTGGGGTCGGGGGCAGGAAACCTATGGTGAGGATCCTTTACTTACCTCTTTGATGGGAGTATCGTTTGTTAAAGGACTTCAAGGTAAAGACGGCAGCCATTTAAAAACCGCTGCCTGTGCCAAGCATTTCATTGTTCACAGTGGTCCGGAGGCAGGAAGACACCATTTTAATGCCAATCCTACGGAAGCCGATTTTTATAACACCTATGCACCGGCCTTTAAGGCGTTAGTGGATGCTGGTGTCGAAAGCGTGATGTGTGCCTACAACAGAACCTGGGATGAGCCCTGTTGTGGAAGTTCGCCACTGCTGCATGACCTGCTCCGCACAAAATGGGGGTTTAAAGGGCACATTGTAAGCGATTGCTGGGCATTGGACGATATGTGGCTGCGTCATCAGGTGGTGAATTCTGAGATTGAGGCTGCAGCCCTGGCAGCCAAAGCAGGCACCAACCTGAATTGTGGAAGTATCTACCATTTTTTGCCAGAGGCAGTAGAAAAAGGTCTGATCACCGAAGCAACAGTCGATACCTTGCTGCAGCCGGTATTGGTCACCCGTTTTAAATTGGGAATGTTTGACCCTGATTCAGTCTCACCATGGCGCAACTTATCCCCTGATACAGTAAACTGCTTAAATCACAGGCAATTGGCATATAAAGCGGCGTTGGAGTCGTGTGTATTATTACAAAATACAAACCGCATACTTCCTTTGGATGAATCCAAATTGAAAAATATCTTTATTACCGGTCCTACAGCTGCTGAAGCGGATGCCTTATTGGGAAATTACAATGGCTTTTCAGGGAATTTAGTTACCATTCTGGAAGGGATTACCGACAGACTCGATCCCGGTACCATGGCCGATTATAGCCGTGGATGCCTGTTGTCAGGCGATTCGGTGTTTCATGGATTCTGGCAAGCCGGTTTTTCGGATGTGGTCATAGTTTCAATGGGTTACACACGACTTGTTGAAGGAGAAGAGGGAGATGCCATGCTTAGCAACCATGGGGGCGATCGAATTGATTTGGGACTTCCCGGAAATCAAATCGAGTTCCTCCGCCAGATGAGGAAAACCTACCCTTTAAAGCCAATAATTGTAGTAATAACAGGTGGTAGTGCCATCGATATTTCTTCCATTCAGCCATACGCTGACGCGATTCTATTGGCCTGGTATCCAGGTGAACAGGGTGGAAATGCCATCGCGGACCTCCTGTTTGGAGAGGCAAATCCATCGGGGAAACTTCCGGTAACAATTTACAAGTCAGTCGATGATCTTCCTCTTTATGAAGACTATTCCATGAAGGGCCGCACTTACAGGTACTTTTCTGGTGAAGCCCTTTTCCCGTTTGGTTTTGGATTGTCGTATGCTGATTTTGATTATATCAGTGCCTTAACTGACCGAACTGTTTATTCTCAGGGCGAAAATATTCATCTGACTGTTGAATTAAAAAATACGAGTAAGGTAGTTGGTACCGAGGTAGTTCAGGTTTATTGTGATTATCCTATTTCAGGAGAGTCCATACCAAAAAAATCATTGGTTGCCTTTGCCAGGATCGAAGTCCTTCCCGACAGCTTGCAGTCGATGGAGATAGTAATACCAATGGATAATTTAAAATTATGGGATAGCCAACTGAATGATTATCAAATTGCAAAGGGAACGTATCACCTGTTTATCGGCTCTTCTTCTCAGGATGTTCAAATGACAAAAACGATCGAAATCAGGTAGTCGATTGAGTTTTACAGAACATGATTCACTCAATCTGAGAAACCTTTATTGTCCAAACATGCTGGCAGGGTGGATTTTTTCTTATTTGTTCAGGAATCATCACCTTAAATCCAACGCCGTCCGGAATCCAGGCCAAAGGCTCCTGAGTTCCCAACAGGGTGACAATAGCTCCATCTGCCGGTCGATGCGATTTAATTGTCACCTCCGAGGGCAGTGAAGCTTCGTTTTCCTTACCTAAATAAAAGAAATAGGCGTTGCCCTCCGGATTAGCCGTCATGCAAATGTTGTCCTCTTTGTAAGGCGCCAGCACGTGGCTATTGTAAATGCCTTCACCGTTTATTTTCATCCAGTTGCCGAAATCCTTTAAAAGCCCGTAGGCACCAGGTTGCCATTCACCCTCCGGTGAAGGGGCAATATTGAGCAACAGATTTCCTCCTTTTGCCACAATATCTACCAATAATTGTATTCCTTCCCTGCCACTCATATACTCCGCATCGGGAGTATATGACCAACCACCACCTGAAATAATACATGATTCCCAAGGATAGGGGAGTGGCTTTTCCGGTACACGGTTTTCAGGTGTGAGGTAATTTTGATTTTTCCCGTATACAGCCCTGTCTACCACAATCAGGTCAGGTTGTTTTTCACGTGCTTTTTCCACCAACTCATCCATCCTGATGTCCTGGTTTATCACTCTGCGTTTTAAATAACCATTGGATGCGGTATTCAACTCCTTATCATACCACAAGTGAATCTCCTCCTTTGATTTTTTCGATACCCACCCGCCATCTAACCAGAGGATGTCAATTTTCCCGTAATCACTAAGCAATTCCAACAATTGATTGTGGGTAAAATCGATAAATCGATTCCATGTCGCTGTATCTTCTTCAGGATCATAATTTACGTTTCTATCACGCGGGGGATATTTTGGATTCCAGTAGAATCGGTTATTCCAATCAGGCTTTGAGAAATACGCACCTGTCCAAAATCCTTGTTCTCTAAATGCTTCAAAAATTTCAAGGGAGATGTTGCTGCGCGGATTTGCAGAAAAGGCACACCCCTGATCGGTGACCTTATAATCGGTGTATTTGGAGTCGAACATACAAAAGCCGTCATGGTGCTTGGTTGTAAAAATAACATATTTCATCCCTGCATTTTTAGCGGCTTCGGCCCATTTTTCAGGATTGAATTTTACCGGGTTAAACGTGGTTTTTAGCCCTTCATATTCCTTTCTGTATGTTTGGTAATTGTCGGGGTCGCTGCCTGATTTACGTTCGCACCATCCATATTCTTCAGGACAAAGTGACCATGATTCCACAATTCCCCACTGGCTGTATGTTCCCCAATGCATGAGCAATCCAAACTTGAGGTTCTTCCATTGGTTTATTTTTTCGACGACCGATGGATTTGTTTCGGAAACATACCGCTCATCTTCAGTCAGGTGCTGAGTGTATCCAACTATTTGAATTAAGATAAGGAAAAGAAGTAAGGCTTTTTTTTTCATGCTGTCAAATATTAATGTCTGCAAATTTCTGTAGTGTGTACTGAATGAGTTATTTGTAACAAAGGTACAAATCAAATCCGGTGCAAAAATAATCTCTACATTTGGTACTACCAAATAGTTTAAAATTTGAAGCAGATTATTGCCCTTTTAACCCCACTCTGGTGTGTTATTATTGTATATCAGGCAGCCACCTGTACTTTAATCTCCTGGTTCGAACCTTCCTACCTATACCACCTTGATTTTTTGATTCCAAGAGCCATTATCATGGTTTATCTGGCCTTCCGTTTAACTACTAAATCTGCTTTTTTCTTAAACTTTGGTACACTGGCAGATGCCATCATGGCCTATTTATTATTGGGTTTTTTTTATACCGAAACAGCTTTTTTAAACACAATGGTTTTTCCAAAAATTGACCCTGTCCTTGCAGGAATCGACCAGTGGTTATTTGGTCATCAGCCAGCGATTCGCTTCTCGGAAGTATATGGAAATTCGCTGTTTAGTGAGCTCATGTTTTTTGGATATTTTTCGTATTATCTCATGCCTTTGATTGCGCTTGTTGTCATCCCTTCCTGGCCGGCAGGCAGAAGGGTTAAAAAGCCTGCCCAATTTAACCGGTTTGTATTTTTGCTGATTTCGGCCTATTTCACTTATTATTTGCTGTTTATCCTGTTTCCGGCCGCGGGCCCCCAATATTATTATGACCCTCCTATCAATCAAATCTCTGCACAGGGTCCGATGGCACATCTGGTAAAGCTTGTTCAACAGATAGGTGAAGTACCCACAGGGGCATTTCCCAGTTCTCACGTGGGAATCACCTTCATTTTGTTATTTTTGCTTTTTGACCTGAATAAAAAACTTTTTTGGATTTATATACCCTTTTCAATCCTACTTTTATTTTCTACTGTTTATATCAAAGCCCACTATGTGGTGGATGTGCTTGCAGGGCTGCTAAGCGCGCCCATTGTGCTGTCATTGAACCTGTTTATCTACAAAAAATTGAATTTTCATCTTAATCCGGCTGTTCATGGAACTTACCATTCGCGAAGTTAAAAGTAAAGGTGACCTAAGGACGTTTATCCATCTCCCAGAAAGGATACATGAGCATCACCAAAAATGGCTCCCCCCGTTATACCTTGATGAATGGAAACTATTTTCAGCAACCAAAAATCCGGCTTTTAAGCATTGTGAAACCATTCTTTTGCTGGCTTTGGAAGGAGAAAAACCGGTTGGCAGGATTATGGGAATCATTCATCATCCTTATAATCAGAAGCACCAACTGAAAACGGCACGGTTTGCGTTTATCGAATGTTATCACAACAAACATGTGTTCAATACATTAATAAGTCATATCGAAAACTGGGCTGTTGCAAACAATTGCACCGAAGTGATCGGGCCTATGGGGTTTTCAGATAAGGAGCCCCAGGGATTTCTGATCAAAGGTTTTGAGAGGGAAACCATGATGGTGACCAATTGTAGTTTTCCTTATATGGTTTCCTTTATCGAACAAGCCGGTTATCAGCCACATATTGATTTATGCCAGTACTCCGTTCGCCTGACAGAAGACATCATCGAACGATATCGGCCTTTCGCCATCAGGGCGCAACGCAATCATGCGTTGGTGGTTCAAGAATTTACCTCCACCCGTGCCATAGTACCTTTTATCAAGCCGGTGTTCGACCTGATAAACAAAACCTATGTGGATATTTACGGGTTTTCTACCATCACCATTGCTGAGATGGATGAGTTTATTACCCGGTTTCTTCCTTTGCTCGATCCAAGATTGATTAAAGTGATTACCAACGAACAAGGCAAGGTACAGGCTTTCGTGGTAGCCATGGCCGATTTGAGCAATGGCTTGAGAAAAGCAAAAGGGAGAATTTTTCCCGTTGGATGGGTTCATATTTTACTTGCAGGAAGAAAATCAAAACGACTGGTTTTGTTGTTGGGTGCCATTGCAGACGAAATACGGGGTAAAGGGTTGGATGCAATCCTGGGTTACTTTTTGCTGAAATCGGCTGTAAACAAAGGTTTTACTACCATCGACAGCCATTTGATAATGAAGGATAATTATAAGATGAGGCGTGAAATTGAACGACTGGAGAACTTCGATTTGTATAAAGAATACAGGATTTTTTCAAAAATATTGCCATCAAGGAAGAGTTGAAAGGATACGCTTACAACCGTACGTCCAATGCGTCCTGCAATGCATTTCCCAATGCCATAAAAGCCAGCACCAAAACCACAATTGCAAGACCAGGTATGATGGCCAGGTAGGCAGAATCGAGAATAATAAAGCTATAATATTCTTTTACCATACTGCCCCAGGAGGGCATGGGAGGTTGGACTCCAATTCCAAGGAAACTTAAACCTGCCTCGATGAGAATGGCCGATGCGAAATTGGCAGCCGAAATCACAATCACCGGACTTAAAATGTTGGGGATGATATGCCTGGTTAAAATTCTGAAATGACTAAAACCCAGTGCCCGGCCCGCTTCGATGAATTCTTTTTCCCGAATACTGAGGATTTGTCCTCGTACCACGCGGGCTACCTCAACCCACATGGTAAGCCCTACAGCGATGAAAATTTGCCAGAATCCACGTCCCAGGGCGAAGGTGAGCGCAATGACCAGCAGCAGGGTAGGGATGGACCATACCACATTGATAAACCACATGATAATCTGGTCGGTCCGCTTGCCAAAATATCCTGCCAAAGCTCCGAGCAATATACCTAAAATCAACGAAATAGATACTGAAATGGCTCCAACAGACAAACTAACCCTGGTTCCGATAATTAATCTGGAAAGCAGGTCCCGGCCAAACTGATCCGTGCCCAACCAATAGGTTTGTTTATTAATGTGTTTATTTTCAACCGTTTGTTGCAGTCTCTCCAAAGAAACTATTGTGTCTGTTTGATTTAAAAATCCAAAACTGACCTGGTCCCCGGTTTGCATAAGATTATAAACCTCTGGAAAGATGATGTCGGGGAGAGCAAGTTTCGTTGGCTCACCGATACCATCAGGATCGAACATAATAGCCAGGAGGCTGTCGCCCTGAAGTCCATAGCTGCTCACAGGAATGGAGGTGTAGTTGCTTTTTGCTCCAAACAGCATCTTAAGGAAAATGTTGGTCTTTGGCAGCATTTCATCCTTTTGAACCAGCAACATATCAACCGAGAATCCGGGTTTCTGTGTGCTGATTTCCAGAATCTGGGTATTGCTGTAAGGGGTGGAGTCAGGGGTGATGAGATAACCCAGAATGCTGACCAGGATGGCAAAAATGATGATGGCAAGGGCAACCATACCGATGGAATTGCGCCTGAAACGCATCCATGTAATCATTCCGGGCGATTGGGATTGGTTTTCTCTTTGCATTCGTAATTTAAAGCAGCACAAATGTAGAAAAGAATTTGGATGGGGGATGAATTAGATTTTGAAATGGAATCTGAAAAGGTGATGGTTCAAAAATGTCAGTATCGGGTTAGTGGGCATTGTAGGATGCCACCTATTACAAAATCCATTCTACGCAATCGTGGTTTATAAAAAATTCTTATTTACAAAGTCATGAAATACAGCTTTATACTGGTCGCTGACTGGGATATAGTTTTTTCCGAAAACAATGCGGCTTCGCTCGATGGTTTCAATTTTTTGCAGGTTAACAATAAACGAGCGGTGCACCCGCATAAATTGATTTGGGGGAAGTTTTTGTTCCAGCGATTTGATGGTGTTTATCGACAGGATGGGTGGTTCACCCAGGCCGACATACACCTTTACATAGTCCTTTAGTCCTTCGATGTACAAGATGTCCGCGAAATTGATTTTACGGATTTTGTAATCCGATTTTAAAAAAAGAAACTGGTTGCCGGAATCGGATGTAGATGCAACATTTCGTTCCAGTTCTATTATTTTTCTTGCCTTTTGAACGGCTGTCAGGAATTCCTGGTAACTGAAAGGCTTGAGCAAATAATCCACTGCATTTACCTTGAATCCTTCCAGGGCATATTTTTCGTAGGCTGTGGTGAAGATGATCTTGGGCGGATCGGGCAATGTTTTTATAAATTCGATACCGGTTAAATCAGGCATCTGGATATCCAGAAATATTAAATCAACGCTTTCATTTCCAAGAAAATCCATTGCATCCAGCGGGTTGTCGAATGTACCGGAAAGGGTCAAAAACCCGGTTTTCTTTATATAATCTGTTACCAGGCTCAGGGCCAATGGCTCATCATCAATAGCGATTGTTTTCATACAATTTCCTGATTTAAATCCATTTCCAATTCCAGTTTAACTGAAAAATCGCCGTCTTTTTCTACAATCGCCAATCGGTACTTATCAGGAAACAGCAGGTTGAGCCTTTTCTTTACATTTTCGAGCCCAATCCCGGAATAGCGTCCATCAATTGCCATACTGCTCTTAATCATGCTGTTGCGGATGTTGAACAGCAATCGGTTTTCATCAATTTCCAGTTTAATATGAATATACGACTGTTCCCGGTTGCTTATTCCGTGCTTAAATGCATTTTCAATAAAGGCCACAAAAAGTAATGGAGGAATGATAATGTCGGGGTAACCCTCCGGAAAGCTCACAGTTAGTTCCACTTTGTTTGTCAGCCGCAGCCTCATTAAATCGATGTAGTGGTTTAAAAAAGCAATTTCTTCGCTTAGCCGGGTACCTCCTTTCTCGGATTCATAAAGCAGGTAACGCATTAATTTTGATAATTTTAATACCGATTCGCGTGCGTTTGCCGTATCGATGTTGATGAGTGAGTAAATATTGTTTAAGGTGTTGAAAAAGAAATGCGGACTGATTTGATTCTTTAAAAAGGCCAGTTCTGAATTCAGCTTTTCTTTTTCCAGTTCCTTGCGGGCTTTCTCATCGCGGCTTACTTTTTCCAACAATTTTAACCCAAGCGAAAAACCCAGAATCAACAAAGAGGTGTAAAAATAATCCACAAGCTTAAACTGCCTAATGGGCGCTTTCATCATCCTGTGATCAGGATTCATGTTGTCGAATCGTTTTATCATCTCTGATGAAGGTTCTTTTAATTTGAATAATCCCTCGTTGGCATACCACATGGTTGTGCATATCACCAACAACAATACAAAAGCGGATAAAAAATAGCGTGCTTTCTTGTTCCTGAATAACAGTTTTGGTACGAGCCACAGGTAATTGAGGTAAAAAAGAACACCGTAAATGGAGAGGTTGACATACATGTGAATGAGAAACTCCTTGTTGCCTTCACCAAAAGTATTGTCAAGATAGCCGGGGATCACCAGGATAATGATCCAGGCCATCACATGTAAGGTAATGACTAATCGGTTGTCGGATAATTTTATTTTCTTCATGTTACACCATAAATTATTCAAATATAACCACAATCAGCTATCCATGGCATATTGGATGATTTTATTCATGAAATTATTCGTATCTGAGTGCATCTATCGGATTTAATCCTGCAGCTTTTCGTGCCGGATACCACCCAAAAAAGATACCAATGACCGAGCATACCAGAAATGCGAAAATGATTGAGGCGGGCGTTACCACCACCGGCCAGCTCAAAATGGAAGCGATGGCCTGCGACGACACCAGTCCCAGTAAAATACCGATGATTCCTCCTACCACACTTAGCAGGAACGACTCCACCAGAAATTGAGTCATAATATCCGATTCGCGTCCGCCAATAGCGAGCCGCAATCCGATTTCACGGGTGCGTTCGGTAACAGAAACATACATGATGTTCATGATTCCGATACCACCCACCAACAACGAAATTCCGGCAATGGCACCCAACAGAGCGGTCATGATATCACTGATGGCCGTAAAAGTCTGCACCATTTCCGATTGCGAACGAACGCTGAAATCATCTTCGCTGGTGGATTTAATTTTGTGTGTTTGGCGGAGTGTTTCGGTGATTTGATCTATGGCCAGGGTATTTAATTCCTCCGAAGCCGCAGAGGCAAAAATGCTCTGGATGTAGGTAATAGATAGGATTCGTTTTTGAATGGTGGTATAAGGAGCCAGAATAAGGTCGTCCTGATCCTGCCCCATACTATTTTCTCCTTTTTCTGTCAAAACACCGATGACCTTAAAAGGGATGCTTCCGAAGCGAATGGTCTGACCCACCGGATTTTCAATTTCAGAAAAAAGATTTTCCACAATGGTTCTTCCAATCACACAAACTTTTGCATAGGTTTTGATTTCCCTTTCGGTGAAATTGCGCCCCGAAGCCAGTTGATATTTACGGATTTCCAGGTATTGATTGTTGACGCCATAGATGTTGGATGGCCAGTTTTTGTTTCCAAAAACAGCCTGGCCATTTGAGTTTACCACCGGTGACACCGAGCTTACCGCACTGCATTCGCTTTTAATGGCCTCCACATCAGTTAGTTTCATTGATTGCAATTCGCTACTGCTCATCCTGACACCTCCAGGACGGTCGTCTCCCGGCATAATAAAGATCATGTTGGTGCCCATCTCCGACATTTCATCCTGAATGCTTTGCTTCGATCCCTGACCAATGGCCAGCATGGCGATAACTGAAGCTACACCGATAATGATGCCCAGCATAGTGAGAAAGGCCCTGAATTTGTTTCGCAGGATCGCATTCATCGATATTTTAAGCAGGTTTGAGTAATTCATTTTAGAAGTTCTTTATATCAGATTCTGATTCGATGGCATCATTGCAAGTAGCTCAGCAGCAAGAAAGCGTTTTTCAAAGTTGTCTTTTCTGGCTACCAAACCATCTTTAAACTGGACACTGCGGTTCATAAACCGTGCGATTTCGTGTTCGTGGGTGACAAAAATGATGGTTTTCCCCTTTTCATTCAGATACTGCAACAAGGCCATAATTTCATAGGAGGTCCGTGTATCCAGGTTCCCGGTGGCTTCGTCGGCAAGTATTACGCGTGGATCGTTCACCAGTGCCCGTGCTATGGCCACACGTTGTTGCTGGCCTCCCGACATTTGGTTAGGCATGTGGTGCATGCGATCGGCCAGGCCAACGGCATACAATGCCTCAATCGCTTTTACCCTGCGATCTTTCGAAGTTATTTTATTGTTGTAATAAAGCGGAAGCTCCACATTTTCAAGCGCCGTTGTGCGTGGCAACAGGTTATATGACTGAAAGACAAACCCAAGCTTCTGATTTCTCAGCCTGGCCAGTTCATTTTTGCTCAGGGAACCAATATCTACTCCATCCAGCCAATAACTGCCACTTGTTGGCTGATCGAGGCACCCGAGCACATTCAGCATGGTCGATTTACCGGAACCGCTGGCACCCATGATGGCAATAAATTCCCCTTCTTCCACTTCCAGGTCAATACCACGCAACGCATGAACTGTGATTTCACCCACCTTGAAATCTTTTTTAATCCCTTTAATACTGATCACCGGTTGCGACATCACTATTGTTTTTTATTGGTTTTACCCGGAGGCGTTGGCATAAATGGGCTTTTGCTTTCTTCTTTCATGGTAATTGTTTCACTGGCTGTGAGATTTGTCATGGCGATAATCACCTCAGTACCTTCCTGTAAACCGCTCAAAACCTCATAGTTAATTTCATCAGTATCACCCACCTGTATGGATTGTGGAAAAATGGAATCAGGGGTTTTTACCCAGACTATTTTAAAGAGCCCGCGTGAGTTGTCTACAGAATTATTGGCGTTCGTCACCACTTTGGTCTGTGGATGGGTGGCTTGATAAGTTTCCATGGCCATCGGATCGGGCGTAAATTCAAGTGCCAGATTGGGGACTACGAGAACATCCTTTTTTTCTGTTACAAAAAAAGTGACATTGGCAGTCATGCCAGGCATCAGGATTTTCTCCGGGTTTGGTGCATTTATGATGACCACATAGGTTATCACATTGTTATTTTCCGTTGGCATCAGCCTGATCTCCACAACCCGACCATCAAAAACATTGTCGGGAAACGCGTCCACAGTAAACTCAACCCTTTGTTCGCATCTTACCCATCCTATGTCGGCCTCGTCAACATTGGCCTCAATCTCCATTTGAGTGAGGTCGTTGGCAATGGTAAAAAGGGTAGGGGTTTCGAAACTGGCCGCTACGGTTTCGCCTTCTTCCACATTTTTTTCAAGCACAATACCATCGATGGGAGAGTAAATAAAGGCATAGCCCAGGTTGGTCTCACTTTTAGTATAGGCTGCACGGGCTGCACTCAGGCTGGCCAGTGCCGATTGATACCTGTATTCCACCTCATCAAAATCACGTTGGGCAATCAGCTCTTTTTCAATTAGTTTAAGATACCGATAGTAATCAGCCTTTTCATACTTATATTCTGCTTCTGCCTGATCGAGTACTGCTTTACTTGATTTTAGAGCCGACTCCAGGGTTTCTGTATCAAGGCGCGCAAGCAATTGCCCTTTATGAACAATGGAGTTATAGTCGGCGTATAATCGTTCAATTTTTCCGGAAACCTGCGTGCCAACTTTCACGGTGACAGAGGCTTCCAGTGTGCCGGTGGCCGTCACCGTATTGCTGATGGTGGCTCTCCCGGCTCGCTGGGTTTGAAATTCAATGATTTCGTTCTTTTTCGAGAACCCGATATACAACATCATTACCACAGTGATAATAGTGACGATAAGGGCAATGTAGAACCAGATTTTTTTCTTCATGACATAGATCTTATTTTGATAAACTAACGGGTATTCCTTTATAATAATCCAGAGTTTTGTAACTGAACAACAAGGTGAATTTTGCCTGGAGCAGATCATTTTCGGCTGTGATCTGGTTATTTTTTTCGATGAGATAGTCTGCCGAACTCAGCATCCCGGTAGCAAATTTCTCTGTTGCCACCTTATACGATTCAATGGCCGCTTCATATTTTCCGGAACTGGCACTGTACTGCGATTGGGCTGTAAGTACATCCACACTGGCCTGCTCAATTTGCTTGCGCAGATTATTTTTGGTCTCCTGTGCATCCAGTTGACTGGTCAGGACATTGATTCTGGCAAGTTTAACCGCCGACCGAACTGTATATTTCTGGAACACAGGTATGTACAGACTTAATCCGATATAAGGATTGAACTCGTTGTTAAGTTGGTTGAAATAGGATGTACTCAATGTCTGGTTATTCCATCCAGAGCTTATACCCGCACCTAATGATAGGGTAGGCCAGCGTTCTGCTTTGGCGATTGTTTCATCCAGGCTGGCACTGGCCAGGTTAAGTTCCGATTGCATGATCTGGGGCATGATGGATAAAGCATGTTGGTAGATCGGAAAAACTTCGGTAGCTACCTGACGCGATATCAGGCTTTCCAAATCGGGTGATTCTATTTTAAAGTCATCATTTACAGGCATTTCCATTAGTTGCATCAGATATACCCGCGTCATGGCCAGGTTGCTTTCTGCGTTGGCCAGGGTTAGCTTTTCAGAAGCCAGTTCGGATTTAATTTGTAAATAGTCCACTTTGGAGATGACTCCCAAATCCTTGCGTTCCTGAGCCAGCACCAATTGTTGGCTGGTGGATTCAAGTTGTCTGTTTGCATTTTTCACCTCCTCTTCGGCATACAATATCTGCAGGTAAGCATTCAGAATGCTGAGTTCGGTGGATTCTGCCACCACTTCTGAATAATAACCGCTGCTTTGCAGATTTAGTTCCTGTTGTTTGATCTGCGTTTTCAGCTTAAAACCATTGAAAAGGATTGCATCTGCACTAAATCCATAGGTGGTATTGTTGACACCGATCAGGTTTCCATAGGTGTTTTCAATGGTGTTTTGCTGTTTGTTCCAGTTAGTTGTGTGATTGATGGACGCCTGAAGCGAAGGTAGTCGGTTGTTTTTGGCCTGTTGGTAATTCTGTTCGGCACTTTTAATTGAAAGTTTTGATTTTAGGACAGTTACATTTCTCTCCAGAGCATATTCGATACAATCGTCCAGCGACCATATTCTGGTTTGAGCCGGACTTGTAACTCCGGTAGCTAGAAGCAGAAGGATAAAAAGCATTTTTTTTAGGTGATAATTCATTGCTCAACGATATTTTCTGCAAATGTATCCGGGAGATTTTCTTCCTGAAAATGAAATAGAAGTATGGGCATATTTCATAGATGATTTGACCAATTTCCAGAAAATTTGCCTGTAATTGCCTATATTGGCATTTTTTGAGATTCCTCTCTTACAGGATGGTTTTCGCCTGCATCACCAGATAAATATGGATTTTGCAACTAAATGAGGTTAAAAACGCTGTAAGTTGTCCATTTATTTTTTTGGATTTGTCGGTGAATTTACCACTTCCGTCTATGAGATCAGGTCATTTGTAGAGTATGTTTTGCCACCTAACAAAGCAACATCAATTTTGCCAAAAATTACGGTGATGAGATATTGGATATTCTTATTAACAATTACACTTCTTCTTGGGATTCATCCTGAGGTTAGTGGCCAAAAACAGACCTATATCTGTAGTTGGCAAAAGCCACCTCTGACGATTGGAAGTTTTGAAAGGTGTTGGCAATCTGCTTTACTAATGGATTTAAACACAGGGCTTTACTATGGTGTTACCAATGACGGGGAGTTCCTGTATGTGGCACTGAAAACCGATAATGAACCAACAATTCAACAAATCCTGGCCAACGGGTTAACCTTCACAATCGAGGCCAAAGGGAAATCCGGCAACAAATGGACTCTTGGTTTTCCACTTCCCAGGCAGGAAATGTTTTCTGGTCATTATAATAGGCACTTTCCAAAAATATTGGTTTCAACAAATAGCAGAAAGAGAAACGTGGAAGAGATCGGGCATTTCAACAATACCTATCTGTTGGGGCTCGAAATGGTTGAGATTACTGACAAAAAGAAGCAAAAAGAACCGGTAATCGGATATAACCTGCAATCGGATGGTTTTGGGGTGATTTTGAAAATCGATACAACCGGAAATCTGTGTTATGAAGTTAAGATCCCACTTATCAGGGTCTTTGCTGATCCAAAGCGTTATTTGGTCGGGGCCGGTCAATTTTTTTCGTTTGAATTCCTGGTTGCTGCCGTCACAGGACCTGGTCAGGAGGCAAACAGACCAGGACGACAAATGATGCCTCCTGGCGAACAACCGATGAATCAGATGGATAGGCAACACAAGCGTCCAACCGGAAACAATCAGGAACTACCTGAGGTTTCCACACGTAAAGAGCTTAAAATCAAAGCGAAAAAAGCCATGCTTTCACCAGAAACCCCAATTAATGAATAAATCTATCCTGATATGATCCATAAATCACTCGTGCCCTATCTGATCCTGATGTTGCTGAAATTTAGTGTGTTGGCACAGGAAGCAGAAAAACTGATTATCAATAAAGATTATTATGCCATGACTTTAAGGAGTGTGTTAATAGATTTGAGCAAAAGCTACAATTTGCAAGTGGATTATAATCAGGAGGATGTAAAGGGTTATGCTGTGTCTTCAGGGCATTTTGAAATGCCGCTTGGCCGATTTATGGAAACCATATTAACCAATACGGACCTGAAGTTTAAAATTGTAGAAGATCAAATTCAGATTCGGAACAATTCGGGAGAGTTAAGCTTGAATGACAAGGTGTATGTACCCCAAGCTGATTTTACCCTGACAGGACTGGTCCGCGATCAGGAAACCGGCGAAATTTTGCCTTTCGCACAAATCATTGTCGTAGGTACTACCAATGGCACTACCAGCAATGTGGACGGTTATTTCACCTTGTTTCATGTCCCTTCTGATACCTCACAACTCCTTGTAGGTTATGTGGGCTACGAAAAGAAAACGCTAAGTCTTACTCCGCGTCTGGTAAACAACAAGTTGGTTATCGACCTGGTAAAAGGTTCCCTTCAATTGGCCGATGTGAATATTGTGGGCGAGCGCAAAGACTTGATGAAAGTCTCTGAAAAAATCAGTGAAACAGCCCTGACACCCAGAGAAATTGCCGTTCTGCCCAGCCTGGGTGAGAAGGATATTTTTCGTACATTCCAGTTATTGCCTGGCATCAGCGGAAGCAACGAAGGTTCGGCAGGATTGTATGTACGTGGTGGCACCCCTGATCAAAACCTGATTTTATATGATGGGTTTACCGTTTATCATGTGGATCACCTTTTTGGTATGTTTAGCACCTTTAATTCCAATGCTGTTATTGATGTAAAGTTGTTTAAAGGCGGATTTGAATCGCGCTATGGCGGAAGGCTTTCAAGCGTGATGGATATTGTTGGAAAGGACGGGAACGAAAACAATTTTAATCTGGGAGCGGATCTTAGTTTCTTAAGCTTTAACGCGTTTACCGAATTTCCTGTGGGGAAAAATATAACCGTTTTGTTCGCTTTTCGACGGTCATTTCAGTCGGCTCTGTACAACAAATTTTTCGAGAATTACAATTCGGAAACCACAACCACCCAGTTTGGAGGTAACAATGGAAACCGTCCTTTCGGACGACGAATGGAAACTGCAGAACCTGTTTCATATTTCTATGATATCAACAGCAAAATTTCTTATAATCCTTCAAAAAAGGACATCATCAGCTGGAGTATTTTTAATGGAAAGGACGTCCTGGATAACTCCCGTGAAAACAACCGCTCCTTTGGTGGCATGGCAATGAATAACAGTATAAACGATCTTACCGACTGGGGCAACCTGGGTTCGAGTTTAAAATGGTCCAGAAAATGGAACCAGAAGTTTTATACCAACACGCTGATTTCGTATTCCAATTATTTTAGCATCCGCGACAGAACTTCGGAAAACACCAGGATCAACGAAGACGATGAATATGAAACCATGAAGCAGGGAACCTATGAAAACAACGACCTGCAGGATTTCGCCTTTAAAACCGATAACCAATGGGAAATTAACCTGACCCACCGGGTTGAATTTGGCTTGCAGGCCAACTATTTCAATATCAAATACAACTATCAGCGCGACGATACCATTACCATCCAAAACAGGGATGACCAGGCCAGTTTGTTTGCTTTTTATCTCCAGGACAACTGGACCCCTGTCACCAGGTTGTGTATCATTCCGGGCGTGCGCGTTTCGTATTATACAGGAACGCAAAAACCGTACTTTGAACCCAGATTATCAGCTTCGTATGCGCTTACCGAAAGGTGGAAACTGAAAGCCGCCTGGGGAGAATATGATCAATTTGCTCAACGCGTGATCCGCGAAGATATTCAATCCGGATCGAAGGATTTTTGGATGCTGGCCAATGACGAAGATGTTTCGGTGTCGTCGGCAGAACATTATATTGTGGGATTTTCCTACGAAACGTCGAGCTATCTGTTTGATGTTGAGGCCTATTATAAGCAACTGAACGGACTTACCGAATACACTTTAAGGTATATTCCGCAGTTTGGTTCGGTCGATTACAATGAGTTTTATTATACCGGTGACGGATATGCACAAGGCATTGAATTTTTGGTTCAGAAAAAATTTGGAAACCTGAGTGGATGGATGGGATATACCCTGGGCGAGGTGATTTACAATTTCCCCGTTTATGGTGATAATTCGTTCGCGGCAAGCCATGATGTGACCCATGAATTTAAAATGGTTGGCATTTATAAACTTAAAAAATGGACCTTTTCGATGACCTGGATTTTCGCAACAGGAAAACCCTATACCAAGCCATTGGGTGGTTATCAAATTGAGCTGCCCGATGAAACAGTTCAGGAATATATCATGGTTGGCCAGAAAAATGGAAGCCGCTATCCCAATTATCATCGCCTGGACATGGCTGTTTCGAGAAACATGAAATTCGGCGACATGGCAACAGGGGCCATTAGTTTCTCACTTTTTAATGTTTACAACCGAAAGAATGTCTGGTACAAGGAATTTGAAATGGTGGAAGGCCAACTCATCGAAACAGATGTAAACCTGCTGGGAATCACACCAAATATCACATTGTCATTTAGTTTAAAATAACATGAATAAAATATTTCGATTAGTTGTTTTGCTTGCGTTTCCGATGACCGGCTGTCAGGAGAATGGAGAAGGTACTCTGTCGATTGAGCAGGTTGTTGTTGTGGAGTCATTTCTTGCTCCCGGACAGCCGCCATCTATTAAGTTAAGCAGTGTAATTCCTTTTACAACCGATACCACCACCGAAATCGCAAATGCGATTTCAGCAATGGAGGTCAGTATTTCAGTCGGAGATTTAAATTACAATCTGGTTGAAATGACAGATACTCCGGGAACTTATGAAGAGCCCACAAAAAGGCTGGTGATTGAAGAAGGCGAAACCTATCAGCTTCAATTTACCTACTTCGATCATGAGGTCATTGGAACAACACAGGTTCCATCGAAACCGGCCAATTTTGAAATTTCGGATACACTTATCAAACTACCCCGTATAACCGAAGATAGCGGTCCCGGGGGAATGCCATCCATGACCGAAATTGAACTTACCTGGGACAACGATGAAAGCGATTACTACCTACTTACCATTCATTACATGGAAGAGGAATACGATACCATCAATACGGTATTTGAGATTGAAGATGCCGCAGCAGCGGCTAATTTTAGCTCTCAGCCTCTGCAGGTAAATTTCTACTCCATCCGAAGCATGCAGTTTTCGTTTTTTGGAAGATATCAGATTGTCCTTTCACATATAAACCCCGAATACGCCAGACTCTTTGAAACCTTGAGCCAGAGTTCATTGGAAGGCCTGACAGAACCCGAGTCAAATGTGATTAATGGAAAAGGAATTTTTACTTCTTATAACAGCGACACCTTGTGGATTGATGTACTTGAAGAGTAGCATACGAAGTAACAATGCAGCCGAAACAAATAGCTTTTGTTTTAGCGCCGATACCCCACTTGTGTGGATGTATAAAACCTACAACAAGAAATAAAGAATTATGCCAGCAAAATTGTAATTTGAAATTTCCACTGTTGTACTGGATGCTTCGCGCTCCGAAAATCCCGGGACACCGGGATTTTTTTTTGGCATTTGATGCAAAATCAGGACGATTGTTTTAACCAAGTTTGATGTCGTTGAATATGTCTGAAGTATTATTACCCAAAAACCAAGGCAATAATCAGCGGCAAAACTACTGGCACAAAAACCAGATCGATCATGATTACTTTCAGGAAACCAATGATATCTGGTGCCGCGACAATATGCCAATCCAGATAGCATCATGCAGCATGGGGGTGTATTGAATTGTATCTCATGGAATATTATAGAATAGATAAAATATTTTTTAATCTGTTCCTGTATCGTCAGTATATTCTATATTTGACCCATATGAAACTGAAAACCCGGATATTTCCAAAACAAAAAACCGCTAACATTCAACATATTAGCGGTTTTTATTACTGATTGTCAGTGTTTTAGTGACTCGTCCGGGGCTCGAACCCGGGACCCTTTGCTTAAAAGGCAAATGCTCTACCAGCTGAGCTAACGAATCATCCGTTTTGAGGGTGCAAAAGTAATGGTTTTTTAAAAACGACAAAGAATTATATGATCTTTTTGCCTTTTTATTCCAACAAGAGTCCTTTTCCTTGTCTGATTATTTCAATAGTGTCTGAGGTGCAATCAATTACAGTGGAAGGCTCATTGCCACCAAGCCCTCCATCAATCACCAGGTCAACCATTTTTCCAAAATTATCGTCAATTATTTGCGGATCGGTGGTGTACTCAACAATGGTGTCCTGGTCGTGTATGGATGTGGTCAGTAAAGGTTGTCCCAGGGCCTCTACGATTGCCATGACAATGGGGTTTTCTGGAATTCGGATACCAATGGTTTTTTTCTTGCTCTGGAAAATGCGTGGAATGTTATTATTCGCGTTCAGGATAAAGGTAAACGGACCCGGCAAATTGCGGCGAACCATTCGATAAACGTGGTTGTCGATGGGTTTGGTATATTCAGAAATCATGCTCAGCGTGTTAAAAATAGCTGAGAAATTGGCTTTTTCCTTTTTAATGCCTTTGATGCGGGCAATCCTGTCCACAGCTTTTGGTTGTTCAATACTACATCCCAACCCATAGACGGTATCCGTTGGGAAAATAATCACACCTCCATTTTTTAAGAGGTCCACTATCATATTGATGTGTCGTGGTGCAGGGTCATTGGGATGAACAGATAATATCATATCCGTATGTATTTAATGAATACGAAGGTAGCAAATGTTTGATTCGGCGGAGGACCATCGAAAAAAAAGCATAAAAAAAGGGTAAGCTACTTATATCGCACCGCTACAACCACCTACCCTTGCTACCTTCCGGTCCTGGGGGAATTCAGCAGGAGCTGATCGTATAAGACTTACCCGGCGCAAAAATAGTCATACTTTGATAGCGGGCAACAAAAAAAATGTATTTTTACTTAAATTTTAAAAATCGCTTATGGAACAGAAACCTACTTCTTCGTTTGCTGCTGCCGTGATGCCCGGAATTTATCTGGGTGTGGCACTCATTGTTTTTCGTCTCATTCTATTTCTACTCGATGTTGAGATGGAATCGTACCTGAACTGGACAATATACGTCGTGTTGGCCATTGGGCTTTACCTGGGGATTATTAACTTTCGTGACAAACACCGTGGTGGTTTGATCAGTTATGGAAATGCCTTTGGTGCGGGATTTGCCATCGGATTATTCGCGTCGTTGATAATGGGCATCTTCACCTATTTTTTTGTTGAATACATCGATACCTCACTGGTAGGACAAGTAATGATCAAGGCTGAAGAAGGCATGTTGGCTCAAAACCCCGATATGACGGATGAGCAACTTGACCAGGCACTCAGTATGGTGAAAATATTTTCATCACCTGTAATGATGGCAGTCTTGGGATTCGTTTATAACCTGGTTATTTCTGTTATATTTTCATTAATAATTGCTATTTTTGCCAAGCGAGAAGACAGAAGTATCGCCTAGTAAAAAATTGCAGAATGGATATTTCGGTAGTAATCCCGTTTTATAACGAGGAAGAATCGCTGATGGAGTTAAATGATTGGATTGTTCGTGTGATGCAATCCAATCATTTTTCGTTTGAACTCATCTATGTGGATGATGGCTCGGGCGACGGTTCGTGGGATGTGGTGGAACAACTGGCAAAGAAGCACCCTGAAATAAAAGCCATCCGTTTTAGGCGGAATTATGGGAAATCAGCTGCCCTAAACGAAGGTTTTAAGGCAGCCACAGGCGAGGTAGTAATCACCATGGACTCAGACCTGCAAGATAGTCCGGAAGAAATCCCCGGACTTTTTAACATGATTACCGAGCAAAACCTGGACATCGTTTCGGGGTGGAAGAAAAAAAGATACGATTCTACACTTACAAAAAATGTCCCCTCAATAATATTTAATTGGACATCACGCAAACTATTCAGGTCGAAATTGCACGATATGAATTGCGGACTGAAGGCCTATAAGCTTGACGTGGTGAAGAACATACAAGTATATGGCGAAATGCATCGTTATATCCCCATCATTGCCCGTGCCGCAGGATTTTCTAAAATTGATGAAAAGGTAGTTGTGCATCAAAAACGCAAGTACGGTGTAACCAAGTTTGGCCTCGATCGTTTTATCAAAGGCTATCTCGATTTGTTGACCATCAACTTTGTGACCAGGTTTGGTCAGCGTCCGATGCACTTTTTTGGAGCCCTGGGCAGTTTGGTGTTTTTTACAGGATTTGTTATCGCCAGTTACCTGGCCTACGGGAAGTTTTTTATGGCTGAATATCGTATGACCGAACGTCCATTGTTTTACTTTGGATTGTTGGCCATGATTATAGGTGCACAGCTTTTTATGACAGGTTTTTTAGCGGAGTTGATCTCTCGCGGTTCACGTGAAAGAACCAATTATCAAATAAGAACAAAAATTAATCTTAAATAGTTGAATAAATGAAAATACATTTGGTTTCCGGAGGGTGTGGATTTGTTGGTAGAAATGTAGTGAAGCGTCTGTTAAAAACAACAGAAGATACCATCTTTGTTGTCGATGATTTAAGTATCGGACGCCATCCTAAGGAATGGTTTGAAGGCGAGTTTACCTCGAAAATGAATAAAGATTTGGAGGTAATCGGTTCGGAAGAGCGGTTGTTGTTCTGGAATGGTGATTTCAGAAACCTGTTGTTTTACATGAGGCAGGATCCTGAATATATTCAACATACCTATGGTATTGAATTCGAAAAATTTAATGACGTATTTCACTTTGCTGCCATCGTTGGCGGACGTTTGAAAATTGATGGCGATCCCCTGATGGTAGCCCTGGATTTGAGTATCGATGCCGAATTTTTCTATTGGATTACCCGTCATAAACCGGTAAGGGTCCTTTATCCCAGCTCAAGTGCTGCTTATCCTACCAGCCTGCAAACAACTGAAGGCGCCATCGCGCTCAGTGAAGGCGATATCGATTTTACCAAAAACCTGGGTACACCCGACATGACCTATGGCTGGACGAAATTAACGGGAGAATTCCTGGCTCAGATTGCGGCTAAACACTATGGAATTTCCATTGTTTGTATCCGCCCCTTTTCGGGATATGGAGAGGACCAGGAAACGAGTTATCCAACACCGGCTATTGCCGAAAGGGCAGCGAAGCGCGAAAGCCCTTTTGAAGTATGGGGAACGGGCAAACAGGGACGCGACTTTGTCCACATTGACGACATCATTGACTTTATCCAGATTTTGATGAACAATGTAAGCGATGGATCGGCCTACAATATTGGCTCGGGTAAACTTACATCCTTTCTTGAACTGATTGATGTGTTCACCGGTATTGCCGGATACAAACCACCTGTTAAACCATTGCTTGACAAACCCGTTGGCGTGCATTCACGGTATGCCGACATGAGTCTGGTACAGGAAAAATTCGGTTGGATGCCCAAAATCTCCATCGAAGAAGGAATGCGCAGGGTGTACGAGGCACAGTTGAAGAAGTTACCTGCCTGTCGGTAGGCAGAAAAGTTGAGTGTTGGATTCAAACACTAAACTTTAGACACTAAACCTTAAACACTAAACACCAACCACCAACCTTTTCAGGAAAAAACCACGAAATGACGCAGAAAAAAACGACCATCGTATGTTTTGGCCCCGGCCCCATGTTTAAGGGGGGAATTGCCAATTACAATACCTCCCTGGCCAAAGCCTTCGATAAGATGAAAAATACCGAAGTTCATATCGTTTCGTGGACCCAACAGTATCCTGCCATCATTCCACGCGATTTTATCGATCGGAAGAGCAAGGTCGATCAACTGGAAGGTACCGACATCAAAGTGCATTACATCACCAATTACAACAATCCTGCTTCGTGGCAGGCGACGGTAAACCTGATCAGAAAGCTTAACCCTGCAAAAATTATTTTCCAGTGGGCCATTGCCATCCAGGGTATTCCATTGGGTTATATTGCGAAAAGATTGAAGAGTAACCCGGACATGGAGGTGTATTTTGATCTTCATTTCGTGATTCAGAAGGAGGGCAGTTCGCTTGACAGGAAACTGACCATGCTTGGGATAAAATACGCGGATTCGTACATCGTTCATGCATTTAAAACAGCCCAAGAACTCAAAAAGCTTTTTCCCAAAAAGCGATTCGAAATATTAGAACGCGGCGATATCCTCATTGGTGAGGGGCATAAAGTGTTAAAACTGTATCATCCTGTTTATGATATGTTTAAGCCCAATCCTAACTTCAATATGGAAACTGCCAAAAAGGAGATGGGGTTGAAAAAACATGTCTTTCTTTTTTTTGGTTTTATCCGTAAATACAAAGGCTTGCACAATGTTATACAGGCGTTTGCAAGGGTAGCATCGCAACGCGATGATGTAAGTTTGTTGATCATCGGCGAATCCTTCTGGAATACACTCGATAACAAGAAATTTTCTACCCGCTTAAAAAATGCCACCTTTGGCCTGGCCAAAAAGATTTTCCTGAAACAGCAGGACAACGAACAGGACTACAATCCGCTGGCCTTATTGGATGAACCCAACCTAAAGGACAACGTATTTGTAAGAAATGACTTCGTCCCCAATGAAGAAGTACCCTATTATTTTCAGGTGAGCGACAGCATTATGCTTTATTATCTCACGGCTACGCCATCTGGGGTAGAATCAATTGGTTATAATTTTAATATGCCCATGCTGGCCACCAAAGTGGGCCATTTTCCTGAAACGGTGAAAGATGGCTACAATGGTTATCTGGCAGAACCTGATGATTTGAATTCGATGGCTTTACAGATGATACGTTCCATTGAACATCCCATCGACCGGCAAAATGTAGCAGCTACATCCAGTGATATGAGCTGGGACAATTACGCAATGGAGATACTCAGGTAAATCTGCTCAATCAATAGTTTTCCCTGCTGGTTGTTTTTCACGCGTACTTTTTTTGCAACTTTGTCAGAACCTGATATTCGCATTGATAAGAATAATGAAAGATGTATTTCAGCCGTAAAGTACTTGCCTACTATGAAGATATAGAATCTCCGGTTGGATTACCCGATGGAGTGGAGGTGATGAACCCATATTCTAATCCTGAAGTCCAACGGGTATTGGAGGCATTTTATACCAACTATTACCAGGACAATAAAAAAAGAAAGCTCATTTTGGGTATCAATCCGGGAAGGCTGGGTGCCGGGATCACAGGCATTCCGTTCACCGATCCAATCCGACTTGAGAAGGATTGTGACATCAAGAATGGTTTTGTTAAAAAAGGAGAGTTGTCATCGGAGTTTGTTTATAAGCTGATCGCCCAGATGGGTGGCCCGGCTCATTTTTATCGCCATTTTTATATTGGGTCGGTGAGTCCGTTGGGATTTTTAAAGGATGGCAAAAATTATAACTATTATGATTCGTTGGACCTTAAAAGAGGTCTTAAGCCATACATTATCAACAGCTTAATAAGTCAGATTAGTTTTGGGGTAGAAACAACCACTTGTTATTGTATGGGCCAGGGCAAGAATTTTGATTACCTCAAAATGTTGAACGATGAATTTCATCTCTTCAAAAAGATTGTACCCTTACCCCATCCACGTTGGGTGATGCAATATAAACGCAAGGAACTGGATTTTTGGATCAATGAAACGATACAATTGTTGATTAAGTAAAAGCTAAACTTTACCGCGACAATTTCATCAGGTGAAAACCACTGATGGCTATCAGATAGTTTAATGAAGATTCAATGGGGATTTTTATCTCATGTCGAAAAAAAAATCCTTTTTCCTCATCATTCATTCTATTGATAAGGAAAAAGGAAGTTGAATGATTGAGTCCACTCCGAAAAGTCTAGAACCCCAAAAGACACTAAAGTGGACAATAAATAGTTTGTTGATTTTCAACGAATTCCCCTTTAGGGGTCAGGGGTAAATGAGTTGAAAATCATTGAACACATACTTTTCGGAGTGGACTCATGATTAGAAAACAAGAAAGACTAGGCCTCCGTTTTACCGATGTTCATCACCCATGCAATAATACCGCCTGCAATAGCGCTCATAATGGTAAATGCAATGATATCAACTATTATCGGAGTGAAAGAGGAATAAAGTGTTGTCATCGAGTAAAAACTAAGATCAATGCTGAGAGCAAACAATACACCAATAATGGCTGCGATTTTTACCCCGCCAATGATGGTTTTGTTGTTTAACCAGCCGAAAATTATCGAAAAAATAAATCCGGATGCCATGTTTGACAAGATCATGGCCCACCAGACCATTTCTTCCTCGGGTCTATTGAAGGTCGTATTACTAAACTCTGACATAAAATCCATCAATAAGACGCCATAAATTAGCCAACCCAGGAAAAAGAAAGAGATACCACCCACGATACCTCCGATGACAATTTTAGTTGTTTTCATGTGATTTAAGATTTGTTAATAATAGATTCGGGACCAAATATATAGTAAACATTTTAATACTCAGCATCTTTTCATAAAATTTCATTGAAGCTTACCAAAACCCTAAAAGCGTCCTTATTTCATCGACTTGTTTATTAAACACACTAATTGAAGAATAGGTTTGTAATTAGCTGTAAAAAAAAAGACAACAAAGAGTTAATTCTATGTTGTCTTTTATTGTGAACCTGAAGGGAGTCGAACCCCTAACCTCCTGATCCGTAGTCAGGTGCACTATCCAATTATGCTACAGGTCCAAAACGCTGCAAAGATACAAAATATTTTATTCCTGACCTCAAACTTGAATAAGGATTATTTTATTCTGGCATGATGAGAAATATTTAGCGAATCAATTCTACAATCCTTTCACTAAGAAATGTCTTTTTTCAGCCACCATTTCATCGCCTCAATTTTTATAGCATCACGGGTTTTACATATCTCTCTACGTCTTCTTTGGTGATTACATTCCCACAAAGGATCACCAGGCGTTCCACCACATTGCGTAGTTCGCGTACATTTCCACTCCATTTGAATTGCTTTAGGCCCTCGAGTGCCTCTTCTTCAATGCCTGAAACCGGACGCCCCTGCAATTTGCAAATATCCTCAATAAACCTTCGTGTGAGTAAAGCAATGTCATCCTGGCGTTCGCGTAAGGGGGGCACTTCAATGACAATCACGCTGAGGCGGTGATACAAATCCTCACGAAAACGGCCTGAAGCCATTTCTTCTTTCAGATTTTTGTTGGTGGCGGCAATGATGCGTACATCTACCGACAATTCTTTTTCGCCACCTACGCGGGTGATTTTATTTTCCTGCAAGGCACGCAATACCTTGGCTTGAGCCGATTGGCTCATGTCGCCGATTTCATCCAGGAACAGCGTACCCCCATTGGCGAGTTCAAAGTCGCCCTTGCGCTGTTTAATGGCGGATGTAAACGATCCCTTCTCATGTCCAAACAATTGGCTTTCTATCAGTTCAGAAGGTATCGCGGCACAGTTTACTTCTATGAATGGTGAGGCAGATCGCGCGCTTAGCTCGTGTAATTGACGTGCTACCAGCTCTTTACCGGAACCATTTTCACCTGTAATCAACACCCGCGCCGTGGTGGGGGCCACCTTTTGTATCATCTCAAAAATCGAACGTATTTCAGGAGATTCGCCTATAATTTCATATTTTTTCTCCACCTCACGTTTAAGCCTGCGGGTCTGTATCACCAGGTTCTGCTTATCAACAGCATTTCTCACCGAAATTAACAGCCGGTTCAGGTCGGGTGGTTTCACAATAAAGTCGTAAGCCCCTTTCTTAATGGCTTCTACGGCTGTTTGTATGGTTCCATGTCCCGAAATCATGATGACAGGTGAATCGGTAAAAGTCATCAGTTTTTCTAAAACTTCCATTCCATCCATCTCGGGCATTTTAATGTCGAGCAGGATGACATCATAAGTGGTGTTTTTTGCTAGTTCAATGCATGTGGGACCATCCGGTGCCAGATCGACTTCGTGCTTCTCGAATTGAAGAATTTCTTTTAATGTCCGGCGGATGTTGCTTTCATCGTCCGTTACCAGGATTTTTGCCATAAGTCATTGTATTCTCTTACAAAGATGCGAAAAATTCGACCAACACGCTGTAAAAGGTGGGAATGGTTTTTGTGTAAATTTGTAATCTATTAGCTACGAGACTCAAATTTATGAAAAAACAACCCACTCTTAACTTCCTGCTGATCCTGGCGATGGTGGTGGCCATTTCAGGGAAAGCAAATGCGCAAAGGTTCAATTCCAAAGCTGTCGTTAGCGAATTTAACCAGCCACTTGCCTTCCCCTGGACTGGTGGATTGGATGCTGCTCAGTACAATGAGGTGGACCTGAATCTCGATGACATTATGGATTTGTTGGTTTTCGACCGGCGTGGAAATCGAAAATTGTGTTTCATAAATAAAGGCATAACGGGCGAAATCCTTTACGATTATGCACCTGCATTCGCTCAATTACTGCCGCCACTATATGAATGGGCCCGCTTTGCCGACTATGATATGGATGGAAAAATGGATATTTTTACTTATTCACCCGGATACTCCAGCATGATGGTTTACCACAATATTTCGGTTGGCGAGCTTAAATTCCAGCGGGTAGTTTATCCCTATCTTACTTCTTTTCAGGGAGGAGGATATGTGAACATACTGGTAACCAATGCCGATTACCCGGGCATTGTGGATGTGGACGGTGACGGTGATCTGGATATTCTTACCTTTTGGGGAATGGGTTCATTTTTGGAATTGCACCAAAATATGTCGATGGAAAAATACGGCATACCTGATTCGCTCGATTTTATGCAAACCAACTATTGTTGGGGTCAGTTTGCCGAAAGCGATGAATCGAATGTGATTTATCTGGATACCTGTCTGGGACTTGCCTCCGCTTTGGCGGACAGGTTACCTCAAACCGAACGTCATACAGGCTCAACCCTGTTGTTTACAGATTTGAATGGCGATGGCAACCAGGATTTGCTGTTGGGAGATGTCGATTATCCGGGATTATTTGCACTTTACAACGATGAACCGATGGAATCTGCACACATCAACAGGGTGGATACCCTTTTTCCGCAAAATTCGGAAACCATCCGTTTGTTTGCCATGCCTGCCGCTTCGATCATCGATGTTGATAACGATGGACTAAAGGACTTGTTGGTGGGAGTCTTTGATCCGGGATTGACTTCTTCACAGAATAAGCATAGCAGTTGGTGCTACATAAACACAGGCACTGCCGAACTACCTGAATACGCGCTGGCATCTAAGCAATTCCTTCAGGAAAGCATGATCGACAGAGGCTCCGGGGCATATCCGGTGCTCTATGATTTCGATGGAGACGGACTCATGGATTTGTTCATCGGAAACTACGGCTATTATGCCTATTCTTATTATGAAAATTACTTTTTAAGGTCGGTGTACCATGCCCGGATTGGTTACTATAAAAATGTCGGGACCTTTCAGAACCCCGTTTTTCAACTTTGGGAGGATGATTTTGGAGGGCTTGGCCAGCTTCACCTCACAGGATTGGTTCCCGCTTTTGATGACCTGGACGGGGATGGCGACCCGGACATGTTGGTAGGAAAAGCAGATGGGCATTTACTTCTGATGATCAACACCGGTTTCAACACTTTTTCGGTGGAAGATGAAGCATTCTCAGGAATTGATGTGGGCGAATTTAGTACGCCACAATTGTTCGACCTGAATAAAGATGGTTTAAAGGACCTGGTGATCGGGGAAAAGGGTGGCAACCTGAATTATTACCAAAACGTTGGAACGCTCCAAAATCCGGAATTTGAATATGTTACTGATAGTCTGGGGAAAGTAAATGTGACCGATTACAGCCTGTCGTACGATGGTTATAGTGTGCCTTGTTTTTATAGAAGTGCCGATGGAAGTACCGGATTGATTTCAGGATCTGAACAGGGAAATTTGTTTTATTATACCCACATCGATGAAAATCTGACCGGTAAATTTACCCTTTCGTCAAATCTCAATACATTGTTGGATACCGCAGGAGTGGATTTCGACCGGGGCATCAGAACGTCTGCTGCCATTGCACCCCTTCACGGTGATGGTACTTTGCAACTGTTGATTGGTAATTATTCAGGCGGATTGGAATTTTTTAATGGAAATGCAGGTGTGCTTTCCCGAATTTCTCCATCACAAACCAGGGAGCGGCTGACTATCAGGCCTAACCCGGCAACATCCACAGTCTTACTTGACGGGGTTGATTTTCAGTCGGGGGCTTATAAGGTTTACGTGGTTTCCATGCAGGGTCAAACACTTTCTCTTTCAGGTTCTATAGTAGAGGAGGGCACGCTGGAATTGGACATTTCATTTTTGAAACAAGGAGTATATCTACTTGTTTTCCAGAACAACAATTTGATTCAGACAGGGAAGTTAATCGTATTGCCGTAAATTCGTGGACTTGCTATTTGGTTCTGAGGATGGACAGGATTTCCGATGATATTTCTTCGATGGGTTTGTTGGTTACATTGATGACAGTCCACAGGGGGTGTGTTCGATAAATTCCTGAAGCATAATTCAGTTCTTTTTGAATATACGTTCTGTCAGAATAATCACCTGTGTTCCCACCCAAATATAGATCTCTGATTTTGCGTAATTCCGCCAGGCGGTTGGGGTAGGTAGTTAAACAAAAAACGCGGTGGGGGTTAATTTTAAAAATGGCATCTGGAACTTCAATTCCCAACACAATAGGAACATTGGCTACAAGCCAGCCTTTGTAGGCCAAATACACACTCAAAGGTGTTTTAAAAGTGCGTGACACGCCCAATAACACGATATCCGCTTTCTCAAGTTCATCTACCCGTTGCCCATCATCATGGCGCAATGTAAATTCAACGGCTTCGATGCGTTGAAAATAGGCTTTGTTAAGCACCTCGAAAATCCCCGGTTTTTCAGATGGTGCGTTGGCAAAATGGTGGGATAGCTGTGCCAGCAAAGGTCCCATGATATCGATGGTGCCGATATCGTGCAGTCTGCCTTGCTCAAGTATGAGGTCGCGAAGCTTTTTCGAAACAAGGGTATGAACAATCATTCCTTTCACGCGATGGGCCTCGGCAATAATTTCCAGTACCTGATTACTGGTACGTACATTGGGGCGCAAATAGGTTGTTACCTCGGCGTCTTCAAACTGGACCAATGCAGCTTTTAATGCCTGCTGGGCAGTCCGTCCTGTACCGTCTGAAAGGATAAAAATATGTTGCTGCATAGACGAATCAGTTTTTATTCGATAACAAAATCAATTACCATTATTGAGAAACCCACTCTCCAACCACGAAATATTTCAAAGCTATGAACCAAAGATATGCAAAGTAGCTCTTCGCTTTTTGGCTTTTTTAATAAAAATATTTCCAGAAGGTCATGGTTATGGTTTCAATTGAGAGGCACTGACAGATTGCCAGCATTGTGGATACTTGCTTGTTTCAATTCCGCTTTGGTTCGATTGAGAGAGATGGCATCAAACAAAGCCTTGTTTGTGTCAGCAAGTTTCAATTCCGCTTTGGTTCGATTGATAGCGCAGTCCTTACGAAGACCCCAACTACGTTCAGTTCGTTTCAATTCCGCTTTGGTTCGATTGATAGAAATTTGCAGCATGGTTGCATCCTCGTTTTGAACTTGTTTCAATTCCGCTTTGGTTCGATTGATAGCGGTTTCAGCTTTAGTTTTCTTGATTGCCATATATTGTTTCAATTCCGCTTTGGTTCGATTGATAGCGTAAGCCACAGAGCCTTTGCCATCTACTTTGAAGTGTTTCAATTCCGCTTTGGTTCGATTGATAGTTCGCTTGTGTAGTACTGTTCCCACAGGATTATGATGTTTCAATTCCGCTTTGGTTCGATTGATAGCTCGAGGCTGTTACGGCCATCCTTGGCAATTTGGGGTTTCAATTCCGCTTTGGTTCGATTGATAGGGCCAAGCCGGGCAACCTGGGAGGCCTGATACAGGGTTTCAATTCCGCTTTGGTTCGATTGATAGATAGCAGCATTGTTGGCGATGGCGCTTATTTCTTATGTTTCAATTCCGCTTTGGTTCGATTGATAGATAACTGAGCTGCAACCCCTGCGGCGGTATTTACAAGTTTCAATTCCGCTTTGGTTCGATTGATAGAACTGGCGGGCTAGGTGCTTTAAGGCTTTATGCTGAGTTTCAATTCCGCTTTGGTTCGATTGATAGTAGATTTTCGTTTCAGTTCGTTTATCTGTCGCACTTGTTTCAATTCCGCTTTGGTTCGATTGATAGCTTTATCAAAAATCAATACATCTTTGCCTAACCAGTGTTTCAATTCCGCTTTGGTTCGATTGATAGTTTAATACCAATCAACAAACCATTTTGTTTGTGAAGTTTCAATTCCGCTTTGGTTCGATTGATAGCCGGTGGCTGCTTTCATTTAAAAAACCTAAAAAGCAGTTTCAATTCCGCTTTGGTTCGATTGATAGCTACCTAAATCGGAGGGGCTTTATTGGCCAGCTTTCGTTTCAATTCCGCTTTGGTTCGATTGATAGGCGATGAATCGGGATAGCGGAACCCTTGATTTAAAGTTTCAATTCCGCTTTGGTTCGATTGATAGAACATGGCAAAGATAATAGGATACGTTGTTTTAAAGTTTCAATTCCGCTTTGGTTCGATTGATAGAAAACCTGTTTCTCCTGCTACATGCGATTTTACCTCGTTTCAATTCCGCTTTGGTTCGATTGATAGCGATTGCGGCTGCTCGTTGTGATGCGGCTAAAACCTCGTTTCAATTCCGCTTTGGTTCGATTGATAGAATTTTTGGGTTTTGTGAGCCACATCCGCAAGGGTGGTTTCAATTCCGCTTTGGTTCGATTGATAGTTTAACTCTTAGTTCCCATTTTAAGGTATGTAAAAAGTTTCAATTCCGCTTTGGTTCGATTGATAGAATTACTCCTTGCATCCATGTTCCAGCTGCTTACCCGTTTCAATTCCGCTTTGGTTCGATTGATAGCAACTAGAGAGGAAGATAGATTCAAATCTACTCCAGGTTTCAATTCCGCTTTGGTTCGATTGATAGGGAATAACTGGAACATTTATGAATGACTCTATTCAAGTTTCAATTCCGCTTTGGTTCGATTGATAGCCACAGGTGATTCGATTACAGCTGCGTTAACAGCAGAGTTTCAATTCCGCTTTGGTTCGATTGATAGATACTGATAAACGTTTTCCTTTTATTGCTTTAAAAGTTTCAATTCCGCTTTGGTTCGATTGATAGTCGGGATAGCGTTAATAGATCAGGGCATTGCTATTGGTTTCAATTCCGCTTTGGTTCGATTGATAGTAAAATAAACGACGATGCTCCGGATGCCCTTGAGGGGTTTCAATTCCGCTTTGGTTCGATTGATAGAAATGTCCGCATATAGGACAAACTGCACACTATTGTTTCAATTCCGCTTTGGTTCGATTGATAGGAATTGACGATGTGTACAACGCCATGCATTCAATCAGTTTCAATTCCGCTTTGGTTCGATTGATAGGCCTATCGCATTAATCGAATACCTCCGTATTGGGGCGTTTCAATTCCGCTTTGGTTCGATTGATAGAAACTAAGACCATGCACTCAAACCATTTAAGGCGATGTTTCAATTCCGCTTTGGTTCGATTGATAGTTGTTGAACATCTGCAATCAGCCCCATAAAATCGGTGTTTCAATTCCGCTTTGGTTCGATTGATAGTTCCTTGCAAAATGGGTGCGGTCTGACTTTCCGACGTTTCAATTCCGCTTTGGTTCGATTGATAGATTCCAGTCGAAAGGGATGCGTATCCACTTGCCTCGTTTCAATTCCGCTTTGGTTCGATTGATAGGTTATTGGACGAATCAGGAGACAAAAAGTACCACAAGTTTCAATTCCGCTTTGGTTCGATTGATAGCTTTAGCCATACCGCCATTGCAGACGTTGTGCCAATGTTTCAATTCCGCTTTGGTTCGATTGATAGCACACACTTTTTTCAAGGCTCTACACAGGAATACATGTTTCAATTCCGCTTTGGTTCGATTGATAGCACGCATGGGGGTATAATACTTTAGATTCGATTCCGGTTTCAATTCCGCTTTGGTTCGATTGATAGCATATACGATTGTTGAAGGTTCGAGAATAGGGTACACGTTTCAATTCCGCTTTGGTTCGATTGATAGTGCTATTTCGGGAGCGGTTATAGCCGCCTCACAATCGTTTCAATTCCGCTTTGGTTCGATTGATAGCAACCCCGCCGAATATGATAATATTGTTTTGGGAGGAGTTTCAATTCCGCTTTGGTTCGATTGATAGAGTGTGGAACGCCATATTATGAGTTATAGTATGGTGTTTCAATTCCGCTTTGGTTCGATTGATAGCCGCCAACAAAAATAAAACTATTCATTGATTTCTACAACTTTATATTGCAGTGGAACCCCCTTTTATAATCATTTCTGTGTCGGCCTCCGATTCTAAATTTTTACCGGTGGTTCGACAACTTTACTATTTATTTGAAAATCAAGATGTCAATGAACGAAACACAAAACTTGTTTGCTCTTCTTAATCATTTCTTTACCCCTTTTACGTCTTCGACAACTATAAAAACTTGTCCAACGGGCTCCGCTCTGAGCCAATTACCTCTTTGTCAAGCCATTTCTCCTGACGGGTCTTGAATATAATCAGACTGTCAGTTTCTTCATCCATGATCTTACGCGCCTGAAAACTGAGTTCCTTTAATTGTACTTCGGTGATCTCTCCCTCAAAAACCGAATTCTGAATCCAGTTAACATACCGCCTGCACAGTTTAAGCATCTTGCCAACCCGCTTTTCTCCAATATCATATACGAGAATTATATACATATCATTTTGTTTTTAAGAGTTAAAAGTGAACTAAAGTTAAAAGTGAACTAAAGTTGGGAGTGGATCATACAACAAATCACCTGTTACGTCACTTTTAACTTTTAACTTAAGGCACTTTTAACTTCCCCATCACCACCATATCTTTAACGGTTTATATTCTTCCATTCCCAGCAGGTGCTTTTGTAGCTTATACGCTTCCAGTTTGATCAGGTGTTTGTAACTGACCGATTTGTTTAAACTCCGGTGCATGATGGTTTCAGTGAGCCTGCTTTCAAAGGCTTCAACAAATTTCATGCGCGCCTTGTCTTTTAAAAGAATGCGGTTTAACTTCTGATCAAAATCATTTTCCTGGATAATCTTCTTGTTCAACACCTTAAAGATTACCCGGTCGACCAATATGGGCTTAAAAATTTCTGCCAAATCCAGCGCAAGCGAAAACCGGCGTTCGCCCGGGGTATGGAGGAAACTGATGGTCGGGTTGAGCTGTGTTTGGTGAATCGACCTCAATACCTGGGCATAGCACATCATGTTGCCAAACGAAATCAGGGCATTTAACGGATCGGTAGGTGGTTGCCGGTTGCGGTCCTCCATGCCAAAATCGTTGAGGATGTCGTTAAAGGCCCTGTAGTACACCTGACGGATATTTCCCTCAATGCCCATCAGTTCGTCTATCCGGGTGGTGCCCGAAATGCTTTTGGTAAATAACTCCATTTTCTGGATATGCTCGTCCATGGACTTTCCCCGGTTGTGATAATATTTCAGGTTCTTGATCATGTTCCATGCGGCTCCTTCGATAATTTGTTGGGCAATGGCCACACGTTTCTTCTTGTTACTAAAATGTTCGGTTTGTTTAATCAACATCCTGCCGGCGAGCAGAAACTCTTTCGACAGAAAGGAACCTGTGTAGTTTTCATAATAGTCGAAGAAATGGACTGCGATTTCGTTCTTGCCCAAAAAATTATACATGGCCGAGTTGGCATCCACTGATCCGAAAATAAATAGCTGGTCTATCTGTTCAACGGGAAGATAACGTGGCTTTTGTTCCACGCCGTTTTCGTCCGTAGGTGTGAATTTTAAGGTGTTGTCGTTGCGCGACAGGCGACCCGGATTAAACAAGTAGTAGGATTTTTTCATGTGTCTTCATCTTCATTGATGTAACAAAAATCGAAGTAAGAACAGCTTTTGCACCTGGAATTGTTGAGAAGTGCCGGAACTTCTTCTTTGCTGATGATGGCTTCAATTTCACGGCTCATTTCTACCAATTGCGCCCGATCAGCATCACTCATATCTACTTTCTCGGTTCTGTGTTCTGTCGGATATTCAAGCAGTCCGGTTGCACCTTCAATGCCATTTTGCTCAAGTACATAAATATAATATTTCACCTGCCAGATATGTGCCTCGTGCAATTTTGCCGATTTCTTGATCTCGTGGATGACCTTGTTTTTGGTGTCGTAAAAATCAATGCTGATGCCTTCAACCTGAATTTCTTCATACCTGGAAGGGCGTTGCATGTACGTTGTTTCATGAATGAGTTTCCCTTCGCTTACCGCTTCATTGGTGTGTTCCATTTGGATGGAATTGGCAAAGAGCCAAAGCTTTCGGTGGCAAATCAGGTAGTAGTTAATATGGGTTCCGGTTATTTGCAAGGTTTAGATTTATTGTCAGTTAAAATGGTAATTGTTCACCTTCAAGAGAATCATCAATATCTATTTTATTGTTCCTGAACCATTGTTCCGCCTCATCTCCGGATTGGTTTCTTAATTTCAAGGATTTAGAACATTGTTCATGAACCATTGTTCCGCCTCATCGGGACTGGGTAATAGGTCCTTAACATCTATATCAAACTCGTGATTGTCAATGTTTCGGTTGTCGTGTTCCATATCCGCCTGTATTTCCTTACAGGTAGTGCAATATCCATCGAAAGGACAATGCGTTTCATCGTAATCGCAAAATTCGATGTGGCTTTCGCCGAAAGACAGGGCCACGCGTTTTTCTTTCCAGAAATCACGTATAAACTGGTATCGTAGATCATCAGGATAGTTTTCTGGAAAGTCGAGATAAAAATGGAATACCTGTAGTAATTTTTCGAGTTCAACTGCTAACAGTGCCCTTTGTTCGATGGTAAGCTTTTTAGGTACAGGTAGTAGCTTGCGCTCAATGCCGGTGATATCAGAAATTTTTATCTGTTTTCCATAGAAATATTCTTCCACATAAGATATATCCTCCAACTCAACTTCGTTATGAAGATCGACATCTTCCCATATCTCATGCGGCTTTTTTATGTTCCATGTGGCACGGTGCAGGTCCTCGATCAGTTGTTCAATGTAGCTTTGCATGGTTTTTTTATTATACAAATTTAATCAAGCAGGTCATCTTCTTCCAGTTTATTCAACGCATGTTCATGCAGATATACAAAATTTTCCCGGTCTTCAAAAAACTGCTGCTGAAACTCAATGAGCTTAGGATGCTGGTTTTCAGAAAAATAATTGTTATAGGAAGACCATCCATATTCGGAAGGATGCCTGCAATAACCATGGTGAACCGGATTGTTATGGATATAGATCAGGGTGTTCATCATGTGGTTATCGGAGGAGATGGGTTTTCGCTTAAAAGGACGTTCAAACAAGGAACCATGGCGGTTGACGCGTTTGTTAATTGATTTAGAGTACGCATTAAAGAAGTTGGACAGGTGCTGGTGGGCAGGTTTTAGACCTGACAGGTCTTCAAGACCTGTCAGGTCTGGAACCACCTGCACCAGGAAATGGAAGTGGGTAGGCAGCAGCGCCCAGGCGTAGGTTTCCACCACCGGTGCAACATGTTTTCCATACAACCACATAAAGTACCGATAGTTTTCCTCTTCCCTGAAGATCGCGCAACTGTTGATACCCCGGTTGTAAATGTGGTAATACCGGCCGGGGATTAATTTAGGATGGTCCTGCATAGGCGTAGGTATTTGTTGGCAAAACCTGACGGGTATTTATGATCTGTCAGGTTTAAGCCGGTTTGGAGGGTGGGGTGGGGGGACATAGGGGTGAGATATTAAAAGATTTGAACTTCCTCAATAAAACATACTCCTTTATTATAGTTATAAAATTCAGGTCTTATCGTTAATATGATTTCCTTTTCGTCTTTTATCCAAATTGTAAGGGCATCAATCATATTCAACTTTTTCCCCTTTTCAATTAGATAAACAGGAAGTTCTATTGAATTCTGAAGTTTCCAACTTTGAAAATCAAAATAGTTATAGAAGAATTTTGATTCTGGTTTTTGAATATATACAGTGTCTTGTGGGGCTATATTTCGACTTTTCCAAAAATTGGTATCTGTATCATCGGTTGCGGTTACTTGTTTTGGATTAATCAGCCAATTCCATGAAAAATATTCTCTCAGGCTTTTCGCATTGTTAATCGCTTTAGGTGAAAATGAGTCTTGCACAGCATAAACGTGGTTAAGAAGATTTACAAGTTTTTCAGCGCTGTATAGTGTAGGTTCAAGGATTTCGGATGTTTTCACAAAAGCTTCGCATGGAACCCACGCTTTGATTTTTCGATCATATTCGCCATAAGGTGCAGGGTACACCAAATCGTTTTTCTTTGGGACTAACACGTACAATTCACCAATCTTTGTTTTGTCGAAACGGCATAGACGGCCAGCGCGTTGAGTTAGGCGGTCAATAGGGCAAAGTTCCGAAATCATAATATCGGCACTTATGTTAATACTCATTTCCCCTATCTGGGTTAAGATCGCAATCCCTTTTGCACTGTTATTTTCCCATGCTGTTTTTCCTAAGGCATCAATTAGCTCTTCCTCTTTATCCTTTTTGTGCGGTTCGGAAAAGCGGCTGTGGTAGAGAATTGGATTTGCCTTTCTCTTTTCAAACCAGTTATAAAACATTACAGCTTTATCTACCGTGTTCGCATAAATTATTGCAGTCCCTTTCTCAAAACACAAGTCGAGCAAATCGCTGATATCTTCCAAATCAGTATATTCTTTGATCGATTTTATCTCAAAACGATCCCTTGAATTGTCTGAAATGTCCTCGACAATCTTGTCGATTTTATATCCCAACTTTTGATAAGAAGGTAGCACCGATTCTGGTAATGAAGCACTCATTAAAAGTACGGGGACATTCCAATATCTTAGAATTTCAAGTAATACAAGAATGTTTGCTTGCGTAAAATCATCATAGAAATCAGCTTCATCAATGACCAAACAAGAATTAGCTAAATTGAAAGAGATTAAATGATGATCTTCCCTTGTTAAAGTTAGTGCCATTAAAAGGTGATCGATAGTACAAACGGTAATTGGTGTTTGCAATAATCTGGCAAACTCATGTATTTTATCAGCTTCTTGTTTCTTTATTAAACCACTTTCGATGTGTTTTTGAAATTTTGTGAACCACGCACTTGAATGATAAAGTCCTGTTTCGGATAAACTTTCAGCAACATTAATTGCCAAAGCATTCGAAGTAAAACGAGTAGGCATGGCAATTACCAATCGGTCTGCCCGCTTGTTTTTAATTTGCAAGGATGCCCATAACAACGATGCATCTGTCTTTCCGGCACCTGTTGGAGCACGAGCGAGCAATAAATCATCCTGCCAATGTTGTTCGATTAGTTTTTGAACACCTCTTTTTACTTTATGGGGGAATAAATAACTGAATGGGGTAAATTTAGGCACATCCTCGCCCTCCTCTTTGGCACTCACCCGATGATCGACCAACCGTAACAATCCTCGTGGTCCTGCAAATTCATAATGTGTATTTGCACTTTGTTCCAACGAATATTGCTCAATTATAAAGTTGCTTTTCTTTTTAAAGGTTGCCCATAAATCAGAAGCATTTTCATTTACCCAACGCTTTTCAAAATTGTTTCCTAATTTACCATGATGTGCCGCAATTGCTGCTTGCTGTGGCAATGGCAAGTTCGTTTTTTCAACGAATCGTAATGACTTAAATTCATGACGAACTCCTGCTTTTCGGATGTTCTCCCCAGCTTTTTCACTTTTTGAATAGTCTTTAAACGTACCACCACAATGTGATTGCCATTGAAGGAAAGCTTCGTAATCTTTTTGACAAGCGTCCTGCCACGCTGTGGTTTTTTTCCCCAGATCATGATATTGGCAGGCTCTTTCTAAACGGATGGATAAACTTTTTCCAACTCGCTCTTGATACTTTTCAACAATAAAAGGAGTCTGTTCCAATAATAGTTTTCCTTCAGACACTACGTCTTGGGTATGTTGCTCAAGAGTAATGCCGGAAGGCTTTGCCAATATTGGATACTTGTAGTTACTCACCTCCAAAAGCTTGTTCAAATGTTACGACTTCTGTACCTTTCGCAGGGTCATAAAGCGTATTTGAAGACAAATACTCTAAAGCTTCCGTATATGCTTTATGAACGCTGTCTTCCTTTGTGTCATCACCGAGGAAATATTTTGCTTCACGTGCTTCTAGTTCTTTAATAATATTCTTTTGTTCCTGCTCGCCAGCAACAAAATACCTGCTTGCTTTGCGACTTAAGATAGTATCGAACACAATCAAAACTTTTTGTGGTTCTCCACTTACTGCATTGCGGGCTTGACTGGCATAGTCGTTCATCGATTTGGTTGCTTCCAGATAAAGCCGTGCACGGCGTTTCCGTTCGTTGTCGTTGGCATGTTTGAAATACTTGGTGCCAAGATTGAAACTCTTTTTATACTCAAAGGCTTTAGAAACACTTAAGCCACTAATATCCAAAAAGAAGTTCATGTGCATTAAATCGTATTCGCTGAACTCTTTTGTGGCCAAAGCTTGATCTTTTGCATCATCCGATTTATCACAACGAATTCGCACAAGTAAATCACGACCAATATCACTAACACTAACTGCAACAGCAGGAGTAACGGATAACGGGGCAGTTCTTCTCCCAGAGTAATCCCCCTTTGATGGATGCATAAAACCACCCATGTCAGCGCGTAAATCTTTTTCGATTAAATTGCTAATACCGTCGCCATTCGAAACGAATGTGTCTCTTTTATCGGGATCAGTTGTATTTATTCGATTAATTGCAGAAAACAACACATGACGCTGCATTTGTCCTGAAACATACACTCGTCCATCAGGCCTTCTTTTAATTGATGATGCATTTCCTAATAATTTTTCGCCACCGTTTGCAATATGATTTTCGAACGGTGCAAGGGCTGTAACTAAAATTCCTTTAATTTCCATTGTATTATTTTTTATTGATTTAATTATTCTTCGCTGTGATCCAATTCTGATTCTTCAGAATCATCATTACTATACTCAATTGGCACCTCCTTCTTCTCGGCTTTGTTTATTAATCGAGAAAAAGCAATGAGCAGATTCTTTGCATTTTCAATAGGCAACTCACCGCTCGCTGTTTTCTCCATGAATAATGCAGCAGCTTCGGGAGCATCAAGACCCGATAATCGGCCTGCCCGGGTTACTGCTTGTGCAATTAAAGCATCGCCTGATTTGGCTGAGAAAGTTGAGCTTTCCAACTCTATCAAGGCTTTTGATTTCACTCTACGCAGCTCCTCCCAATAGTTGGTGGTGCCAGCTTTTACCTCAGCTTTGGCAGTGAAATAGGCAACCTTATTAAGCCATTTTCCTAATTCACGTGCTGAGGATACAATTGTTGGATCTATTTTTTCCATTTTTATAAAGTATGTGTTAAACAATATTGTTACTGGGTTTGGATATTCTGCCCGAAAAGCCAGAAAATCTTTAAATGCTGCATGGTTAAATAATTGGAGGAAGCGGCTTATGAATAGATCAAATTTTTGGTATTCACTATTTGAACTTGATCTTCGATCTTGGTTAAAGAGTTTGGAATAATAAAGGCTATCTATGATATTCTTTAGTTTTCCCTCTTTTGCTAAATCTATTACATGATGATTATATGTAAAAGTCGATGCACCTCCATATTTGACAAGATACATAGTAGTTTCTTTCAAACTTTCAAGAACATATTTAGCCTGTTCTGAGAATTCAGACTCTTTTACAAATTCGCCAATAGTACCGAGTAATGCAACACTTCCCAATGCACTACTTCGTGGTGGGTTGGGGAAGTTTCCTCTATATATCAAAGGTCTTTTAGCTTCATAAGTGATTTTTTCCGCATTACCCTTCCCTAATTTTGTCGAAACAACATTCCCGTACATCAAATCATTTGCAGTTTCTGTTTTTAGCATCCATTTGAAGAATTGGATAAAACTTTTTAATTCTTCGATAGGTAAATCAGGTATAAAGCAAACGTTGAACATTTCGGGCATCCCCCTTTTATCAATTCTATATTGAAGACAAGGTTTGTTGGGTGTTAACGTTGTTACTGCACTTAACCCATGTTCAAATGTTGACAACTTGGGATTCCCTCTTCCAATATTTCCTTGAAGTGAGAAACTAAGATATTCTCCAGCAACTGGGGCAACAGACATTGAAATATCATCCAATTTATTTATTGAGTCTTTTTTTAATGATGTTAATAACGTATTGCCTTCTTTCCAGATGAATCTTGAGAATTTATCTTTCGACATTACATTTGGTGCTAGGAATAACCCTTGTTTTGGATCCCCTTTTTCAATCCTTGCGTAACCAAATTTCACCTTGTCCTTCCCGTCAATCATTTGAACTGGTTGAAGTCTAAAAGAATTAAGCCCATTTTCTATCTCAGTAATTATTTGCTCTGAGGTAATTTCTTCGCAACTCTTTAGATCATTTTCATTCATGATCAATGCTTGCGCGTATCTTATATAAGGATGAATTGCAATCATAGTTCTCGGAATTTCAAGTCAATCCAACCTTCACTAGTCCCTAGATAACCCAAATTTTCAAAAGAAAGTTGTTCTTTCAAAAGTTTATATAGGTCATGGTCTATGATTATTTGAATCTCATAGTTACCTTTTGCAAAAACATACTCCCGCATTGTTGGGGTAGAATAGAACTGAGGAAATTGCGCTATGTTATCCTTGAAGAATTTTTCAAGCGTAGAATCATCAATCTGTTTCGGATTCTTCTCACTCCTTTTTAATTCTCTTTTCAATGGAATCATTTCATAACTGATATTAAATGTACCCTTGGGATGAACAATTGCATCAGCTCTTCTATATGCTTTACTCCATAAATCATCATAAAATCCAAGCGCAGGAATTACTGGTAGTGCAATATCAAAGTAATCCATCAACAACGGACTATAAGTTGACCCTTTTGTTCTATCATGGAACTCCAAATAGGGATTCTTTTTTGATTGTTTCTTTCTTCTAAAAGTCAGCTCTTTTATTATTTCCTTCCTATGAGCTAAGCTAATATGCCAACCTAAAATATTCTCAAAAAGTCCGCAAAGCATTTTCTTATCGGGACTTTTCAGCGTTTTGTAGTAAGAACCTGGCAACTCACTCACCATCGATAGGGGAGCTAATGGCTCAATCTCCAATATCACTTCTAAATTTGGTTCTGGTATCTTAGCTAAAATTGATAAATCTAGATTTTTCATTTTTCATTTTTTTTGTTTCTTGTAAAATCCCCCTGCATCAGCAAATGGATCCCCCGTTGGCCTTGTCAGCCATTCATAGTCGATAGTTTCAAAATTCTGTTTCATATCGTCGTTTTTTCAATCCTGACAGGTTTTTAAAACCTGTCAGGATTGGATCGTAAATTCCCCTGCGGTGAAAAAAAAATTCCCTGCGGTGAAAATTTTTTTTCCTGCCGTGAAAAATATTTTTTCACGGCAGGAAAATTGAAGCATCAGCCTTCTTTAATAAAGGTGAGCGTAGTTAGCATGTCCTTGATGTCTTTACCGGGACTGAAAACTACCCTGGCTCCTTTTATTGATGCAGCATTTACTTCGGCAGCGGTGGCCTTGCCCTCGCTGCTGATGCTCACGCGCAGGCTGCCAAGCTCACCCAGTCGTACGATTTGTCCGTCGGCCAGGGCGTCTTTCATCACATCTACCATGGCATACACCACGGCCCTGATATCGGCTCCACTTACCGTACTGATTTTTTCAATGGATTTTGTCAATCCGTTGAGTGTCATTTGCCCACTCATGGATGCAGAAGCATAAAACTTCTTTTCGCCACCACCGACTACGCCGGGTTGGCCTTTTTCGATTACTTTGTACTTGATTGCCATAATAATTTGTTTTATTGGGTTATACATGTGCCCCGGAGGGCGTTAATTATTCATCAGGTTAAATTTGGTGTGTGCCCGCCAACCACCTCGCCACACCCGAACCCCAGGGCGTTCATCGAGCCAAAACCACTGTTGAGTCCAGTTTGTATCAGTGCCGCAGGGGCGGTCAGGGCATATTCAAAAAGGTAACCACGCACCCTGACTTCTTCGGGGGTGTGTGCCTTGATGACCTGGAGCTTTTGACGGGGTTGCTTTGTCAGGCATTTGAATGTTAGTTTGCCTGTTTCCCAAAGTCTCTCCATCTGGTCAGGTGTATTTGAAAAAAGACGGTGCTTGTCAAGCAGGTTTCCAAAAAACAGGCGCTCATAAGCGGGATCCAAGGGCGACAGATAGGTTTCGTGGCGGGTATCGGCTTTGTTTTCGGCCAAAACAACAGGCGAAAGGCTGCGGATGGTTACTTCCTGACCGGTAAGTTCAGGTTCAGCCAGCATTTCTACTGTTTCCACCTCCATGTTAACCATTGAAACGCGGTCGCCCAGCTCCACCTGCTGATCCCTGAAAAGTCCCAGCACAAATTTCTCTGCCGGTTTCGGAAGCTGAAAGGCAATGATTATCCATGCATTCCGCGACCACAATTCCATCCGGTCGGTACCGGGTATTATATTAAAGGTGCGGGCCGGGAAATGCAATTGCGAAAAAGTGAAGAGTTTGAATGTCTTGCCATTTTCGAGGCGGTAGCCTTCTTCGTGCAGCATCAGGGCCAGTTCGGCATCGCCACGTGCCAGCACCTTGTATATCCACGCGCTTACCGGATATTGGTAATTCAGAGGCAATACTTGTTTTTTTCCGCTCAGGCGGAAGGTGATTTTAATTCTCATAGTTGGTGGGTTGGATAATTCGGTCGCGGCAAAACGGATTAGATAAAGTTTCAAAAACAGCTGTTATGTACATGGTTACGCTTTGGGTTAATTTGTAGTCCCCCAAAAGTATAAAATAAATTGGAATAATATATATCGATAAAGTTTTTTTTAACCCTGACAGGGTTATCAGGAAATAGTCCATTTTGCATACCACTGTATTTATGAAAGTTACTTTTGAATGTGGATAATAAATGGATTATTTCGAATTTTAATGGTATATTGGGCGTGTTCATTTCCAGAGATCATTTAACACGGTTTGAAATACATCTTACCATACCATCGAAACATGTCAAACATGGAATTAATTACCCTGCGGCATAAGCTGCACCAACATCCGGAGCTCTCCAATCAGGAATTCAGGACTTCGGAACATATTTCTACCTTTATGCGGCAATTGCATCCCGACGAAGTGATTTCGTTGGGTAAAACAGGAAAAGCATTCGTTTTTAACGGAAAACAACCCGGTAAAACCATTGTATTCCGAGCAGAACTGGATGCTTTGCCCATCACCGAGATTTCAGATAAACCCTATCAATCGGTGAAAGAAAAGGTAGCTCATTCCTGTGGTCACGATGGCCATATGACCATCGTGGCAGGACTGGCACAGAAAATAGCCGAAAACCGTCCTGTCCGGGGCAGGGTAGTGCTGCTTTATCAACCTGCCGAGGAGGTGGAGCAGGGCGCACGTGATGTGGTTGAAAATCCGGCATTTCAGAAGCTAAAACCTGATTATATCTTTGGACTACATAATGTGCCAGGTAAAGAAGTCAACAGCATACTGGTTAAATCAGGATCGTTTGCCGCCGCTTCAAAAGGTATGACCATCAAACTAACGGGAAAAACGTCCCATGCTGCCGAACCTGAAAACGGAATCAGCCCTGCCATGGCGATTTCAAGGATTATCCAGCGACTGCATCAATTGTCCGACAGTTCCACGCTTTTTAAGGACATGGTTTTGTTGACAATTGTCCATGTGATGCTGGGAGAAATTGCATTCGGCACCTCTCCGGGTTATGCCGAAATCAGGGTTACCTTGCGTGCGTTCGAAAACGAAGATATGGAACTGCTCACCTCCAACACAGAAAAATTAGTTCGTGAAATTGCCCATGCTGAAAAACTTGCCTGCGAAATCGGTTGGTCGGAGGTTTTTCCCGCCACGGTTAACCATCCCGATTGTGTACAAATGATAGAACAATCGGCCATCGATTTGGGATTGTCGGTCGAAAGCCTGCAAACTCCCTTTAAATGGTCGGAGGATTTTGCCTATTACACCGGGATATACAAGGGTGGATTTTTTGGTCTGGGAGCCGGAGTTCATCATCCTCAACTGCACAATCCCGAGTATGATTTCCCGGATGAAATCATCGATGCCGGAATAAGCATGTTTTTCAATCTGTATGAAAAGCTGTTGGTGTCGCCCCCTGAATAGACCGGAACTAAAAAATGTAAAGTCAAAATTTGAAGAAACCACCATGAATAGTAGTTCAGAGATCACACTCAAAGAAAATGCAATTATAAATAACATTCGGTTTTTAAAGAAAAAACTGGGGCCTAAAGTAAAAATTTCTACCGTCGTAAAGGCCAATGCATACGGTCATGGAATTGAACAAATTGTCCCTCTGTTCGAAAAGCACGGCATCGACCATTTTTCGGTATTCGATTACGGAGAAGCTGTCCGTGTGTATAATAGCCTGGTAAGCCCTGCCTCCATCATGATCATGGGCTGGATTTGCGATGACAATATGGAAGAGACCATTTCCAAAGGACTTGAGTTTTTTGTTTTTAATCTCGACCGTTTGAATGTGGCATTGAAAGCGTCAAAAAAGTTAAATATCAAAGCAAAAATCCATTTAGAGGCCGAAACGGGTATGAACCGCTCCGGACTGGATGTGCGCGAACTTCGCGAGGCCATTGCGCTCATTGTTGAAAATGAGGAGTTTTTCGAGATAGCCGGGTTTTGTACCCACCTGGCCGGATCTGAAAGTATCTCAAACCACTCCCGAATTCAAAAACAACTCAGTAAATATCAAAAGATGTTGGCCATTCTTACCGATAACAATATCAAACCCACATACAGGCATGTGGCCAATTCGGCAGCAGCTTTTACCTATCCCAAATCCAGGATGGACCTGGTTCGCATCGGGATCATGCAATACGGTTTTTGGTCGAGTGCCGAAACATTTATCAGCTACCTCAGCAACAAGAGGTCCAAAATTAATCCCCTGCAAAGAATTCTTGGATGGCAAAGCCAGATTATGGCTGTTAAGGCAGTGAAAGTAGGGGAGTTCGTCGGATACGGAAACTCCTATCTGGCGCAGACCGAGACACTCACAGCCCTGATACCCATCGGATATTCAGGTGGTTACAGCCGGTCGTTGAGTAACAAAGGCCGGGTGCTGATTGGTGGTATGAGATGCAGTGTGATTGGCGTGGTTAACATGAACATGATTATGGCCGATGTAACAAATGTTCCAAATGTTGAGGTAGGCGATGAGGTCGTCATCATCGGAAAGCAGGGTGATCTGGAAATCAAAGTCAGTGCTTTCAGCGACATCAGCGACCAGTTGAATTATGAAGTGCTCGCCCACCTCTCGGAAAGAATAAATCGCCGAATGATTTAAAAATGAATCTTATACATGATGTTCGGAATCATATTCAACTGTGTGTAAGTGCCAATTTCATCTTTATTTTTGTCGTAGTATTGTTCCACAGGAGCCTGGTTATTAAACACATTGTAAATATCCAGGTAAATTTCGTGTCGCACTTTGGGTCGGTTGACAGAGTAACTTACCGTTAAATTCATCTGGTAAACTTTCCCCATCGAATTCTTGAAGGCCTCACTTGTGTTGTAAACCGTGCTTCTTTTTATGCGCGATTTTTCAAGGTCAACAGGGAGGTAACGGTTACCACCGTTGACGAAAAACTTGGTGTTGACACTGAGCTTATTGCCGTTCTCGGGTTTACCTATCTTAAATTCTTTCCCGATAAGGAAATTGGCGGCATAGCTCGTATTGTACCGTGTGTTTCGCCAAACTCCGTCCATGGCCTTGTATTTTGAATCGAACAGTGAACCACTCAGCATCATATACCAGTTGTTGAAGAAGTAGCGTTCCAAAGTGAGTTCCAGTCCGTAATTGTAACCTTTGCCTCTGCTCACAAGCGACTTATCAATGTAACCATGCGATTCGTTAATAAGCGAATAGTAGCTGGTGTCGATGTTTTCGATGGGCACACTGTGCAGGTTTTGGTAATACACCTCCAGGTTTAAATCCCACTTTTCGGATAATCTTTGCTCATAGCCCAGCACATAATGATCTGATTTGGTTAACCCAAGGTTGATGTTGGGCAGGGAGGGGACTCCATTTGCATCGTAAACCGTGTGATAATAAGTTACGATACTTTCCACCATGCTGTGTTGCCCGTAACCAATACTCAGTGTTTTGGATGGCGACAGTTGCCAGTTGAGTGCCAGGCGTGGCTCCAGGGCGGAAGCGTTGTTTAGCATAAACTGTGTATAATGTAGCCCGCTTACCATGGTAAGTTGCTGATTAATCCTGAATTTCCACGAAACAAATCCCTGCACCAATCCCGCGTCCTTTGTCAGTTGAATGCCATTCCTCCATTGGTTGAATTCATCATCCAGGTATTCATCTTTCATATCATAAACAAAGTGGTCGTAGTTGATGCCTGTGGAAAAAACGTGCCGGGTACTTATTTTTTGATTGTAAATTACCGATCCCCGATAGGTAGTTTTGTCCCAATGGCCATGGACTGTCGGCACCATGTTGCCTTCCTTAAGTTCCTGGGCTTCCACTTCACTTCCATTGGTTGAAATACTGATAGATGATTTTAGCGATGCATTGGGTGAAAATGGATAGAAATGATTGATGCCGGCCGTACCCATATGCGATTTATATTCAAATTTCTCGGTTACCACTTCACTTTTGTCGCTGAAATCATCGATCATACTGCTGATGCCACCCAAGCCAAAGAGGGTAAAGGTTCCGGCATTGTTAGTAGGCAGATTCACTTTATAGCTTAAATCCTGGTATTTTGGGATGCCACCGAAATCGACAACCCCCAGATTATCGAGGAGGCCCAGCGATGAATACCTGTAATTGGCCAGGTACGATCCGCTGTAACCCTTTTTAAACGGGCCCTCGGCTGCCAGGTCAACACCCAGCACACCTATACCAAGAGTGTATTCTGGCTTTTCGTTGTTGCCGGTGCGCAGCATCACATCAAAGATGCCAGAAAGGGCATTTCCATATTCAGGCGCAAAGGCACCCGTGTAAAAGTCAGAGTTGGCCAGCATGTTGCTGCTCAGGGCATTGATGGGACCTCCGGTGGTGCTTTCATCACTAAAATGGTTGGGATTTGGAATGTCGACACCTTCCAGTTTCCACAAAATGCCTTTTGGCGAATTTCCACGTACCACGATGTCGTTGTTTCCAAGCGGATCGCTGGTGACGCCGGCAAATGCCGACACCATGCGCGATGGGTCGTCCAGCGATCCGGCAAAGCGCTGGGTTTCTTCTACTGTTACCTGTCGGGCACTGATCAGTGACATTTCATTGTTTACCTCTCCCTTTTCTGCGGCTCCTGAGATCACGATTTCGTTTAAACTGATCAGCGATTCCTGCATCTCGAAAGTTGCGAACACTTCTTTTCCGGTTCCAACCATCAGGTTCGGAATGGTCCTGGTTTCGTAACCCATGCACGAAAGTCGCAGGGAAATCCGGCCTACCTGTACGTTTTCTATTTTAAAGTATCCGTTTTCATCGGTGGATGCTCCCTGTGGGGGATCGGAGTCTATAATCAGGATGTTCACTCCAAAGAGCGGCATTTTGGTGTCCTGATCGATGATATAACCACGGACGGTTTGTGAGTAGTTGTTTGCAAAGAATTGCAGGCTGGATATAAAAGCCAGCATCATTATCAGGGCTAATTTTTTCATTGATTTTTTTGATTTGAGCATAGTTTACCATTAACATGAATTTCCATGCATTTTTGTTTATATTGATTAGAATTTGTGGTTTTACCGAATTGAATTGATATTTCGGTTGATTTAACATTAAAGACATGATAAATTTGAGTGGGTTGTAATGAAGGTAAAAAAAAAACAAAAAAAATATCCCTGTCAGGTTAATAGTAAAAGATCGTCAACTTTCTTAAAATGAAGATTGTTCACTAATTAAGAAATGTGTGAATGATGTAACTTATTTATAAAGTGATGTAACACTTTTGTGGATTAAAAGAGATCAACTTTGTATGGATTAATACAAAATGAATCTTTGAATGAATGACTTAGAAAGCCAACGATGTTAATAACGCAGGGTGCTTGATTTATACCGGTTTAGATTTGTCGATATCCAATAAAACAATAGGTTGTATGAACATTAGTATCAATAAAAAAATCTTAATCTTCTCAAGTCTCATTCTGGTATTCAATGTATTTATAGGTTATACCTTTTATGATAGCAAGCGAAAACTTGCTGACACGGAAAATTTGGTTCAACACACCGAGGACGTTATTTCCAGATCGTCCGGAATCTTATTGCTTTTCAAAGACATTGAAAGTGCTGCTCGTGGTTTTGTTCTTACCGGAGACAGTACGATTCTGGATCCCTTATTTATTGCCGAAAAAACAATCTTTAACAGCATCGGGCAGCTCAGGAAAATGATGTTAAAAAATCCGGTGCAGCAACAACGGTTAGATTCTATCAGTATTTATGTACAAAACCGTTTGGAATTTTCGTTACATCAGGTTAAATTAAGAAGTAATCAAGGATTAGAATCCGCCATTGCATATTCATCCACCAATAAGGGAAAATATTTTTCCGACCACATGAGCCGGTTGACCAATGATATTCAAATGGAAGAAGTCGCCGTGTTTAAACGACTTAAAAATACCAATGAGCGCAGAATGGCAATAGTGAATTGGTTTTCAGCGGGTATGTTTGTTTTAATGACTGTGTTTACCTTGTTTTTGTTATTCGTCACCGCCAAATATTTGATTCAGATTAAAGAAAAGGAAAAGCGGGCGGAAGAACTGATCATTGCCAACAAAGAACTGGCCTTTCAAAACAAGGAGAAAGAAAAAAGGGCTGCTGAATTAATCCTTAAGAATGAGGAGCAACGTGAGATGAACGAATACCTGGGAAATTTGCTCGATTGTGCGAATGCCCCGATTATCGTTTGGGACACACATTTTAAAATTACGCGGTTCAATAGGGCCTTTGAATCCCTCACCGGAAGAATAGAAAACGATGTCATTGGCAGAACCCCGGAAATTTTGTTCCCGACTGATTCGGCGGACAGTTCAATGGATCTTATAAAGAGAACCCATCATGGTGAGCGGATGGAGGGGGCTGAAATGAATATCGTTCATATCGATGGCTCCGTGCGGATACTTCTGTTGAGTTCGGCAAATATCATGTCCTCTGATGGAAAATCAGTGATAGTCACTATTGGACAAGGTTATGATGTTACCGAGCGAAAACGGGGAGAAGAAGAAATAAAAAAATTGAACGAAACCTTAGAGCAGAGAGTAAATGACAGAACGATACAGCTTGAAGCAGCAAATAAGGAACTCGAGTCGTTCAGTTATTCTGTTTCACACGATTTGCGTGCGCCTCTCCGACATATTGGAGGTTTTGTTGATTTACTTATTAAAAGTAATTCATCCCAACTCAACGACACCGGATTAAGGTATTTAAAAATTATTTCAGAATCGGCTCATGAAATGGGAGAACTGATTGATGCCTTGTTGACCTTTTCAAGATTGGGAAGGAGCGAATTGCAAGGAACCAGGCTTAATTCAAAAAGCATGGTAACCCGTGCACTTAAATCGTTTACCGAAGAATTGTCCGGTAGGAACGTGGAAATTAAATTATCTGATCTTCCGGATGCCTGGGGAGACGAAAACTTAATCTATCAGGTGTGGATAAACCTGATTTCCAACGCTATAAAATATTCCAGGAATGTGGAAAAAACCGTCATTGAAATTGGTGGCAATATAGAGGATGGAAAAACAATATTTTACGTAAAAGACAACGGTGTAGGTTTTGATATGAAGTATGCAGATAAACTATTTGGTGTTTTCCAACGGCTGCACAAAGTAAAAGATTTTGAAGGTATCGGCATTGGCCTTGCAAATGTGAACAGAATTGTATCCAGGCATGGCGGAAAATGTTGGGCGATAAGCGATTCCGATGGTAAATCGGGAGACAAGGGGGCTACTTTTTTCTTTAGTAATCCAACAAATCATTTGTTAAAAATATAAAAGTATGAAAACAGAAATAAAAAGAATTCTGATTGTGGACGATAGTCCAAAAGATGTTGAGCTTACCATGGCTGCGCTATCTGAAAATAACCTGATTAATGAAATTGTCGTGGCGGAAGATGGTGAAGAAGCCCTGGATTACTTATATAAACGTGGTAAGTTTTCTAATGAAACCGGCATTCCGGTAGTAATACTACTGGATATCAAGATGCCAAAGATGAATGGAATCGAGGTACTTCGACATATCCGTACTAACGCTGATTTTAAATTAATCCCCGTCATTATGGTTACCTCATCCCGGGAAGAAAGAGACCTGGTTGAGAGTTACAAACTTGGAGCAAACTCTTATGTGGTTAAACCTGTTGACATTACCCAGTTCCTGGAGGCCATTAAAACGTTGGGACAATATTGGGCTGTCGTTAATCAACCTCCTCCAATGAAAAAATGATTCAAATGAATTTTTAAAACAACTAAAACGCATGCAACGATGAAACGTAAAATTAAAATATTGCACCTTGAAGATTCTCCTAATGATTCTGAGTTAATTCACGCTATTATCGAAAGCAGTGGAATAGAGCATGATTATTATTTGGTCGACAATAAAGATGATTTTGTACATTTTCTGGGGTCAGAAAACATCGACATCATAATATCTGATTATAGCATGCCAGGATATCAAGGCAGCGAAGCGTTAAAAATCGCCAGACAGCACTATGCTCACATACCTTTCATCTTTGTTTCAGGAACAATTGGAGAAGACAGGGCCATTGAGGCCATGTTAAACGGTGCAACCGATTATGTGCTTAAAAACAAACTTGAAAGGTTGGTTCCTGCAATTAAAAGGGCCATGCGCGAATACGATCTGGAGGTAAAACGAAAGCAGACTGATGTGGAACTGAAACAAAAAAGAGAACTCATCAAAACGCAAAACCTGGCCATCGAAAAACGATCTGCTGAGTTAATAATTGCCAATAAAAAACTGATCTTTCAAAACCTGGAGAAGGAGAAACGAGCTGCTGAATTAATTATTGCCAATAAGAAACTGACCATTCAAAACAATGAGAAAGAAAAACGGGCAGCAGAGTTAGTCATTGCAAATGAAGAACTTGTATTTCAAACAGAAGTAAAAGAAAAGCGGGCCGCTGAGTTAATCGTAGCCAACAAAGAACTTGCTTATCAAAACAATGAGAAAGAAAAACGGGCTGCTGAGTTGGTCATTGCTAACGAAGAGCTTTCATTTCAAACAAGAGTAAAAGAAAAACGAGCCGCGGAATTGATCATTGCAAATAAAGAGCTTGCTTTTCAAAACAGAGAGAAAGAAAAACGGGCTGCTGAATTAATTATTGCCAACGAAGAACTTGCTTATCAAAATGTAGTAAAAGAAAAACGGGCTGCTGAGCTGATCGTTGCCAATAAAGAACTTGCTTATCAAAACAAAGAGAGGGAAATGCGGGCAGAAGAATTAATCATTGCCAATAAAGAACTTGCTTTTCAAAACAGAGAAAAAGAGAACCGGGCCAAAGAATTAATCATTGCCAATAAAGAACTTGCTTTTCAAAACAGAGAAAAAGAGAACCGGGCCAAAGAATTAATCATTGCCAACAAAGAACTTGCTTTTCAAAACGGAGAAAAAGAGAACCGGGCCAAAGAACTAATCGTTGCCAACAAAGAACTTGCTTTTCAAAACGGAGAAAAAGAGAACCGGGCCAAAGAATTAATCATTGCCAACAAAGAGCTTGCTTTTCAAAATGAAGTAAAGGAAAAAAAGTCAGCTGAATTAATCGTTGCAAACGAAGAACTTGCTTTTCAAAATAATGAAAAGGAAAAACGTGCAGCGGAATTAATCATTGCCAACAAAGAACTCGCGTTTCAAAATGGAGAGAAGGAAAAACGGGCAGCTGAATTAATTATAGCGAACAAAGAACTCGCGTTTCAAAACGATGAGAAGGAAAAACGCGCTGCAGAATTAATTGTCGCCAACAAGGAGCTCGTTTTTCAAAATGAGGAGAAAGAAAAACGAGCCGCTGAACTGGTTGTCGCAAAAGAACATGCGGAAGAAAGCGATCGGTTAAAATCAGCATTTTTGGCGAATATGTCGCATGAAATAAGAACTCCGATGAATGGCATTTTAGGCTTTGCTGAATTATTGAAACAAGCTGACCTGAGTGGTGAAGAGCAACAGGAATATATAAAAATTATTGAGAAAAGCGGTGCCAGGATGCTCAACATCATAAACGATATTGTTAATATTTCCAGAATAGAAGCCGGACAAATGGAAGTTAATCTGAGTAAGTCGAATATCAATGAGCAGATCGATTTCATATATACCTTCTTTAAACCAGAGATTGAAAAGAAAGGGATACAGTTTCTCTTTAAAAAATCGTTGCCTTCTGAAACAGCCATTATTACCACAGACCGTGAAAAAATTTTCGCCATTCTAACCAACCTTGTCAAAAACGCCATCAAATTTACCACCGACGGCACCATAGAATTTGGGTATGAAATTGTAGCAATGGGTCACGACCCATTGCTACAATTTTATGTGAAAGATACAGGCATGGGTATACCAAAAGAAAGGCAGGAAGCCATATTTGAGCGATTTATTCAGGCTGATATTGCTGATAAAATGGCTTTGCAGGGTGCGGGATTGGGCTTGTCGATTACTAAAGCATACGTGGAACTACTGGGTGGAAAAATCTGGGTCATTAGCGAAAAAGGAGAAGGCTCAATTTTCTATTTTACCATTCCTTTCCATACTGAAACTCTAGAGAAAAGTAACGTTGAAACTCCAACTGCGGAGGAAGTCACCGGAAACCAGGCTAAAAAACTTAAAATTCTGATCGTGGAGGACGATCCTAACTCGTTTAAGTTGATTTCAATTGCCACTAAAATGTATTGCCAGGAAGTCTTAGGAGCAACTACCGGAATCGAAGCTGTTGAAATATGTCGCAATAATCCTGACATTGATTTGATACTTATGGATATTCAAATGCCCGAAATGAATGGTTATGAAGCAACGCGTAAAATACGGACATTCAACAAAGACGTGGTCATTATTGCTCAAACAGCTTTTGTTCTATCTCACGACAGAAAATTAATCCTCAAATCAGGATGCAATGATTATATTTCAAAACCTATTTTTAAAGATGAATTGGTGGCATTGGTACAAAAATATTTCGATAAAAAAGCACTCAATAAATTATTAATTAATCACTAAACAAAGAGTGAATTGAAGCAAGCGTCAAAAAAGTACGAAAGTCATGGGATTCGAATCGATATCAGCTCCATGACAAGATGAAAGATGTATGGAAGCTGATCCGTATTAAAATGGCTAACGCATCATCTTTTACCCTACTTTACAGAATTGAATCTTTTGAAAGCTTCACCTGCTTATAGATCTCAAACCAGGTGATGGTTGAAAATCCTGCTAAAGTACAAATGACAATTTCTACTAAACTTATTCTTTCAAACTGAAATAATTCCAAAAGAAAAGGGATGTTCAAAACCATAATCAGGAAGATGATGGCTCCGCCAACTACCCACTTAACCGTTTTATTTCGTGTCATAATAATTTTAATGATCCCCTGAGTCCATGATCGGTTTGAAAGAATGACTGCAATGTTGGCCACGATTAAAGTGACAAAGGTGAGTGTTCTTACGGCATCCTCTGAATATCCCATGTTCAGCCCGATAAAGTAGACCAACAAGGTTGTAATTAAAATGCTGATCCCCTGCGAACAGCTTAAGAAGATTTTTTTTGCACCAAAGAAAGGTTCATTGATAAGCCGTGGAGGTCGCGACATAATGTTTTCCTCTTCTTTTTCAGCTTCGAAAATAATAGAACAGGCGGGATCGATAATGAGTTCAAGAAAAACAATATGTACAGGCCAAAGGATGAGTGGCAGATCGGCGAAGAAAACAGGGATCAGCGACAACCCCGCGATGGGAACGTGAATGGCAAAAATATAACCGAGCGCTTTTTGCAGGTTATCAAAAATTTTGCGTCCCATGCGCACTGCCCCTACGATGGAGGCAAAATTATCGTCCATCAATACCAGTGAAGAGGCTTCACGGGCTACATCAGTACCTTTTTCGCCCATCGCAATTCCAATGTTGGCTGCTTTCAGTGCCGGTGCATCGTTGATTCCATCACCTGTCATGGCCACCACTTCCTTGTTTCGCTTGAGCGCGTTCACAATTTTGAGTTTTTGTTCAGGAACCACGCGGGCAAAAATATTGACTTCCTTAATTCGTTCACAGAGTTCATCTTCTGTCAGTTCCTTGAGTTCCGGCCCTGAAATGCAGAGTTCCGGGTTTTTTATGCCAATATCTTTTCCAATATTGATAGCCGTTACCGGATAATCACCTGTAATCATGATCATCCGGATGCCGGCTTTATAACACTCCTTTATGGCTGCCGGTACGGTTTTCCGGATAGGATCAGATAACCCGATGAGTCCCAAAAATTCGAAATCAAAATCATGTTGAATCGAAGGCAATTTGCCCGGGGTCAATTTTGCCCTGGCTACACCCAACATCCTTAGTCCGGAAGAAGCCATTTCGGCAACCGCTTTTTCAAATTTCAAAACAGTTTCCTTATTTAGGTGACACAAATCGAAAATGGCTTCGGGAGCACCCTTTGCCGCGATCACCCTTTCTGCTGAACCAGTTGGCGAAAACACCCTTGACATGGCCATTAATTCTTTCGACAGGGGATATTCTTTTTCCATTACCCAGTCAGAATGAAGATGTTCAGTATTCTTGAGAAAATGATCGCCAATATTGGTGATGGCTTTTTCCATGGGGTCGAAAGGGTTCACCTGACTTGATAGTATTCCGTATTCCACGATTTCATGGTAGGGTTCCGGGAACAATGCTCCTGATACCACATCGTGAAAATCCGTGCCGTTAAAAAGTCGGGTAACAGTCATCTTGTTTTGCGTTAAGGTGCCTGTTTTGTCGGTGCATAGCACCGTGGCCGAGCCGAGTGTTTCAACGGCAGCAGGTTTGCGTGTGAGGACATTTTTTTTTGACATGCGCCAGGCACCCAGAGCAAGAAAAATGGTTAATACTACCGGGAATTCTTCGGGCAGCATGGCCATGGCCAGGGTGATTCCGGCGAGAAATCCTTTTAGTAAATCGCCCCTGGTGATGGTATAGATGGCAATTACCATGATACAGAGTGTAATGCCGATAATCGCCAGGCGTTTAACCAATGTACCCATTTCACTTTTTAGTTTCGTTGGCTCCTCCACCACGGATTCCAGTGCTTTACCTATTTTCCCGATTTCAGTTTTCATGGCAGTGGCCGTTACCTTTACCATTCCATTTCCCTGAACGATCATCGAACCGGAATAGACCATGGGCAATTCATCGCCACCGGGAACAATACTGGTGTCACCATTTTTCCATTCTCTTTTGCGCACCGGTACAGATTCGCCGGTCAGTAACGATTCATCGGCCAGCAAATTAACACTGTTCAGCACCATGGCATCGGCCGGAACGCGGTCGCCTTCCTGCAGAATCACTAAATCGCCAACCACGACTTCTCTTCCGGCAATTCGGATGGTTTCTCCATCCCTGATTACCAGAGCACGTGGACTGGCCAGGTCTTTTAAAGCATCCAATGCTTTTTCAGTTTTCTTCTCCTGGTAAAATTCAATGCCCATCACCACAAACACAAAACCAAGAAGCATGATACCTTCCTGAACGTCTCCTAACAGGAGATACAGGGCCCCACAGGCAACCAGCAACAGGAACATGGGTTCCTTTACCACTCCCAATGCAATTTGAAAACCATTTTTAGGTTTTGATGAAGGCAGTTCATTATATCCATCCTTCTGAAGGATTGCCGCTGCTTCTTTTGAACCAAGCCCTTTTAATTGATCGGTATCGACTGAAGTTTTCATGACTATTGGGTTATTCTAGTTAGAAGATACTAACAATTAAGTTAAATTTTTTTATTTGGACAAAACTTTATTTAACAAATCAATCATGGTTTGTAACTCGTGGTCGTTCAATTTGTTTTTAAAGGATTCTGCGATGCGCTTATGAGCAAAATCGTGCATCTGGTTGATGAGTTTTCCCTTTTCGGTGAGGTGAAGGTGTGCACTGCGTCTGTCTTCGTCCGATTGTACCTTATAAACAAACTCTTTTTCGATGAACTTGTCGATGGTCACTTTTACTGTTGGCTTGGAAAGTTTCAGAATGTTGGCTAATTCCGTAATATTAGGGTTTCCGAGCATATGAATGGTTTCCAGATAATTCATCTGGGTGTGGGTAAGGTTCGATAGATTAAACTGATCCTTTGCCGCATCTTCCATTTGGACCATGATATTAGATAGTTTGGCCACTATTTCTTCCATATTTTTCATGAAGCAAATATAGTTAGAAAATACTAACTAAAAGATAAATTTCATTGGGTGCTATTTGTTCTGTTAACGTTTAAATAAACGGAAAAATAGGACGGTGCGCTGGACCTTAAAAACGGGTTCTTGTTTTTATAAAAGCAATAATATCCTACCTTTTCTTTAGTTCATAAATGTCTTTACGTCTGTCTTTTAGGTTCCTGACGCTTCCAAATTGGTTCAGGTTTCTAAGCAGATCGATGTCCAGGTCAGCAATCAAAATCATTTCCGTGTTGGGAGTAGCCTCCGCCTTGATACCATTGGCCGGGAAAGCAAAATCGCAGGGGGTGAACACCATCGATTGTGCATACTGAATATCCATGTTGTGCACTTTCGGAAGATTTCCTACACTTCCTGCAATGGCGACGTAGCATTCATTTTCGATGGCACGGGCCTGGGCACAATTTCGCACCCTGGAATATCCATTTTGGGTATCTGTCAGGAAGGGTACGAATAGAATATCCATGCCCATATCGGCGAGAATCCTGCTCAGCTCCGGAAATTCCACATCGTAACAAATCAGCACGCCAATTTTTCCACAGTCGGTATCAAAGACTTTTATTTCACTGCCTCCCTGCATTCCCCACACCTTTATCTCATCCGGCGTGGTATGTAATTTAACATACCGTTCAACGGTTCCGTCTCTTTTACATAAATATCCAACATTATAAAGCCGGTTGTTCACAATTTCAGGCATGCTTCCTGAAATAATATTGATGTTGTATGAAATAGCCAATTCCGAAAATTTCTGCGTGATCGCCTCTGTATGTTTTGCCAACTCTCTAAGGGCTTCTGGTTCGGTGAGGTGGTTGTTCTCGGCCATGAGTGGTGCATTAAAGAACTCAGGAAACAATGCGAAATCAGAACGGTAACCCGAAACGGCATCGACAAAAAATTCGACTTGCTGCAACAATTCATCCAGGTTTTTATAAGGACGCATTTGCCATTGAATCAGCCCAAGGCGCACTACTTTTTTGATAATGCTGGCTTTGACATGCTGTTTTTCATAGTAAATGTTCACCCATTCCAGCAAAACGGCGTAGTCGTTCGAATCGCCATCGCCGTTCAGGTAGTTTTTCATGATTTTGAACGGATGGAAATCATTGGATATCTGAAAGTTCAAAACTGGATCATCAATTTCTTTACGCCTGACTTTGTCGATGTATTGCTTTGGGGTTAGTTTGTCAGCGTACTGGTGGTAGTTTGGAATACGACCTCCAAACGCGACTCCCTTCAGGTTTAATCGTTCACACAACTCTTTCCTGTAATCGTACAACCTGCGGCCAAGTCTTAAACCGCGAAACTCTGGTTTGATAAACACATCAATTCCGTAAAGCATGTCGCCGGTAGGGGAGTGCGTGTTGAAGGTGTAGTTTCCGGTAATTTCCTCGTATGTATGGTGGTCATCAAATTTGGAGTAATCGACAATAATTGATAGTGCGCAGCCCGCGATTTGGTTGTTGACCTTAATCACAACCTGACCATCAGGAAAACGGCTGATCAAAGAGTCGATTTGATGCTCTTTCCAGTATGCATCGGGCATGGTGGTGTACGATTCTATCATGGCTTCTTTTAACTCCTGATAGTCATCCAGATTTAAAAAAGTTAATTCAATATTTTCAATATCCTGCATGGGCTGAGTATTGGATGTAATTTTTGTAAAATAGTTAAAATACGATCAGGTGCACTTATTGATAATAAATATGAAGGCAGATATGTCACATAATTCTGGTTGGTTGATCACTCCTTTCCAGGCAAGTGAAATGAGTTTGCAAAGTTACTAAAATCTGAGGGCTGGCCATCGTGATGGGGCGTGTTTAATTTGACAGCGATATGATTGGCCAATCGTTTAGGATATACCTTAAAATATCCGGCATTAAGCATGGGATGATCGTTGTTAATTAAAATGAGAAAAAAAAGTACCTATTTAGAACTTTTATTGTACTTTTAGTCCCTCAGCTTGTAGGATGCCTATTTTCTATTTAAACCTCTTGTCTTGATCTATTCAGTTTATGAATCAGGCCGAAAAAAAATACGGGAGAACGTACACTAACTCAAACCAACGTGAAACAGTGAATCTTGCTGGTAATCAAATGCATACCAGGTGTTGGTCAGTATCCGTCTATATATTCTTCAGTATCACAGCCATTTTTCTTATCAGCAACCTGAATGCGGTAGTCGATTATTTTATGCATCCTGACATACCCTATTTTGATGAGGAGCATCTTGTTGTGGGAGGTATCACCGGACTTTTCTGCCTTGTATTATTAATTATAATCGGGATCTATAACCATCGGCTGTACAAAATGGCCAGAAAACAATTTGCTCACCTTCAGCGCCTTAAATATCTTACCAAATATGCCAATGATATCATTTTACTTCTCGACGAGGATGAAAATATCATTGAAGCCAATGAAATGGCTGAGGTGACCTATGGTTATGAGGCTTCTAAATTACTGAAGATGAATTGGCTGGACCTGTACCCGAAAGATTCAGCCGAAGAGGTGAAAAAACAATTAAAACAAATTGAAGCACAAAATGGTCTGGTTTATGAAGCACGGCACCAACGCCGGGATGGAGTCTTTTTCGAGGTTGAAATCAGCTCCCAGTTACTGACAATTAATAAGAAAAAATTCTATCAGATGTTCATTCGTGATATAACCACACGTAAGTCTGCTGAGAAGGCATTACGTGAAAGCGAGGACCGGTACCGGAGTTTATTTGAGAATTTAACCATTGGACTTTATCGCACCCACCCCGATGGACGTATTTTGATGGCCAACCCAACCACCGTTAAAATGATGGGCTGCACCAGCCTTGAGGAGTTGATGAAACGAAACCTTGAAAAAGAAGGGTTTGAGCCAAATTATTCACGTGAACAGTTTCATAAAGTGATTGAATCTGAAGGACAGGTCCGCGGGTTGGAATCTGCCTGGGTTAGATGGGACGGGTCAACGATTTATGTGCGTGAAAGTACTAAAGCCATCAAAAATGAGGAAGGAAATATTCTGTATTACGAAGGAAGCGTTGAAGATATCACCGAGCGCAAACTGGCAGAAAACAAACTAAGGGAAAGCGAAAAGCGTATGACCGAGCTTAATGCAACAAAGGACAAATTTTTTTCGATCATCGCACACGACTTAAGAAGTCCCTTCAACAGTATCATTGGCTTTGGCAATCTCCTTCTTGAACAAATTCAGAAAAAAAAATACCAGGATTTAGAAAAATATATTCAGATCATACTCAAGTCCTCGAACAATGCCATGGATTTACTCTTAAACCTGTTGGAATGGGCGCGTTCGCAAACCGGAGGAATGGAGTTTAAACTGGGACCTATTGACATCACCCGGCTAATTAATGAAGTTACCGGGCAAATGGAACCTATTGCCCAGGAGAAATCAATTACCATTTCGAGCGAACTATCGTCAGCAGAAATCATTTTTGCTGATCGGGACATGGTTAAAACGATGGTACGAAATCTTATTTCCAACGCCATCAAGTATTCATTTATTGGTGGTGAAATTCGCATTACCACCGAACGAAAGAACCACCACCTGATGGTTTGCGTCATGGATCAAGGAGTTGGGATTAAAAACGAGGTGCAATCAAAATTATTTAAAATAGATGAGTGTATATCTACCTTAGGAACAAGCAAAGAAAAAGGAACAGGGTTGGGTTTGATGCTCTGCAAAGAATTTGTAGATAAGCACAATGGAAAAATTTGGGTTGAGAGTAAATTCGGGAGCGGAAGTAAGTTCTGTTTTGCTCTTCCCGATCCGGAGACTACTAAAGTTACCTTTGATTCCGTTTGAAAAACAATTTCAATTACAAAATTTAGAAACTGATAATTAAGAATTTATATCTAAATTTGACTCAAAATATAGATGATCATGAACTTTAAAAACATTGGACTACGCATTTCAGGTACCATTTTTGGTATCGTGTCGGTGCTGCATTTGTTACGTGTCGTATCTGTTGTTAGTGTTACGATAGGTGGCTGGCAACTTCCCATGTGGGTAAACATGATGGGATTTTTGGCTGCAGGATTCCTCTCAGGCGGGCTTTGGTGGTTGTCCTGCTCAAAAAATGAGCAAGGCTGAGCATTACAATTGTTAAACTATTTAACATGATCCGCATCAGGAAAATTTCAAATCCTCACTTGTTTGTTAACATACAAACGATGAGTAAGATAAAAGAAATTATCTCACAACAGTTTCCCGATATTAGTCCCAAAAAAATCGACGGGATATCAGCACAACTGACCGATCCTTTAAAATACAAATACCAGGCAAAAATTTTTGTAGCAGAGGATGAAAGAAGCACCATCCGTGGATTTGCATTGTTTTTGTATATGCCTGATCTTCAGTTTTGTTATTTGGATTATATCGCTGTTTCGCCCGGAAAAACATCAGGAGGCATTGGCGGTGCTTTGTATGAACGTGTGCGTGAAGAAGCGGAAGCTTTTGGTGCTTTGGGCATCTTTTTTGAATGCCTTCCAGATGACCCCGCTCTCTGCAAGGATCAAACCACTCTGGCTCAAAACAAGAATCGGCTGGCCTTTTATGAGCGCTATGGAGCTCGCCCAATAATCAATACACGTTACGAAACGACAGTAGTACCCGACGACGACTGTCCGCCATACCTGGTGTTCGATGGACTCGGAGTACGTGAAACGTTGCCTGCTGCGGTTACACGCCAGATTTTTCGTGCCATTCTGGAGAGGAAATATGGGGATTATTGTCCCGAAGCCTATATAAAAGAAGTGGTCGACAGTGTACATGAAGATCCGGTACAATTGCGTCCATTCAGATACAAGAAAAAAATACAACCCGAATTGTTCCGCACCACATTGCCTGAAAAGAAAAAGATCTTCTGGGTAATCAACGACAAACACTCCATCCACCACATTCGTGAAATCGGCTATGTGGAGTCACCAGTGAGAATTAAAAGCATCGAAATTGAACTGGTGAAGACGGGGCTTTTCAGGTTGGGTAAGGTAAAGGAGTTCAGTGAGAAGTCCATCCTGAAAATCCACGATCCGGGCTATGTAAACTATTTTAAAAATGTGTGTAAAAGTCTGCCTTCAGGAAAATCAGTTTATCCTTATGTTTTCCCCATCAGGAATGCCGCCAGGCCACCCAAAGAGCTTTCAGTAAGGGCCGGCTATTATTGCATCGATACGTTTACACCTCTTAATAAAAATGCCTATCTGGCAGCCAGATGGGGTGTAAATAGCGCGTTGACAGCCGCTGAGGAAATGCTCGAAGGATGCGATCTTGCTTACGTGCTGACCCGACCTCCCGGACACCATGCTGAAAGAAATGTATTTGGAGGGTTTTGTTATTTCAACAACAATGCCATCGCTGCCGATTACCTTAGTTTATTTGGGAATGTCGCCATCCTGGATATCGATTACCACCATGGCAACGGACAGCAACAGATATTTTATGGGCGAAAGGATGTGTTTACAGTATCCATTCATGGCCATCCTTCATTTGCTTATCCCTACTTCAGCGGGTTTAAGGACGAAAACGGAGAAGGCGAGGGGAGGGGTTACAACTTGAATTTTCCTCTTCCGGAAACCTTGGATGGTGCGGGTTATCGTGTTACCCTGGCCAAAGCACTCTCCGCCATTCAGAAATATAAACCTGAATATCTGGTTGTCGCTCTGGGGCTTGATACTGCCAAAGACGATCCTACAGGCACGTGGAAATTGGGTGCCAAAGATTTTGAGGAAAACGGCCAAATGATCGGGCAATTGAAAATCCCTACGTTGGTGGTTCAGGAGGGAGGATACAAGAACCGGAGTTTGGGGATGAATGCAAAATCGTTTTTTAATGGATTATACCAGGGGCATAGTAAATAAGAAGGTTGTGTTCATTCCGATTGAGCGACGCCAGGAGCGAACAGAGGAATCTTCTCTTGCCTCTTTAAAATAATACCACAGAATGATCTTAATCGGCAGAGTTCAATATTTTGCTATATTTGAACTGATTTCTTAACTTAAATAGTCAATTACGATGAGCACCCCTATTCACCGAAAACCGATCCGTTTTAACTCTGATGCCAAGAGAGTCATCGCTCGTTTCTTTTTCCCTGGTCCTGACACCCGGGTTCAGGCCATTATACAAAAAGTGATTGATATGCCTGAGCAGGCAGCAAATTTGGTTCTAAACGAAACCTTGCGCGAATTCTCGACACGTCACCGCAATATTTCAAAAATTTTTAATAAGCATTTTACTCGTGTCAGCGACATCATGGGTGATCGAATAAGCAATTTGTCGCAACTTTCGGAACAAAAAAGGCTGCTCATAGGAGCCTATTTTACCCATGAATATTCTATTGAATCGGCTGCCTTTTTCAACCCGTCAATGGTGGAAGACCCCGATCAATCAGGGCTTCAGGAGGGTACGAAGCGTGTGATCATCAGCTTCAGGGCTACCGGAGAAGGACATATTTCCTCTCTTGTATTCCGTGGTGGAATACTCGACAGCGAGAATAATTTACATCTCAAACCCGTTGGCAGACTGGTTGATGAAGCCGAAGCCATTCGCAATTTTGTGTATCAAAAAGAAATTTTTTGTCAGAAACTTCTCGAAATGCAAATTCAGGACGATGTGGTAACCAGGGTGATGGATAAGCTTCGTTTTGAATTCGATTACAATGAGTTACACAATGCTATCGGGCAAACCATGAAGGAGATAAATCCGGATAATCAGCAAAAAACCATCCTGAAAACCATTTCCTGGTTGGCCGATTCTCATTACGAAATTTCATTCTCGTTCGACACGGCCATCTCCGACAGGGTGATTTTTCCCATAGCCGCCGCCGAAAGCAATGGAATAGAGGATGCCCGGTTTGTAAAATTCACCAACGACGATGGAAGTGTGAAGTATTACGCTACCTACACGGCTTACAATGGATTTACCATCATGCCCAAATTGATAGAAACGGTGGATTTTTATAAGTTCAAGATCATGCCAATTAATGGCGAGAATGCCCAAAACAAAGGAATGGCACTTTTTCCCAGAAAAATAAATGGAAAATACGCCATGCTGGCACGGCTTGATGGCATCAACAACTACATCATGTTTTCGGACGATATTAATTTATGGCATGACGCGATTATGATTCAGGAGCCTGGTTTCCCATGGGAGTTTATTCAAATAGGGAATTGCGGATCGCCCATTGAGACAGAATACGGCTGGCTGGTGATCACTCATGGCGTGGGAACCATGCGCAAGTACAGCCTTGGAGCCGCCTTACTTGATTTGGATGACCCCACCAAGGTAATCGGACGGCTAAACGAGCCATTGCTTTCTCCCAATGAGGAAGAAAGGGAGGGTTATGTACCCAATGTAGTGTATTCATGTGGTTCCGTCATCAGTAACCAGGAATTGGTGATCCCTTTTGCCATGTCGGATACCTCGTCAACCTATGCATGTATACCTATAGAGGAATTGCTTGGACGATTGTTACCCGCGGAATATAAAAAGGGGACCTCGTTAAAGGAGGCAACCAAAGCATGTATTCTGATTGTGGAGGATGAGCTGATTAACCAGAAAATAATTTCAGCCATTTTAAAAACAGCAGGCTATGAGGTTGAGGTAGCTCCTGATGGTATCGTGGCTCTGATGCAGATTGCCAAGAAAAAATTTGACCTGATCCTCTCTGATATCAGCATGCCTCATTTTGATGGTTACCAGCTCCTGGAGTACATCAACGAAAACAAGATTGACATCCCCGTGGTATTTCTATCGGGACATACCAGCATGGAGGATGAAATTAAAGGCCTTAAAATGGGGGCCATTGAATACATCAGGAAACCCATCGACAAGGATTTGTTACTTCTCAGATTGAACAAAATATTAAATCGGTAATTTATTTCTTGTTTTGGAGGTAGGGCGCGGTCAGCAGATTGGAAAATAAGTAAGCAATAATGCTTTCAGCCCCCTGGTTCCTGTTTACCCCCATATCTTCCAGGCCGTCGTTACAACCATGGGTTTGGTCATCGTAAAGTGGCAGGTTCAGATCGTTCAGGCCGAAAAACCAGCTATAACAAATTTTTAGTTTTTCGATATAAGCAACTTTTTTGGTCGCCTGATAAGCCATATCATAAAGCAGAACCATGGCCATGGCATCAACAGGTTGTTGTGCGTAATTACTGCTTTCAGCATGATGTGACAGCCACCAGGTTTTATTGCCAACCAGGGTCAAATGTTCATTTGCCATGCACTTGTTTTCAAGAAAGCTCCTCGTTTGGTCCGCAACATCCAGATATTCCGGCTTTTCAGAGATTTCAAATGCAGCATATAAAGCCGCTGGCAGCAACCCATTGTCATAGGTGATTGAAGGTTCAAACCATAACCATCCTTCTTTGCTGTTTTCATGAAACAGCCTCACCAGATTGTCAGAAAGTTCGCTGAGCATCTTAATATATCTTTCCTGATCAGGAAACCTTTTGATATAATGGTACAATCCGAATACGCAATTGGCCATTCCCCTGGCATACTGTAGTTTTCCAAAATGCGTGACTGCCCTGGATATTAAATCAAGGGCCACCTGGAACATCGAATCACAAGGCGACCACCTGACCATGGCACCCAAAGCCCAAACAGCACGGCCGAAGGCATCATCAGAACCCACTTCTTCTGTGGTATTGCGACGATAAGTGAGGTAGTTCTTAAAACTGCCATCCTTATTTTGAAGATAGTATAGCAAGGTAAAATACTTATAGATGAGCGGGTAATACGTGTCGTCACCCGTTCGCTTAAATGCTATCAAACATACAATCAGTGCCCGGGCATTGTCATCGAGGCAATACCCTGTTTTATAGTCGGCCACACAACCATTTGCATGTTGTATCAATCCTGTATCATTTGTAAGTCTTTGCAGGTGCATGATGTTTAACTCAGGAAAGTTGATTGTAAATGATTTACAAACTCCTTTCACTTCTTTAAAATCATGAATGACCCCTTCGAATACCGAAATATATTTTATTCCGATATTCGGCCAGGCAAAATGTAACCCAAAGTGGTAAGCTCGTTGTTTAAGGATATCCAATTGAGCAGGATTGTCGAGTAGTTCATTTAATAGTTCGGTAAGTGCGCGATAGTCTTTAAAATCAAACAACCGACCACGACCGTCGGCCAAAAGTTCCTCTGCATGCCAATAAGGAGTAGAAACAACAGCAGAACCACCACCCACCGCATAACACAACGTACCGCTTGTAATCTGGGCTTTGTTTAAATACGGCGTAATATAAATATCGGAAGCCCTGAGATAATTGGTTAACTCTTCTTCGGTAACGTACCGGTCAAGGAATTCAACATGTTCATCCAATCCAAGATCGTGGGTGAGGGTTTCAAGGTATTCGCGGTATTCTTCACCTGCATATTTCACAACGTGGGGATGGGTCTTGCCTAAAATGACATATAGAACTCCGGGATGTTTTTTCACGATACCCGGCAGGGCTTTGATCACCGTTTCAATGCCTTTGTTGCGGCCCAGCAAGCCAAAAGTAAGAAACACGGTTCGGTTGTTCCAGTTCTTTGGCCGTTTAACTTTGATCCGGCTAAGTTGGCCAAAATCAGGAACTCCGTGTTCTATTTTTACAATTTTCGAGGTGGGAATTCCATAAACTTTGTTTAAAAAACCGATGGCCATGGAATTCATGATGACAATTTTTTCGGAAAAACCAGCAATCCTGATCAATACCTCTTTTTGATGAAAGGAAGGATTGAGCAATACCGTGTGAAATGTTGAAACCACAGGTATTTTTAGTTTTCTCAGCAGTCCCAGGATCAATAGCCCGCTATCGCCACCATAAATACCATACTCGTGTTGTAAGAGACAAAGATGAGCCCCCGAATCGGAAATGAATCTTGCTGCCTTGTTGTAATCCTCTTTTTCCTGGTCGTTGATGGTGAGTTTTACTATTTCAGGGTAGTTATACTGTTGGTGATGGTCATTCATGGCAATTACCTCAACCTCCATATTCAGTGAATGATCGGCAGATGCCTGGATAATTGACTTCACCAGATTTTCCGTAAAAGTGGCAATACCACATTTACGTGGCGGGTAATTACCGATACAGATGATCTTCATGTTAAAAGTGTTAAATGAATTAGCTAAAAGCCATGTTTCTTGTGGTTTCTGAGTTTATCCCGACAAACCGTTGTAAAGTTACATTAAAATTTTACTCACCTCCGTTGCAGGAATGAATTCTTGTTTAAAAAGTGGTCGGCAACCAACAGACGCCTCCTGCCGGTAGATCCACTCCAACCAGAGAAGCCAATTCGCATCGGGTGAATAGGTGGATGATGTAAAAACCTTGAAACGGTGAAAACATCAAATTGAAGGAAACGCTCTGCTATTGCCTTTTGAGTATGCCATACCGTTTCGTTCTTGAGGCGGACAGCAATTTTTACGATATTTTATTTAGTTTTAATTTTTATGATTTGGGTAAAAAGTAGTCTAATATTTTCTTGTATTTGTCTTGTGCTGAAAGGCAGGTATCTGTCAAATAACCTTTCACCTTCAGATATTCAGATAATCCCCTGTAATAGAAAAATTTGTGGTCATCTTCAATAATAAATGGAATAATGTCATTCGCTAAGCATTCTTTAAAGATTATTAGTCGACCAACACGACCATTTCCGTCCTGAAATGGATGTATATTTTCGAACTCATAATGAAAATCAATGATGTCATTTATCGTAACTTTTTTCTTATTGAGGTATGCTTCTATCAAATTTTTCATATCAATTGGGACATTGGATGGCAGAGATGTTTCTAAGCCTCCAACAATATTAGGCTTCAGCTTATAATCTCCAATCCTGAACCACGATTTTTTAGAATCTGATGTGTTGATTTTTAACAAATAATGAAATCTTTTGATATGTTCCTCTGATATGGGTTCATCTGCAATATCCAACATATAATCAAAACAAGAAAAATGGTTTACAGTTTCTACAATATCATCCACATTTACTGTAGTTTCACCATTCTCTATAAAAATAGTATTTGTTTCATAAATATATCTTGTTTGCTCTTCGGATAACTTACTGCCTTCAATTCGATTTGTATTATATGCAAGTTTTATTTGTGTTTGATGATATATTCCACCCTTTAAACCAATTGACTTTTCTTCTCGTAAGATCTTCAAAAGTTCCATATTACTGTACTATTATGTTTTATCAAAAGTACGATATTTCGTGGAGTGTCATCATTCCAAATTACAGGCAACATTCGCGTATCTCCACCTCTCCCACAAATTTCTCAAATACATCCAGGTGCCACCACACCCATCAACCAATTCAATTCCATCAATCCAAACAGACTTAACAGCTAGAAGTACGTAAAAAGTAAACGCTGAATAAGTATTTGTTACTGGGCAGGGTTTTAAAGGAGTAAAGGTAGAAATATTATTTGTTGAAAGATAAAGTAAAGTGGAAATTAACAGAATGACGGGAACAATAATGAATCGCTAGCATGCGTTAACGTTCATGTGTACTACTAAATTCAGAAATCAAAAAAACAGAATATGATAACGGAAATCAGAATTTACAAACTAAAAGAAAACACGGCAACTGAATTTATTACGGTATTTACGGAGCAATCATTACCCATGATGAAACGTTGGAGAGTGAATGTTGTTGATTACGGTTTCTCATTAATCGATAAAGAAAGTTTTTACCTGATCCGCAGTTACGACAGTATAGAACAACGAAAAGAAAGCCAGGAAGCATTTTACGGCAGTGACGAATGGATAAATGGACCGGAAAAAGCAATTATGGGTTGTATTGACACCTATAACACATCGGTAGTTGACAGCGAAAAATTGATCATAACCAAAACCGTTTCAAAATAGCAGGAAACAAAGAACCGTTAATTAACAGGACTCAGAGCAATGCATTTCGCCCGATGATGAGTCCTTGTTAATCCTGCGCTACCGGTTTGCATCGGATTGACTACTATGAACTTAGCGAAGAATTAATTTGCCGTGAAGAAAGGTAACTTCCTCTCTTTTATATTACTCCAATCCCCTGTTCTGGTTGATGACAATAGGGTAGGAGGTTCGATAAATTTAGGTTAGAAACCAGAAGGCGACTTGTCCGATGGATATATGATTGAAAACGATAACCCCCGTATGCCACTTCCCGGAAAGATGGCAGTGAACGGATGATAAGAAATGTAACCTGATCTTTTAGAATAATTCATTAAAAGCGCTAAGTTTGTGTTGATATTTGGTAGTTATACTACCGCTCAAAAAGATTAGATCAAATAAACCATTACATGATTTTTTCAACATAATAATTTACACATGGATACAAAAACAGATAAATACGAACTGTTACCAAAACAACGTGAAGATCTACTCCACGTATTAAAAGTTCGTTTTGAGAAAAATATGAACCGACACAAAAGTATTGACTGGAATAAGGTTGACGCCAAACTAAAAGCGAATCATCAAAAATTATGGTCGCTATATCAAATGGGAGAAACGGGTGGAGAACCTGATGTGGTAGGTTACGATAAAATAACTGACGAATTCATTTTCTACGATTGTTCTGATGAAAGTCCCAAAGGCCGCCGCAGTGTTTGTTATGACCAGGAAGCACTTGACTCAAGAAAAGAACATAAACCCAAAAACAGTACCGTAAATATGGCACAGGAAATGGGCATTGACTTATTAACCGAAGAGCAGTATCGTGAATTACAACAGCTTGGGAAGTTTGATCCTAAATCGTCCAGTTGGGTGAAAACTCCTGATGAAATAAGAAAACTTGGCGGTGCCATCTTTGCTGATTTCCGCTACAACCAGGTTTTCGTGTATCACAATGGTGCAGATTCGTACTATGCTGCCAGGGGATTCCGTGGCTCACTAAAGGTTTAATAACAACATTTTCTAAGGTATGAACAAGGATATTCAGGATTATAACCATTCACAAATAAATTCTGACAAAGATATTTGTAATTTGCTTGCAACGACAATTTGCAAGGGTTTACCACAGGCTGAAAATAAAATCTGGCACGCTCATCCTGTTTGGTTTATCGATGGCAATCCCATTGTTGGATATAGTAAATTGAAAAACTGCATACGACTTCTGTTTTGGAGCGGACAATCATTTGATGAAAAAGCATTACTAAATGAAGGCAGTTTTAAAGCAGATGAAATGCGTTACACTTCAGTCGATCAGGTTGATACAAATGATTTAAATCGTTGGCTCGGTAAAGCTGAAACAATACAATGGGACTATAAGAACTTAATTAAGCGAAAAGGGAGGTTAGAATCATTAAAAGGAATAGTGACAAATACCACATCCAACCAGGTCTCACCCTATGGTTCAAAAAAGTTTAAGAATATTGACGAATATCACGAAACATTTCCGGAAGATATGCAATTGATGCTGCAACAACTTCGTCAGACGATTAAGCAAGCAGCTCCTCAGGCGAGGGAAGTAATCAGCTACAATATGCCTGCTTTTAAGTTGAATAAAGTATTGGTATATTATGCAGTACATAAGGAACATATCGGCTTTTATCCAACACCTTCACCCATCGCATTTTTCAAAGATGAATTAGTAAAATATACTACTTCAAAAGGCGCTATTCAATTTCCCATTCACAAACCCTTACCATCAACTTTGATAACGAAGATTGTAAAGTTTCGTGTGACAGAAGACATGGAAAAATCACAGAAAAAAACACACAATGAAATAAAAGTATGATATGAGCAAAAAACAATGGTATGTATCTTTGTTCGAAAACTACGGACAAAAATATGATAATGAGAATTTTACGCAAGGAACTATTGGCGAATGTGATTTTATTGAGGATGAATTAAGCCACAATAAATCGTTAAAGATTTTAGATGTGGGTTGCGGTACAGGGAGACACACCATTGAACTGACAAAACGCGGATATGCCGTAACAGGAATTGATTTTTCTGAATCACAACTTAATCGGGCCATTGAAAAAGCGGAAAACCAACACCTGAAAATTGATTTTCAACAACAAGATGCCAGAAAATTGACTTTTAATCATGAGTTTGATGTGGCGATCATGTTGTGTGAGGGTGGATTTCCATTAATGGAGACTGATGAGATGAATTACGAGATACTTACAAGTGTAACCAGGTCGATAAAAGGACAAGGCAAATTCATTTTCACCACTTTAAACGGACTGTTTCCCTTATTTCATTCTGTAGAAGAATTCTGTTCATCGACCTCCAAAGAGGGTAATGCGACCTATCGCGTCAATACCTTTGACTTAATGACATTTCGTGACCACAATATAACAGAGTTTGAAGATGATTTTGGGAAAAAGAAAACCCTTGAGTGTAACGAAAGATATTATGTTCCATGCGAGATAACATGGTTGCTTAAATCGCTTGGATACAAAAAAATTGATATTTTCGGCGCAAGACTTGGACATTTTTCAAGAAACGATGCGTTAACAACAAAGGATTTTGAGATGCTCGTCATTGCCGAAAAATGAAGATGTTGTTTTATTGAGAATTCAAGATATCAGAAAAACCTAAAAACTATCAAAATGAAAAAAGACGATGACGATGATTACAATAAGAAAATTGAGAACGGATTAAAAAAGAAGGAGCTTGAAGAAAAATACGGAGCTCATTTTTCGGAGTTCAATGAATCTCCGCCGGAAATTGAAGGTCAGTGGCTTAATTCAATTGACGAGTTTGAAAAACAACATAGTAATGCAAAAACTACATCTGTCTGGGAATATATGGATAAACCGCATTACCAAAGAACAGATGAACTAAAACCACATGAAATCTCACACGAGTTAAAGCGCTTATTTGAGCTGATGCGTAAAAATAATATAGTTTTAGATACCCTTTGCAAAGTTGAAGATTCTGAATTATACCGCTTTATAACCGAAGAACTATTTCAACAAGAAATGGATGATATTCGGATACCAGGAATGATGAGCTGTTTTACCTATGAAGAATTTCATCCCAATGCAAAGCTGGATATCGAACAGGCTATTGACTATTTTTTTAGAATGACAATGGGAAAGATGGAAAATATTGGTGGAAAAGGCTACGATATGCTGTATGTAGATACCGACCATTACAAGGATTCAGTTGGCAACAAAATTGATAAACAAAAAGTTGTCGATTGTATCAACAATTTTTTCGATGCATTCGATTTGTTTGAAATTGTAACATACGACGAAAAAACATTTGAAATTAATCAGGAAGAAACCGATGCCAAAGTAACTTTTACAATTCATTTTAAGGGTTTATTCGAAAACAGCAGTGAAACCTATAATTATAGTGGTGATGGATGTTTTAAGCTAAATCCGAGTGAATATGGAGGATGGGAAATGTATCATATTGATTTGCCAGGGTTAATCATTTCTTAGTTTTATTGCAGGGTAGAAAACTAGCTAAATCATAGTAGAGGTTAAAATTAAAGGATCTGATAATGAATTGCCCAGGTTTGTCCAAAATGAAGGTGATTGATAATTAAATACTGATAATTGCATTATTGTTCTTCCCTCGTACTCGTTTGAGTAAAGTGGTAACGGTGATGCTTACTCACACCCTATTCTCCAATAGGTATTTAATGTTACACTTACTTTAAATACAACAATTTGTAAGTCAATAATACCATTGCTGGTTCAATTCTGCCAACCGGGCTATGTTTTGGTTGAAGTTTATGTAAATGGTAGTTGTTGCAAGTTTGGGCTATTGGTAAAAGCATGCGTTGGAAAAAAACGCGCTGCAGAGCCAGGGGATGTACACAATAGGGCTTGTCTGTATAGTCGTTACGACAAAAAGGCAAGCCCTAAACTTTTTGGCTTCGGTTCATGTTACTATACCTGCCGTTTTCCCGGAAGAAAATAATTATTGAAATATTTTTTCTTTTTTTGAGTAGATGATCTTTCCATCTTCATCAAATTTAAGGGTGAAATTTTTCCCAATAAATACACCATCTATGATTTGATCTTTGGCCGAAGTGCATTTTTTCAATTTGCCATCCTCGAACAGATAGATACCACCCCTGACAGAAGAGGGTTTGCAGGTTACTCCCTGGATATCAATATCATTCACTGGTTGAAAATATTTCAGCCTGCCACTGGGATAAAGACTGATTCCACCGCCCCCCATCCAGAACCCGGTATAGTCAGTTCCTGAACAGATCACCCCCTGAATTTCCGGATTGTATAAACAGAAACACCAGATGGTCCCATCGTTATTGTACCTGATCAGGGTGCTTTTTTGCATCAAATTCCCGGCTACCGTATCTTCTTCTGCCAGAATACAGACCAGCAATTTCCATTGGGTGGTAAAATAGACTTCCTGTTCGCCATTGCATAATAACCCGTCGATTGGCTGATTTGACATGAATTTGCAAGTGTTTACCAGCCTGTTTCGTGCATCTCTCACTGCCAGGTACATGCTCATAGAACCAATATCCTCTTGTACGTCAATGTTTAAACCGACGCAAGTTCCTTTTGGAAAAGTGTGACTTCCAAACTCATGGTCTTTCCCAAGGGTGAATTCTTTTAACTTCCAATCTTTTGAAAAAGTGACTTTGCCTTCACAGGGAAGGCTGTCAATCATGGTTTCATTTTTTAGAACCCCTTCTGTTTGAATGGTGTCGCGGGTTTTTTTATCAAGTGTAAAGGTGATTTCGGAAAACTCAATTTGATGGATGGTCATGTTCGAATAAGTGTGTTGCTCCCCTTTCCCGCTGCAAGCGGATGAAATCAGGAAGATAACCCAAAGAATGACGGTGCTTTTCATCGGTTTAATATTTTTTTTAAAGGACTGTAACAACCACTAAACCAGCAATCATTCCGCATGATTGTTGGCATTTCTGTCGAGGTACCAACTTACAATAAAGAAAGACCCAAACAGGATGATGCCCAAGCACAGGAAAAAGGTAAACCAGAAGAAATTGGGGCCTGTGAAATTAAAAAAGTACAATGCAACCAGACCTACAAGTGTAATTAAAATACCTCCAATGAGTTCCCATTTCCAGGCAACGAACAAAAGTATCAATAAAACGAGCCAGGGCAAAGCATTGGGACTGTTATATAGTATTCCTTTCAGTCCGCCACCATAATCACCCGAACCCGACAAGAGCGCGAAAATAAACACCAATCCCAAAGCAACCAAAAGCACGTATCTGGCGGTAACGCGCATATATTTAGCCAATAACCTGTAACTTTCTTTACTCATTTTTTTAATTTTTAGTTAACATTTTTTATGCAACGAATGGGGCGTGCATGTTCTTTTAAATCAACATTGCGTGAAATTTGTGTCCACATCCAGGATAAATTCCGATGAACTGGTTTAAGGAGACTCCCTGTTACTATGGATGCGGAAGTATAGTAAGTGGAAAGCAAAGCTCCCCCGGCCCAGCCAATACCCATGTAATAATATCCGCCCGAAATGGAAGTAAAGCCAAAAGCATCGGTTCCATTTCCTCCGCTGTACCATCCGCTGGTCGATTTTAAGTTGGTCCCGGCATTGTAGCCCCTGGTATCCATTTTGTCCCAAATAGCATCCCCGATCCCGTAATGGCTGTCCACAGCTCCTTCCAGCACTTTCCAGTCCTCATCTGATGCCACATGCCAACCTTCCGGGCAAATACCTTGTGTACCTTCTTCATGCGAATATTGCATCAATTCATCCCACTGATAGACACCACCATAACGAATACATTCATCCGGATTATTTTCCATGCAGTACTTCTCAATGATGTTGTTGTCCAGTTGTGCCTGAGGGGCGGAAATCATGGTGCCCACATTTAAATTCTCCTTCATCCAGCATTGACTTAAAATTTGAATGGTATGATAGAGTTGACCTTCATAATCTACTGTCTGAACCCCGATGCATGGAATATTCGTCGCATACTGAAAAGTGTAAGTGGTTGTCGCCTCCGGTGAATCCAACATGCCTGATTCACCTGGTTCGGCATAACCCACCATGAGGAGGTGATCTCCCGGCTCAAAAGTAAAATCACCCAACGACATCGCTTTGAAATCATAATCCGTAAACTGATTTCTAAGGTAATTGATTTCGCAATCCCGTTTTTCATCAGAAATACTCAAAACCTTGATGGTCTTATTAATTCCGTGAGCTGCAACAGTTACAAAATAAACATTTTCACCTCCGGGAACAAATGAAAAATGATGCGTCCCGTTTCTTACCCAACTTTGAAAATGAGCAACCTGTTTTCCTAATTGGTTACAAACGTTAATATCCAGTGAACCCGATTTACCCAGGAAAACATCAAATGCGGTATGGTCAAGGGCAGGGTTGGGGTAATTATTAGAAATGCTGAGCAAATCAACCTGATTGGCAGGTGCTTCATTAAGCCCCACATACAATAGTATGAATGAAGTATCAGGGGCATACAGCATGGTGTCCCCTCCGTGGGTCAGGTTTTTGAGATAGATGCTATCGAGCAGGACATGATCACCATTGTTGTCGCCGGTAAATAACAGCTCAATAGGCTGACCCTGTATAAATAAGGGGCAAATGGCGAAGAGGAAGATGGCGGTAAGAGAACTACATTTTTTCATGGCAGTAAAGTTTAGTTTCTATATTACACCTCATGATGAGGTTCCGATTTTGTCATTATCACGCCTCCCACATTGATAAATGCATCAAATACAAAGTTGTTCGTTAAATGAAAACCGACATCTGCCTTATTCTTTTCTAATTCAGGAAGTGTCCACAAAAGGATGATGCGGTCTTTTTTAACCTTTTCATTTTCGCTGATCGGTTGGCTTAGCATGGCGTGAACTTCTATCCCGTACCCGGACTTAAATAGTTGAATATCATAAAGTCTTGCATTACCTACCATCCCTTCCACTGTTTTGTCAGGCTTCATGTAAATATAAAAGGGGATAGCACCCACCTCTTTATCCAGGCTGGTGTTGTAAAACCTGCCCATGCCTTCCCAGGTTCCGTAAAAGTTTGGATAGCTGTAAAATAGTTCGGTAAGTTCCCTGTTATATTTTGCCTGGCGGTCTTCTCTGCTCAACATGAAAGAAGCCGCCATAAGCAACAGGATGGGTACAGCCAATAGTGCCTTAAACGAGCTTGATAGAACGGATCTGTTATTTGACATCATCTTAAGCCGCTTTTTTGTCCATTCGGCACTAAATCCGCTGGTAATCGGCATGAGGTGGTCTTTTGACACAGATTCAACAAGAATCTTTTGATAATCAATTAATAGAACCTGGCGATTGATTACAGCCTGATCAGCCAGATATTCATGGTTTAGCCTGATGGCGCGGTTATGAATGATGAGTATTGGATTAAACCAAAACAAAGCCTGAATAATCTCGGCAAAGATAATGTCAATGGAATGATGCTGTTGAATGTGAACAACCTCATGTACAAATAATTCAGTATTGATTTTGCCGGATTCATAGTCATTCTTGTTGACAAAAATTCGTTGTAAAAATGAATAAGGTAGTATGTTGCTTTCTGTCAGGATGACTTCATAGCCTTCGAATCCAGTTTTTTGATAAACCATAGCCACCAGGTTGATGCGGAATAAATTCCGGATCATACGAAAAATAAAAAGCAATAGTACAGCTATGTAAATAAGGGAGAGTCCATTTGAAATGATTACCGAATCTTCTAACATGGGGAGTTGTTCAGCTGATTTGGATGTAAGGGGGTGATCACCGAAAATAATTAAAGAAAAATTGACCGCCGTTGGGAAGTAAACCGGGATTTTAATCATGGGAATGATGACCGAAAAAAATAAAGCAAAAACCAGGTAGTACCTGTTAAATCGAAGCATCTTTTCTTTGGCAAGAAAAAAGTAATAATACAGGAAAAGCACCACCTGACACAACATTGCTTTTATGACATATTCAGTCACCTTGGTTCTTTTTATTATCGATTTGTTGATTTATAATGTCCCTCAAATCCAATAGTTCCTTTTCACTAAGGTTGGTTTCTTTAGCAAAAAAGGAAGCAAACTGGGATGCAGAATCATTGAAAAACCTTTTTATCAGTCTATTCATGTGAGAAGCAAAGTATTCTGATTTTTTTGTTGTCGGAAAATACTGTCTTCCGTTCGGATATTGAGTATAACCAACAACACCCCGGTCGATCATTCTTTTTAACAATGTGGCTACTGTGGTTGTTGCAGGTTTTGGATCAGGAAATTCATTGAGTATATCTTTCATAAAAGCTAGGTCCAGCTTCCAGAGGTACTTCATGATTTCTTCTTCAGCTTTAGGCAGTTGCATATTAATACCGGAATAATTAAGCTCTACAAATATAGAGCATAACCAGGCAAATGTCAAGTAATTTCAATGATTTTTTTACCAGATATGGGAAGATTTAAATAGTGCATCAGTCGGATTTATCAACCTGAATTGCGCACGGTAGATGGAAAAGAAGAAGTATCTTCAAAACAAAAACCCCCTGTAAATCATTATTTTCAGGGGGTTTTACTTTCGTTTTGGATTGTAAAAGTGGAGCTGGAGGGATTCGAACCCTCGTCCAAACAAGGAACAAACTGGCTTTCTACATGCTTAGGTTGTTATTGGTTTTCGAGATCGGAAAGGGAACAAACACCCTGATCCTTACCTTAGCTTCTAAATTTCGTAACGATGATGAAGCAGCATCGAAACTATCCCAAAATTACGTGCGACTCGATATCAGGCCGGAATTAGGCATCTCCACCTGCGAACCGTCTCGATCCAATGCCTGGCATCGGAATAAAGCTAATCTACTAAACTTCGATTATGCTGCGAGAGCAAAATTGTTTTCGCCAATTAATAGTTGTGTGACACGGATTAACGAGCTTAATCACAAGGCTCGACATGCTTACCGATCTACTACTCTTGCTGTCAAAACCGGTCAGCCCCAAAATGTATGAACGTTTCCCTGCAAAGGGAAGGCAAAGATAATACAAACTTTGCTTGACAAAAGCTTTCCTGCAATAATTATGCCCATTTGCCTCTGCAATTATACACTCCCCATCAACTCAAACCCAAAAAAATGACTACGCAAACTGAGTTTGAGAATTGTGAAAAAAATAACAACATTGTTTTTGGCTATCATGCACTCTTACTGGAAAATATATTTATATTCTTTATAAATTAGCCGGTTACGCTTATTTGCAAACGTTTTAAGCCTTCTAATTCAACAGTTCTTCGTATTTTCGTGCACCAATATTTATATAGATAAATCCTAAAGATATGGCAAGAGTTAAAGGAGCAATAGTTGTTGATGAAGAGGGTTGCAAAGGTTGTGGAGTATGTGTTCCGGCCTGTCCAACCGATGTCATTCTATTGGCAGAAAAGGTAAATGGCAAAGGCTATCATTATGCCTACATGGAAAACCCGGATGTATGTACCGGATGTAGCAATTGTGCCATTGTTTGTCCCGATGGGGTCATTACGGTTTATCGTGCAAAAGTAACAGCATAAACGATTAAAAATTTTTAACATGGGCGAATTAAAACTGATGAAGGGCAACGAAGCATTGGCTGAGGCCGCGATCCGCGCGGGCGTTGATGGTTATTTCGGATACCCTATCACACCTCAGTCAGAGGTGATAGAATACTTAATGGCAGAGAAACCCTACGAACGTACCGGCATGGTTGTATTACAAGCCGAGAGTGAGGTGGCCTCAATCAATATGTTATATGGTGGCGGTGGAACTGGGAAAAAAGTAATGACTTCTTCTTCCAGCCCCGGCATCAGCCTGATGCAAGAGGGATTATCGTACCTGGCAGGGGCGGAAATTCCCTGCGTGGTAGCCAACGTGGTACGCGGCGGCCCGGGTTTGGGTGATATCCAACCTGCACAAAGCGATTATTTCCAATCGGTGAAGGGTGGCGGTCATGGAGACTACCGGCTTATCGTTTTAGCCCCTGCCTCCGTTCAGGAAATGTCGGATTTTGTTCCCCTCGCCTTCGATCTGGCTTTCAAATACCGGACACCGGCCTTAATTATTTCCGATGGACTTATCGGTCAGATGATGGAGAAGGTAGAACTCTTCGATCAAATACCGCGTTTAACAGATGAAGAAGTAATAAAACGCCATCCCTGGGCCACCAATGGAAAACCGGTGGGAGGGGAGCGAAGGATTCTCACCTCACTCGATCTGGATCCGCATAGACTCGAAAGTCACAACTGGCATCTTCAGGCAAAATACAAAACCATTGAAGAGAATGAAGTACGCTTCGAAATGCTACACTGTGAGGATGCAGAATATGTTATTGTAGCTTATGGCTCAAGTGCACGCATCGCACAAAAATCAATCCAGTTGGCCCGCGAAAAAGGCATCAAAGTCGGATTGCTACGTCCCATTACTCTGTGGCCTTTCCCCAAAAAACCAATCGATGAGCTAACCAAAAGTGGAATCAAAGGATTTTTGTCGGTGGAGATGAGCGCCGGTCAAATGATTGAGGATGTGAAACTTGTTGTTGAAGGTCGTACCAAAGTAGAGCATTTTGGCCGTTACGGAGGTGTTATTCACTCACCGGAGCAGGTATTGGAAGCATTAGAGCAAAAAATAATAGGAGGATAAACCATGTCAGAAATCACCTTACAAGATATTATTAAACCCGAAAATCTGGTTTATAAAAAAACCAGCCTGATGACCAATAAAGCACTCAGTTATTGTCCGGGTTGTGGCCATGGCACTACTCACCGGTTGATTATGGAAGTGATCGAAGAATTGGGGAAGGAAAATGAGACCATCGGCGTAGCACCGGTGGGTTGTTCAGTTTTGGCTTACGAATTTATGAATGTGGATATGCAGGAAGCAGCTCACGGACGTGCACCTGCTTTGGCTACTGCCATTAAAAGACTCTGGCCCGGGAAAGTGGTTTTCACCTACCAGGGTGATGGAGACCTGGCTGCCATCGGCACCGCTGAAACCATTCACGCCTGTAACCGGGGAGAAAAAATCGTGATGGTGTTCATCAACAACGGGATCTACGGAATGACCGGCGGACAAATGGCTCCGACCACCTTGCCAGGAATGAAAACAGCCACTTCACCTTACGGCAGAGACGTTGCAACCATGGGCAATCCGCTGAAAATGACCGAACTGGTGGCCACATTGCCGGGTACTTATTATGTTACTCGCCAGTCGGTACAAACCCCTGCTGCCGTTCGCAAAGCAAAAAAAGCCATCAAAAAAGCTTTTCAAAACCAACTGGATGACAAACCTGGCGTTTCGTTTATAGAGGTTGTTTCAAACTGTAATTCCGGTTGGAAAATGGAACCCGTTCAGTCGAACATTTGGATGGAGGAAAACATGTTTCCATTTTATCAAATTGGCGACATTAAGGTGGACGGAAAACTTGTAGACAGGTAGAATTAATTAAAAATCTCAAGAAAATGACAGAAGAAATCATCATAGCAGGATTCGGTGGACAAGGTGTTCTTTCCATGGGGAAAATTCTGGCCTATTCAGGTATCATGCAGGACCAGGAAGTGAGTTGGTTGCCATCGTATGGCCCTGAGATGCGAGGAGGAACCGCCAACGTGACCGTTATCGTAAGCGATGAACGAATTAGTTCCCCTACACTAACAGCTTTCGATACAGCCATTATCCTCAATCAGCAATCCATGGATAAATTTGAGCATTCGGTAAAGCCCGGGGGCGTACTTTTGTACGATCCCAATGGAATTATTCACCATCCAAAGCGTAAAGACATAACCATTTATGAAGTGAAGGCCGCGAAGTTAGCAGCCGAAATGGGAAATACCAAAATATTTAACATGGTCGTTCTGGGTGCCTATATGAAAATAAAGCCCATCGTAAAGCTTGAAAATGTGATTAAAGGATTGAAGAAATCACTGCCGGAGAGGTATCATAAACTCATCCCTCTGAATGAAGATGCCATTACAATGGGGATGAATAACGTGACAAAAATTTAATTCAACACATTGTTCGTCCTGTTTTGTTGAAATGCTTGGTAAATAAATTGTAACAATCAGGTCATTTTTTTTAGTGACCTGATTTTTGTATGATTATTCTTGTATATTTGCGCTAATTTTAATTTCAATAATACGCATATGAATACTGGAAAAGTGAAATTCTTTAACACTTCCAAAGGATTTGGTTTCATCATTGATGACGAAACCGGAAAAGAACATTTTGTTCACGTCTCTGGATTAATCGACAACATCCAAGACGACGATTTGGTAACGTTTGAATTGAAGGAAGGAAAGAAAGGCTTGATGGCGGCTGACGTCAGAAGAGCTTAATACCATACCCGATAATCAAAATGACTTAGTCCCGCATCATGCGGGACTTTTTTTATGACATGTAATTTTGTAAGTTGCTGGTTATTTTAGTAATCCATCCCCGAAATCAGCAGTCCAATCCACGATCTTCTGACGGTCTTCATCGCTTAAGCGGGCCTTTGGATGCAGGGGAGGATAAATTTTCATGGGCATTTCGCCTTCACCTACTTCATCACCGATTTCACCAAGCAACTTTAACTTTTTAGTACCTTCAAGACTTTCCCATTCCGAGAAATTAAGGTGCTCCCTGGCTTCCCGGATATCCCGGTTAAGTAAATAAGAAACAGGTGCTACGTATGCATACCATGGAAACTGGCTTTCGTTTGAATGACAATCATAACATGCGTTTCGTAACATAGTGGCAACTTCAACTGGAATTTGATTGTTTACCAGAAGGTCATCGGGATTTTTAAAACTTGTTTCAGGTCGGTTTGATGGAATAACTTGTAAAACAATTACAATGATTAGAATGATCCAAAGTGCCTTTTTCATTTTAGGAGTGTTAGTTTAAATTATTATCAATGAAGTTATTGCTAGCAAAGGTAAGTAGATTTTCTGATGATTAAGCTCTTTCGTATCCAATTTTAAACCTAAATGACCTTTTTTTGCATTCTCCTGATAGTCAAAAAGGTGACACGAAAAGTACTTTTTAAATTCGTTCTAAATACTTGTTTTACTGCAATTAAAGCGTTAAAATCACTAGTTTTGTAGCCTGGCTTAATAAATAAATAATGGTCAATATACAGCTAACACATCCTCAAAGCATTGTAGTAATTGGGGGATCGAATGATATCCAGAAACCGGGCGGGAAAATTCTTAAAAACCTGATCGATGGAAATTTTTTGGGTCACCTCATGGTGCTTAATCCAAAAGAAGATCAGGTTCAGGGAATTAGAAGTTATAAGACCCCAAAGGAATTACCGGAAGTTGATTTGGCCATCATCGCCATTGCCGCAAAATATACCCCTGAATTGGTCGAGTTTCTCACAGAAAACAAAAATACAAGGGCTTTTATTATTTTGTCTGCCGGTTATAGTGAAGAGGGTCATGAAGGAAAACTCCTTGAAGATCGTGTGGTTGCTGCCATAAACAAAGTGAATGGAGCCCTGATCGGGCCAAACTGTGTGGGTATATTAACGCCTCAGCACCAAAGTATCTTTACCATGCCCATTCCCAGGTTGTCGCCCAAAGGATGCGACTTTATCAGCGGATCGGGCGCTACCGCTTGCTTTATCATGGAAGCAGGAATCCCCAACGGTTTGCAATTCGCCAATGTATATTCGGTTGGAAATTCTGCTCAACTGGGAGTAGAGGACATCTTACAACACATGGACGAACATTTCAATGCCGAAACAGATTCTCATGTTAAATTACTCTATCTCGAAAACATTGATAAACCTGATTTATTACTCAAACATGCGGCATCACTTATCAAAAAAGGATGTCGGATAGCAGCCATCAAGGCAGGATCTTCGGATGCAGGAAGCCGGGCAGCTTCCTCGCACACGGGTGCCCTGGCCAGCCCCGATGATGCCGTGGACGCGTTGTTTAGAAAAGCGGGTATCGTTCGGTGTTTTGGCCGGGAGGACCTGATCAGTGTGGCTTCGGTTTTCATGTACCCCGAGCTTAAAGGAAAAAATATAGCCATCATCACCCACGCCGGGGGACCCGCTGTTATGTTGACGGATTCGCTTTCGCACGGAGGGTTGGAGGTCCCTGCCATTACCGGCTCCAAAGCTGAAAAATTGAAAAGCCAGCTATTTCCGGGCTCTTCAGTTAACAATCCAATCGATTTTTTGGCCACAGGAACTGCCGAACAGCTTGGAATCATTATCGATGCTGTAGCCCATGATTTTCCTCACATCGACGCGATGATTGTCATTTTTGGAACACCCGGATTAGCGCCTATTTACAATGTGTATTCTTTGTTACTAGATAAAATGAAGACCTCTCACAAGCCTATTTATCCGGTATTGCCTTCGGTATTGACGGCAGCTTCCGAGGTAAAAGCCTTTGTTGATGGTGGAGGTGTATTTTTTCCTGATGAAGTGATACTGGCCAATGCTCTGACCAGAGCCTATTACGCTCCAAAACCTAATACTTCGCAACCAAATAACTATCATGTAGATAAAGCCACCATCCGAAAAGTAATCCTTCAGGCTGAAAACGGATATCTTTCTCCTGAAAACGTGCAACAATTGCTTGATGCGGCTGGAATTTCCAGAGCCATCGAAAAAGTTGTTTGCACACCTGAAGACTTAACTGTTGCCGTTGAGGAAGTCGGTTTTCCATTGGTAATGAAAGTAGTAGGCCCTGTTCATAAATCTGACGTAGGCGGTGTGACACTCAATATTCAATCTCTGGAAAAGGCCATGGTTGAAATGGACAGGATGATGAAAATTGGGGAGGCAACCGCTGTGTTGTTACAACCCATGCTAAGTGGAACTGAGCTGTTTGCGGGAGTGAAAAAACAAGATAAATTTGGTCACATGATCTTATTTGGCCTTGGCGGGATTTTCATCGAAGTGCTCAAAGACGTTCAAAGCCTCCTGGCTCCCATTACTGAAAGTGAAGTGATGGATGCCATGAAAAAGTTACGTGCCTATAAACTCATCCAGGGCACAAGAGGAAAAGCCGGGGTTAATGCTGAATTATTTGCACAAGCGGTAGCAAAACTATCTGCTCTGGTGGGGGTAGCCCCTGAAATTGTAGAATTGGACCTGAATCCTTTGCTTGGAACCCCAACTGGAGTGGTGGCTGTGGATGCACGGATACGCATCGAAAAGTAAACTGGTATGAAGAAAAAAGACCTCTTGTTTTTCCTTTTTCTTGCGGTGATTTTTTCTCCCTTTTTCCTGAGCGAGCCGGTGTTGCGGTTTTACCTTAGCTTTAATCACGAACATGGAATGATTTCAGCATTCTTTAAGTTTGCGATTTTGGCTACCATGGGCGAATTGATTGGGTTAAGAATTAAAACAGGAACTTACCTGAAAAAGGATTTTGGTATAATTCCACGCATGATAGTTTGGGGATTTTTGGGTGTGACCATCAAGATGGCTCTGGTTATTTTCGCAACCGGTACCCCGGTATTTATGGACTATTGCGGATTTAGCCTAGCCAGAGAAGCATTCAATGGCTCATTTAGTCTGAATAAACTACTGGTGGCTTTTAGTATCAGTACAGCCATGAACCTGATCTATGCCCCGGTGATGATGACCCTTCACAAGATTTCCGATATCCATATCCAGCAAACTGGGGGAACCCTGATTGGCTTTTTCCGACCTGTCCATATCCGCAATATCATTGTCAATTTGAATTGGGATGTACAATGGAACTTTGTATTTAAAAAGACGATTCCTTTTTTCTGGATCCCTGCACACACCATCACATTTTTATTGCTTCCTGATTTTCAGGTGTTGTTCGCCGCCATTTTAGGAATTGCCCTCGGAACAATTCTGGCCATCGCCGACCTATCAGGAAATATGAAATTAGTTAATAAAAATAGTTACTCTTACAGCAAAATTAAAATATATGAAACGCACACTCATTGATTACAAGATTGTCGCAGAGAAGATATTAACCAGTGGCCTAAAATCTGTTGGCACCGCTTCCATACGTGAAATTAAAAAACTGGTGGATGAAATTGAAAAGGCAACAGGGGAAAAGTTTATACGTATGGAAATGGGCATTCCCGGCCTTCCTCCTGAGACAATAGGCGTTGAAGGACAGATTGATGCGCTTAAAAAAGGTGTTGCAGCAAAATATCCCGACATCCAGGGTATCCCTGAACTCAAAGCGGGAATCTCTCAATTTGTAAAGCTTTTTATGGATATTGAGGTCAACCCTGAATGTTGTTTGCCAACGGTAGGATCCATGCAGGGCAGCTTTGCCTCTTTTCTGATGCTTAGCCGGTTATACCGTACCCGCGACACAACCTTATTCATTGACCCGGGTTTCCCGGTACACAAGCAGCAACACAGGGTGTTGGGCCGCAAATTTGAAAGTTTCGACGTGTATAATTATCGGGGAGAGAAGCTTCGCGAAAAGCTTGAGTCCTATTTTAAAACCGGGTTAATACACTCGGTTTTGTACAGCAATCCAAACAATCCCTCCTGGATTTGTTTTACAGAGGACGAACTTAAAATAATCGGAGAACTGGCCACCAAGTATAACGTGATAGTGATGGAAGACCTGGCTTATTTTGGCATGGACTTCCGCAAAGATTATTCAAAACCGGGTGTTCCACCTTATCAACCAACCGTAGCGCATTATACCAACAACTATATCCTGTTTATTTCAAGTTCTAAAGTATTTAGCTATGCAGGTGAGCGTATTGGTATGATGGTGATTTCCAACGATCTTTACAATACCCGTTTTGAGGATTTGCTTCAGTATTATCCGTCGTCCCAGTTTGGTTACGCCATGGTTTTTGGAACCTTGTACCCGTTAAGTTCTGGCACTTCGCATTCGGCACAATACGCTTTGGCTGCCATGTTAAAAGCGGCAATTAATGGTAGTTTTAATATAGTTGAGTCGGTAAGGGCCTATGGAGAAAAGGCCAAAGTGATGAAAAAATTATTTACCGACAATGGTTTTGAAATCGTGTATGACACCGACATTGACCAGCCCATTGCTGATGGATTTTATTTTACTTTTTCCTATCCCGGCATGGATGCAGAAACCTTACTTAACGAATTGGTTTACTACGGTATTAGTGCCATATCGCTTTTGATAACAGGAAGTGAACGATTGGAAGGCATCCGCGCTTGTACTTCATTGATTCAACCTGAACAATTTGGCGATTTGGAAGATCGTCTGAAAAGATTTAAGGTAGATCATTAAAAACGATATTGTACGAAAAATACTCCTTTTGGCTATCGGGATTACTGATGATCTCAAATTAAATCCCTGTTATTTTGTAATCCTGATCCACCACCAGGCGGAGATAGATCTCATTTCCAAATTTCCTTGATAAGTCCTAAATGGCTATCTCAAATAAATTGGCGTTACATCCGCTCAGGAACTTCAATTCCAAGTAGTCGCATGGATTGCTGAAGGGTTCTTGCGGTGATAAATGCAAGTTGTAACCGGAAGATTTTCCTGGTCTCGTTTTCTTCTTTCAGGATAACGAGGGCATGGTAGAACTGGTTGAATTCTTTGGCTACATCGTATGCAAAATTAGCTACCAGGGCAGGACTGAATTGATCGCCGGCCAGTTTTATAACCTGTGGAAAATCGTGCAACACGACGAGTAACGACCTTTCTTTTTCATCCAATTGGGATAAGTCAACAACCTGATCCAAATAGTTAAATCCTGCTTCATCGGCTTTGCGCAATACCGATTTTATCCTGGCATGGGTATACTGTATAAAAGGCCCTGTATTTCCTGTAAAATCAATAGATTCAGCAGGGTTGAACATCATGGTTTTTTTAGGGTCTACCTTTAATATGAAATATTTTAAAGCACCCAGACTAAGCATTTTGTATAGCTCATGTGCTTCCTTTTCACTAAAATGATCGAACTTACCCAATGTTTCGGTGGTGGACTTGGCAGTCTGGTACATTTCGTCCATCAGGTCATCTGCATCAACAACGGTACCTTCTCGTGATTTCATCTTGCCCTGAGGAAGTTCCACCATGCCATAGGACAAATGCTCGATGGCATCTGCCCACGGTTTCCTCAGTTTTTTCAGCAGCAGTTTTAAAACATCAAAGTGGTAATTTTGTTCGTTTCCAACAACATATACCAACTTATCAGGATGATAGTCATCGTAACGAAGTTGAGCAGTGCCAATATCCTGGGTCATATAAACAGAAGTGCCATCGGCTCGCAGTAACAACTTCTCATCCAACCCATCCGGGGTCAGGTCGCACCAAACCGAACCATCTTCTTTTTTATAGAAAACTCCTTTTCCCAGACCTTCCTCCACCAATGCTTTACCTGATAAGTAGGTTTCAGATTCATAATATATTTTATCGAAATCGATGCCCATGCGGTGGTAGGTTACATCGAAACCCGTATAAACCCATTGGTTCATTTTTTTCCACAACTCCCTGACCTCTTGATCTCCATCTTCCCATTTTTTCAACATGAGTTTGGCCTCCAATAGGAGGGGTGCCGAATTTTTGGCCTTATCGGCATCCATGCCATTTTCGATCAGCGTGTTTATTTCCTTTTTATACTCCTGATCGAAACGCACATAGTATTCACCAACCAGTTTATCGCCTTTTTGACGGGTAGATTCCGGGGTACTTCCATCTCCCCATTTCTGCCATGCCAGCATCGATTTACAGATATGGATTCCCCGATCGTTAACCAGGTTTACTTTCTTAACCGGAATGCCATTGGCTTTGACTATTTCAGCCACCGACCATCCCAAAAGGTTGTTCCTGACATGGCCAAGGTGAAGAGGTTTGTTGGTGTTGGGAGAAGAATATTCAATTACGACAGGAGCAATATCCTGGGGTTTTCCAAACCCAAAGGTGTTGTCAGGTAGCACGTTGGTGAAAAACCTCATCCAATACTCATTGGATACTGACAGGTTTAAAAATCCTTTAATGACATTAAAATCAGTGATTTCAGGTGAGTTATCCATCAGGTAGTTTCCAATCTCATTGGCTGTTTGCTCAGGATTTTTCCGCGACATTTTCAAAAAAGGAAAAACCACAATGGTGTAGTCGCCCTGAAATTCGGGTCGTGTTTTCTGTAACTGAAGTAAATCTTCGGAAGGTTCCTGGCCGTATATTTCAAATATTGCCTGACGTAACAAGTGTATAATGGTGGTTTCGATCATGAGATTCAGTTTGGCGCTGCAAAAATAGCAAAAAGGGGGTATAAGTCGAGGCCATTTTGCCTGACTGGTGCAGTTGACTTAAGAAAACTTTATTAACGGTTAATTTCGATACTACTCAACACCCTAATCTTTAATACAGCGTACACTCAGTCCATAACTTTTTGTGAGATTAAATCGTCCCATGTCGTTTTGATAGCATGAAATCGACCGATACCAGGCTTTCGACTCGTTATAGGAGTCAGCGCTCCACCATTCACCATACGTAGTCAGGTAGTCATAAAAGTCAACAGAAACCCGGACGCCACCCGGCAAACCTGTAAAACCTACAGCATCTGAACCATTCCATCCATTATACCATCCACTGGTACTTTTTAATTTGAAACCAATGTTGGTTCCGTTCCAGGCATAGACATTGCAGTTGACCGTTGGGTCTACATAAGTGGTCATTGTACACCATTCTGCATCACCCGGTAGATGCCATCCTGCCGGGCAGATTCCTTGCACTGTTGCACCTGTTGTGTATTGCATCATTTCGTTCCAGTCGTAGAGCCCGCCATACATATCGCAATTTGATGCCTGACCGGCATAACAGAACTTTTCAATAAGTCCGTTATCAGTTGGCGTATTGTTGATCATTGTTCCAATATTCAAATTTTCCGCCATCCAGCATTGTGATCCAATTAAAACTGTGGCATAAATGCTTCCATCTCGTATATCTGTTATCGGATCACCACAGACCCAACAAGTTATCGTGTCGGTAGATTTCCACATAGAGATCCATGCATTTCCGTTAAAACCGTAAAAATCAGAGGAATCAGTATTGAAGACCAAAAGCCCTGCCGCAGGGTTTGAAATATTCTTAAGTTGCCATGTTGTCATCCTTGGAAGCAAGAACCCTTTGGAAGTACTTTTTAAGTCTAAAATCGCCGAGGCATTTGCCTGGCTTCCATCGGTATTAATGGATACTTGTGAAAATGCGGTATTCCACATTATGGTTGCAATTGTAATAATTAATAACTTTTTCATTTCCAAGCAATGAGGTTACTATTTTATATTTTGATTCATTGTTATCATGGCCTCTGCGATTTACACGGTAAATCGTAGAGGCTACCAAATTTCCTACCTTTGGTTTAATTTATGTTTTAATGCAAATGTAAATAAGCCTGGGGCAAAATTTGAAATCGCTTGTCAACTGTAGCTGGTTGTTGATTATTGGTTATGAATGAATGATTATTTGCATCGCGGAGAATAGATAATGATCTCACTTATTTCGCTGCTTTTTCTACAGTCCGACCAGAAATTTCATTCTTTTATATTGAACCTATTTCAGATGGACACTACTTCCTTTGTCTGAATAACCAGTCCAGCATGAGGGGATCGGTATAGGCACCCAGCCAGGAAAAATGACCCACTTCAGGATATTGAGTAAATCCGGGATGCGCACCGGCATTGGTCAGGGCAGTGAACATATTGAGCGAATAATATGGATCGACTTCCGGATCTTCCGCACCATGAAATATCCAAATGGGGATATGTGCAATGGAGGCCGCCCGGGAAGTATCACCGGCTCCACACACAGGAACCGCCGCGGCAAATAAATTGGGATTCCGTTGAATGGCATCGTAGGTTCCGTGACCTCCCATGGAAAGTCCTGTGATATAGATGCGACAGGTATCGATGGGGAATTCAGCGATGAGATGGTGAATAAGTGCAATGACCAACTCCATCGGTTTGGACGGAGAAGGTTTTAGTGTCATTGTCATGGTAGTTTCATCTTCATCATAGTTTGCCCATTCCATGTCTGACGGGCATTGAGGGGCAAGGACGAATGCGGGATATTGGATCATCAATCGCTCATCGGCAAACTTACCAACACCCCACTTCAACTGTGCCTCATCGTCGTTTCCACGTTCGCCCGATCCATGCAAAAAGACCACCAAAGGATATTTCCTCATGGAGTTATAATCAGGAAAAAGAAGCCGGTAATTAAGTGTATCTCCGTTTTTATTCACATAGTGATTGTAACTGAAAAGAGAGGTTTGGGCAAAGGTGCCTTGTATTTCTGCACAGCAGAAAAAGATAAGTAGAAGGCTGGTCGATTTTATAAATTTCATTTGATGAAATTCGATTGACATTGCAAAATAATCTCGTATGCAATGTAAGTTAATTAATCGAACATATTTACAAGTTCTTTGCGAATTAATAAATACCGGTGTCCGGCATATTAACAGTGACCCTACCGGGGTCAAAAATCCCATGTTTATATATTCTGTCTTATGCTTTTATATTCTGCAAATATACTAATTATTAAGTTATTAACAATATTACATTATTTTACATTTTATTTGATAATGTAAAAAAAGTACTGTAAATTTGCCACTACATTACAATCTACAGTACATTATGAAACACAATGTAAAGTTTGCCCCGGAAAAGAGAAACGACAAAGCAGGACAGCCGATTGTTAAGAACGTGCCTATTTTCGCCTTCATAACTTTTGGAGGTAAGAAAATGTACTTTTTTACCGGATATAGGATTGATGTTGATAACTTCGATTATGAAACCCAGGAGGCCACTAAGAACAGCACGGGAAGCGAAGGAACAAGGAAAGTACAATACAACGAAATAAACAAGCGTATGAAGGCCATACGGGCAAACTTAGAACTGTTCTTCCAGAAAACAAATGAAGCCACCAAAGAAGAGGTAAAAACGTTACTGGATGAAGTATGCAATAAATCAAAAAAAGAGATAGCCCCGGATAACGTTAGTTTTTTTGGTATGTTTCAAAAGTACATTGATAACTATGTTTCACCGGTGAAAAGGAACCATGTAAAAACAGTGTTTAATCATTGGAAGCGATACGAGGCCAAGAGGAAATTTACACTATCTTTTGAATTTATTACAGTTGAGGTTTTAAGGAATTTTGAACGGTATCTGGAGAATGAAGGCACTAAGCCGAAAGGCGATAAAATGATTAAATCACCTAAAGGCCGAAATACAAGAAATTCAATTTTAAGGATAACCCGTGCATTCTGGAACTATTCAAAAAAAGAACTGAAACGGGAAGGGATCGAAATACATTACCCTTTTGGGGATGGTTACCAAGTGCCACCTGAAACATACGGCAAACCGATATATATAACCATTGAAGAGCGGAATTTGTTATTCAATGCCATTCTAAAAACGGAACGTTTGCAGCGTGTGCGGGATATTTTCGTGTTTCAATGCTTAATCGGTACGCGTGTTGATGACCTTTGCAAGCTGACAAAATCCAATATTCAAAACAATATACTTTCATACATTCCACGCAAAACCAAAGAAGGCAAACCCGTTACCGTTACCGTGCCTTTGCACCCGATGGCAGTTGAAATATTAAGCCGTTACAATAGACCTGATGGCAGTTTATTGCCTTTTATCAGTGACCAGCGTTACAACGTGTATATTAAAGAACTGTTTGAGGAGGTAGGATTAACCAGAACAGTAACCAGAATCAATCCGACCACAGGCAAAGAAGAGCAAGTAAGGTTATGCGATATAGCAAGCTCACACATGGCCAGAAGGGCGTTTGTAGGCAATCTTTATGGTAAAGTGGATAACGGTATTATCAGCAGCATGAGCGGCCATGTACCGGGTAGTAAAGCCTTCACACGGTACTACGATGTAAGCAGTGAACTACAGCAGGATGCAATTAACAAACTTTAAAACCTAAAAATCATGAAAAATTACAGCCTCATCTATGAAGACAAAAAAGGGAATGAACTTAAAAGGAGCGAAACCACAGCCCTAAATATTAAAGAAGCAAGAAAGTACAGGGATGCTATTTTAGCTAACTCAATGATTAATGATTTGTATAAAATAAAAGTAAGGGTAAAATGAATATAGATGAAATGAATGAATTTTGTAAGGATATGCCGGAAAGCAAACCAGTTAACCCGGCAAATTATATACCTATTGATTTGTATCCCGGCCATAGGTTTTATGTAGGGGAACCGCACGGAGCTTTTTCCCTTAATATTCAGGCATTAATTAGAGTTTCTAGGCGTGACACAAGAGAAATGCGCAGACTTTTTGAACAATGGTATATTTTGTATCCTGATAAAAATTTCCTGTTAAGACAAATAAGGAGGTTTATAGTTGAGGAACGCAAAAAAGCCTATTGGTCACACAACCAACCACAGCCCCAATTAGAGGCTTTGAGTGAATTTGTTGATGAACACCAAGAGGAAAAGGAAGGCACCCAGCCGAAAGGCATACAATGTTTGGAGCAATATACACCGGATAAATTAGGAAAGATTTTTGATAATTTGAAATCTAAATGTATTGTAAACAAACCTGATAAGATTACGTTTCTTTCTATATTCGATAACCCACAAGGGATAGTATTTTGGAATGCAAATATACATGGATCGCAAGCCGGATTATTTGACTTAATGGAAAGAATCACGGGCAAAGAATTTACAGCTACAGAATTGAAACTGTATTTTCGTGCTATTAAACCCATTCATGACAATTGGAATGGTAAAACCCAAACCCGATTAATAGATTTTGTTATGAAATAAATTTATTTTCCGACAACTAAAGAGAGCCTGAAACAAAACATTTCAGGCTTTTTTTATGCAAATTTCCGACAAATCCGACAAAATGCAGTCGGTTAATTGTTTGATAATCAGTTGTTTTCGTGTTTTTTTGGATTATCTTTGTGGTTGAATTTGAACTTAAAAGAACAAAAAAATGTTTGTAACAAATCTTGAGGAAACTGAATTTAGAAATTTGATTTTCGAGGTAGTTAAATCTGCTTTGTCAGAACAGGACACCCCACCCCAGACACCGGAACCTTTCATCAAAGGAATCCATGAATTGGCGAAGTTTCTTCGATGCAGCCCCGCGCGCGCTCAAAAGCTAAAAAATGAAGGGATTTTCCCCTACTTTCAGGACAATAGGACACTACTATTCGACCGGGCAAAAGTAAGGACTGCAATGAATTCCAAAACAAAATAATTGAAATCATGGGCGGCCAAATACTAGAAAAAACAGCACCGTTTGAATTAGGCGAAACAGATTGTATAAATCTGGATAACTTTAAAATTGACCTTTCACAACCCGTACCGGATCCACACCCTCTTTTTACAATCAATCAAATAATAATAACCAGCCCGGGAAATATTGAAGTAATAAAAGGTGGTGCAAAATCTGCTAAATCATTTTTGGTGGCCTGTTTGGTGGCTGCCTTCGTATCAGATAAAAGGATATTGGGGATAACAGCCAACCCAATAGATGGACGAAACAAAATAATTATTTTAGATACTGAGCAAAGTTTGTCACACGTGCATAAAATGGCACGAAGGATATTAAGGCTAGCAGGTTACCAGACCGACATAAACCACCCTAATTTAGAGGTTTACTACCTTAAAGAATTAGATACAACCCAGCGTTTTGAGATGCTTAGAAATGCCGTAACTGACCCACAGGCGGGAATTGTTTTTTTGGATGGTGCAATAGATATTGTTTTCGATTTTAACGACCTACGGGAATCAACCCAGGTACGCGATGAACTGATGCAATTGGTGGCTGTTAATCAAATTGCTTTGTTTGCCGTAATACATACAAACAAAAGAGATGCCAACAGCCGGGGACACTTCGGGGCGATGTTGGAACAGAAAAGCGAAACAACGATACAACTATCAAAACAAGATACTGTTTTTACCGCTTCGGCTGCCTATACAAGGAATGAACCGTTTGACGACATTCAGTTTATCATTGATGGCGAAGGTATGCCAATTGAGGTGGACAGCCGAATCGACAAAAAAGAAATTGCAGCACAAAAACAACGGGAAAATTTTAAACATATCCTATCAGGCCAAAAGCTGATGGAATACAGCGAAATGGTGACTTGTTATTGTGAGGTATCAGGACTTTCAGAACCCACAGCGAAACGACATATCGGGGCCGCTGTTTTATCTAAATGGATCAAAAAAGAACATTCAGGAAGCTATTCACTTAATAATAATACTGATGAATTTTAAAACGTTTGTACTTATTTTAATTGCCTTAGAACTGTTGTTTTTTGTGTGGAGTATCAAACAGGTATCATTCACTCCCTATCTATATAGGGGAGTGATACTTGATACTAACTGGAATAGTACCTGTGATACAAACAGTGATACTAAATTGATATTGATAGTCAATAAGTTAAAACAGTATGTTGATAGTGTTGATCCCAATGATACCCGTGTTGATACTAGTTGGTATCACGGGCAAATGATACCACCATTAAACAACTGATTATGAAAGCAATAACCGAAATATTGAATAAAAAAGTTAGTGTTTTCCCGGATGCAAATATTGTGAACAGGTGCATAACTACCACCGTTGGTGAATGGCTTAATGGCTGCAAGAATCCGAAAAACAAAAACCTGATGCCATTGGTAGAGCAGATCAGGCAAACCACCGATAAAAAAGAAAAATCAGTACTAAAATTGAAACTGCCAGGTGTAACAATGGCCGCGGAATTGACAACACGGGCAAAAAATGTACCGCTCGAAAAGAAAATAATTGAACGATCCGGACTGCTTTGTTTTGATATTGACGATCAGGACAACCCAGGATTAAAACCTATTGAGATCCGGGAAAAGCTATCACTTTGCACAAACGTAATATTTGCCGCTTTGAGTGTTTCAGGTAAAGGAGTTTGGGGACTGGTTGAAATGCAATATCCTGAAAAAATAAAACAGCACTTTGAACAGCTTAAAATTGATTTTCAAGCGTTGGGTATTAAATTAGATACCTCCAAAGGAGGGAACCCAACAGATTTGCGTTTTTATTCATACGATCCTGATGCTTATTTTTGTGAACAGTACAAAAATTATGACCGTCTGCCACAACCAAAGCCACAACCAAAGCAACCAAAGTACAAAACCACCACCAATGGAAGCGATCCAATAAAAATTGCAATTGATAAAATTAATTCTGCACCTGATGGCGAAAAGCACCGCGAATTATTAAAGGCCGCGAAGTTGTTAGGTGGTTATGTTGGTAGTGGATCAATCAGCTATCAGGAAGCGGAAACGGCGTTATTTGCAGCGATCAGCAGCCGGGACATACAATCAACCACCACAGCACAACACACCATTAGGGATGGCCTTAACTACGGTATGAACGAACCAATTTACCCGGAAATAAAAGAATTTAAACCACCTGTTAAAAAGTTGGATCCATTACTTGAGTACTTCAAAAATCTGAATGTAGACAGCTTTCAAGATACTATTGTGGTAGATGGTTTACCATTAAAGGATTGTATTGATACATGGATAAAGGAAGGCGATAGATTAAGTCTGCAAGCGTTACAAATCGAATTAAAGAAACAGCCCACCATACCGGGATTGAGTTTGTCCGCCCCAAATTCTCCTTTTGGTGGTGCTGTTTTTATAAACAATAAAATTCTATAAAAATGGGACTACATAAAGGATGCAAACCAAACAACCCAAACGGGAGACCTCCTGGCAAACCGAACAGGACAACAGAAGAGCTGAGAGGCTTGTTTCAGAGCTTCATTGAAAGCAATATAGAAACACTCCAGGCGGACTTTGATCAGTTGGAACCCAAAGACAGGTTAAGCTTCATGGAAAGAATCGCAAAACTTATCATTCCCGCACCAGTGCCGGAACTCCAGAGGTTGACCGATGACCAATTAAACGAATTGATTAATAAACTTAAAAATCAGACAGATGCAATCTAAACAGAGAATTGAAAAGCTAAAACTAGCCCAGAGGCTTCTAAACAATGAACCGGAACCCAGAGCAATGAGATGCTGGAGAATTGTTAACGGTGTGCCCGACGACAATGACTACCCGGACCACTACCAAGAAGGGGATATTGTTTTTCAAATTGAAATTATAAAGGACACCGATGCAATAATGCAAACCCACCGTAAAAGATTAAGAAATGAGAATTAACCTACCAAACAACCGATTTAAAATCGAAGGCATAAGAGCGAATCGACTAGGCCAAATTCTGGAAATGACGCCGCCCCGTTATGAATATACAATTTCAGACGGGGCAAATGGCACTGAAAATATAACTTTTTCAGATGAACAAGACTTCCAAGATTTTAGGCAGACTTTAAAATTCTATCTATACCATGAAAAATAAGAATGGTTATCAAAATAAATATTATTAACAATTAAATTTTAAAAAAATGAATGATTCAAAAATCTACGGACAAAAACAAATTATTACAGATTTGTTATTAAATGCGGGAATTTACTCTAAAGTTGCCAGAAAAGCCAATTTGGAACTCGTTTTCCGAGATCGAAATAAATTTTCAGGCGTATCCCTCGATGGTTCACTACTAAAGGTAAATGTTACGAGAGGCCTTGAGTGCCCCGCTGACTTTATGCTTCATCTGCAGGAGATTTTAAACGGCCATGAGACCACACTCAAAACAGATGACCGTACTGGCCGTTTGGAAATTATTGTGGATCTATTGAAAATTCGTTAAACCGTTCTCCATTTCGGTTTTTCGATACAGCCCCGGGTAAAATCCGAGGGCTGTTTTTTTATGCCAAAATAAGGGAGATAAAGATAAAAAAGTACTGTAAATTTGCTACTAAAAATAAAAAAGCAACTGTAAATAATTGATATACAGTTGCTTAATTTTTATATTCGTGACCCTACCGGGATTCGAACCCAGATCATCAGAACCGGAATCTGACATTCTATCCATTGAACTATAGGGCCGGTTTATGGTGTGCAAAGAAACAAAAATATTGCTTTGCTTTCAACTAAGTTTTCGTTATTTGTAATACTCTGAGAATGGAACACCATTGTATCCACAACCTACTTTTTCTTTGGACGTATTCTGTTTTCCTTCGTTAACTTCGTGAGAATTTCTTGTTTTTTGTCACCATTGGTAATATCAATAACCGGAGGTTTTTTCTTTTTATCTATACATAAAATCACATTTGTTTGGCATTGCCCTGCCTCCAATGTTATATTGCTTTCAACACCATTTTGCGATCGTATAACGATTTCTGTTGTTGAATTGGGACACACATGTTTTTCAAACCAGGTCGATTTTCCCAATTGGCAGATAACCTCGTCATTTATAATCAGATCCATCGGTTTGTTGGCAGGATTAAAAACTGATCCGTAAAAAATAATTCGGCTTAAACATTTGTGCACCATTGGGAATTCGTTTTGAACCAGTTCCTCAGGAACAAAATCACCTGAAATAATGTTAAGTCTGACCTTTGATTTTGAAGTGGTTGCCATGGCAATTGAAGTCCCTATTAAACCTGCCCAAACGCCAGCCTTAGACAATTTATCATCATCATACACCTTCATCTCAATGTAATAACTAATCGCGTCTTTTTCTAAGGGGAGGTATTTGTTGCCAAGCCTGTAGTAACTGATTCTGCCATCAGAAAATCCCCAAATTTTATCAATCTCCTTATTGGTGGTTGCGTCAAATATTTTTGCATTTTTTACTTTCATACTCGACTCAGTGTTTAACTTTATATTCTGATCTATTATAAACTGCCTGGAGGTATCCGGTGTGTTATCCTTGAATTGCTGAAATGATTTATATAGGCCTTTCTTTGATCTGTCAATAGCATTTAAAGTATTCATTTCCAATAGGTCATACGTAGGTTTCTGAGTTAGTTCAAACTCCGGAATTGTATCATTGAGTAGTCTGTTCTCGCAATCAGCCTCATAAAAAAGATCGAAACATTCTGCCATCGCTTCGCCAATCAGTTCAGGTTGATGTTTTGTAACTCCAGCAACGGCAGTCAACGACTGTACGGAATGTGAACTGAATTTATTGACATATTTATCGTTTTCTTTATAAATAAACGACAGGTCAACTTCAACTTTAGCAGTTTCAGTATAGCCATTATAGTATTCAGAAATGTCAATTTGGTTTACTCTTACAATCAATTCTTTTCCATCCACCTTGTCATCCATGTTGTTGTGGAGAAATGAAGAAACCTCTATGGCAATATCCTCGGATAGAAAGGCAGATATTTTGTTATAAACCACAGACTTCTGAACGGATCCAACTTTAAACGAGGTTCCCGTAGCGTTGGTAACCTCACTTAGGTAAAACCCAAAATTGTAGATATCTGCTTTTACATTTTTAATTGAAAGAATATGCTGAGCAGGGGAGTACTCGAAGCAAAGCAGAAGTACGAAAGCAATAAAAACTGATTTTAGCTTGTTCATGATGTTTTATTTGCAAATGTATTAAAGTCGGTGTTTTTATCCAAGAGTCTGCAAGAAAAAGAAAAGCCACCCCAAAGGATGGCTTAACCTTTTCGAAATTAAATGATGAGAATCTTTAAAACGTAGCTTTCAGCGAAATAATAAAATTCTTTCCCGGGGCAACAATTCCCGAGCTGTATGGACGATAACGCTGATCGGTCATGTTTTCAATTCCGGCACTGATTGATAGCAGGTCGTTAAGTAAAAACAATGCCTTAAAATTAAGCGTGTACCAGGCAGGTGAATAGGGGTTTCCATTGGCATCAACCGCGTACATGTAATCTTTGCCACGCTCTTCTTCCGGTAAGTTATCGTAACTCACTTCACCATTGTACATGCCATATAAATCGAGTCTTAAACGATCAATTGAATAAGTCAGGTGGGTAATCCCAAACCAGGGTGCCGCATGTCGCAACGGATTTTTTGTTCCATTATCAAGTTCTTCTTCACCTTTCTGGTAATTGAGTTGCGATGACAACCCAAATCCATTACCAAGCTTGAACTCCGCACCAAGCTGCACTCCATACACATAGGCGTTTGCCGCATTTTGAATGGCCAGGACACGGCTCATTTCGCCCTGATAGTTAATGCTGTCGTTCCCGTCAAGGGTATAATCACGACGTACCATGGCATCTTCCAACAAGGTATAATAAGCAGTCAGGTCAAACTTGGCCACGTTGTCGAACACCCGTGTAATACCAACCTCACCATTCCAGGCATACTCGGGTTTCAGGTCGGCATTGGGGACTACTACAGCGCCTGGTTCAGAATCAAAAATCTTGCCCAGGTCATCCACATTGGGGGCACGAAACCCTGACGACAAATTAACCACCAACGACCAGTTATTTGTCGGGTTGTAGACCATCCCAAAATTACCGGTTGCCGCCCCATTGTTGGTTTCGGTAGTAGTGAACGGCAATGGGTAGTAGGGTATGTTATTGGAAAAATCGGCACTCATCATAATCTGATTATACCGGATCCCGGCTTGTAACAACACTTTTTTGCTGAGCCGGTATTGATAGCTCAGGTAAGCAGCGTAGGATGACCAGGTGGATTGTGGATAACGCGATGGTCCGGTGATCATTTCCCCGGTCGTAATATCCTCATCCATCCCCAGTGAAACCACTTGGTCAACAACAGCTTCCATTCCGTAATAGAATTTATGTTTCCCGCCCATGGTTTTCAGGAAATCGGCGTTTGCCGACCAGGCATCCACTTCTTCGGTGCGGTGAAATAACGTCACTTTTTGAAAATTGCGATCGTTTCGGCTTTCTTCAAAATACTGATGAGCCAGCCGGACAGCCATTTCATCATAAAGTTTGTTTGCTTTCTTATGGGTGATGATCAGGTTATTCATCATCCATTTTTGTGGCCCGTAATACCATTCGGCACTTCCGGGCAACCCGTTTTTAGTTCTTATCAATCGGTCGTATCGCGAATAGTTGGTTGTGGCAGAATAATGAAACCCATATTGAAATTCCCAGTTTTGATTGGGTTGGAAGGCAATTTTTTGCATGAGATTCATCTGTCGGTAACCCGTAGGGTTTTGAGATTGAGGATCATCATTCGTCACCACGACATCCACACTGTCGATTCGTTGAACATACCAACTACGCAGGTATTCATCAGGGCCATGGCTTCCCATGCGTAAATCACCAAATTCATTGCTTGAGAAACTGGTAACCGAAGCCCATTTTTTCCAACCAAGGCTCACATCAAAATGACCCGTTTTTTCATTATTTGCTGACGAGAAGCGCATGTTGGCATGACCGTTTATGAGTGGTTTATCAGTGAGTGTGTATTCGGGCAGGATGGTCTGGAAGCTCATGACACCCCCGATGGCATCACTTCCGTAGATCAGGCTTGCCGGGCCAAAAATCACCTCCGCAGCCTCAATGGCAAAAGGGTCGAGCGAAATTACATTCTGGAGGTTACCGCTGCGAAAAATCGCAGTATTCATCCTAACCCCGTCAACCGTATAAAGAAGCCGGTTGGTTGAGAATCCCCTGATCATCGGGCTACCGCCACCCTGTTGGCTCTTTTGCATAAACACCTCACCAGAAGTACTCAACAAATCGGCAGCAGTTTGCGGGTTCTGCAAAGCCATTTGGCGGGGAGTGATCGTCAGGATTTTTGCAGGTATCTCACGCAAATTCTGCTTCCAACGTGTAGCCGAAACCACCACCTGATCGAGACTAAAGGAATTACGAATCATTTTTACGATAAATTGCTGTTGTGCAATGCTTTCATAGCTAATGACCTGTGATTCAAAACCTAGAATTTGTAGTTGAATTTCAGCCGCCGACTTGAGCTGCGATATATCAGCCTGGCCATTGGCATTGGTTATCAGGCTGATCTTTGGCGTATTACAGCTAATTGTTGCCAGGTCCAGAGGCTGGTTCGATTCCGAGTCGAGGAGCGTAATGATTTGCGAGGAGCCAATCAATGCCCAAAACATCACGCATATAATAAAGAATAATTTTTTCATAGGTATTTGACCCAAATTTGTAATGAATTAATTGAATGAAATAATGGTGTTTAATGCTGATAACCAGGAGATTTCATTTCGGAAACGACTCATGGCAACCATTTTTTCTGCATAAACACGCAGGCTACAATAGAAAGAAAATCAGGCTAAACGGGGAGGGGGAGCCAATGGTGATTTGATATAGGAAGACAGTTTTGCACTTCTGGCAATAAAGTATTCAAGTGATTGATTTTCTCTTGAAGAGTTGCTGGTTTGTACAGGTTGAAAAAATAAACCCTTGTAGTAATCGAGGGTCTCTTTTTGATGTTGTTGTCGCTGCTTATCCTGATTGATTAACTTATTTACCAATGATGAAAGTTGATTGTTCAGGCGGGTTTCCGCATGATCGGGAAAACACCAATAAATATGAGTCGATGAAGTGGATGACTGTCGGACGATGTCATACATTTGACCTCGATATTCAAATTCTTTAGCATGATGCCAGTTTAAAAGGGTCGCGATTTCATGCTGGGTGAATTCCAATCTCACCAATTTACTGTCATCCATACCCATCAAAAGTTCCTTTTTGACGGCTTTTCTTAAAGATGCTTTTTCAAAATGAAGCCAGCAATACGTCCCTGCAAAGGGAAATACCAGGAGTATCAACAATATTATGGAACCTATTTGTCTCAAATGAAAAATTTCCGCAAATATAAACATTGCCTCCCGGAATGAAATGCGAAATTGATACTTTCTCAGGATTATTAAATTATCATAAAATAATGCCGGATGGGAATTAACTATTTAGAAATGATCTAAATTTGCAAAATGTGTAGCATACTTTGTTAACACTCTTTATATCTATCATTTAAACAACTTACCATGAAAAAAATATTGATCATGATGGCTATTTTGAGCACCTCCTGGATGATTCAGGCTCAAAATATGACAAAAACGAAAGTTGAACATGAAATGGCACCATTGCCCTACGCCTACGATGCACTCGAAAAAGCCATCGACAAGGAAACCATGGAGATTCATTACGACCGCCATTACCGTGGTTACTTCAACAATTTTTTAAAAGCCATTGTCGGCTCGGATTTGGAAAACATGACAATGGAAGAAATCTTTGCCAACATCACCAAATATCCGGATGGGACCCGAAACAATGCCGGTGGCTATTTCAATCATGCCATGTATTGGACCGTGATGTCGCCTGATGGCGGTGGGGAACCAACCGGTGATTTGGCAGCTGCTATCGATAAAAGTTTTGGCTCTTTCGACGAATTTAAAAAGAATTTCAGCAAAGCAGGAGCAACCCAATTTGGAAGTGGCTGGGCTTGGCTGAGTGTTGACGCGGATGGAAGACTATTCGTTTCTTCCACGGCCAACCAAAACAACCCGCTGATGAACGATTGCGAGCAGAAGGGTACTCCCATTTTATGTATGGATGTTTGGGAACATGCTTATTATCTTCGTTATCAGAACAAAAGAACTTCATACATTGAAAGTTTTTGGTTGGTGGTGAATTGGGATGAAGTGGCCAGTCGTTATAAAGCAACAAAATGATCTTTAAGGATTGAAACAATCATAAAAAAGGAGTCGTAACGACTCTTTTTTTTTGGCACTATATGATTCGAATCTTGCCTGGTAAATACCTGTTTTCTATTGGTTGTCGGTTACATGCAAATAAAGACTACTTTTGCACTCCATTTTTTATCTATTCTAAACTATGATTTCCATTCGAAATATCGCTATCATCGCACATGTCGATCACGGCAAAACAACACTGGTAGACAGGATTTTATATCAGGTTAAACTTTTCAGGGATAATGAGGTAATGGGAGATTTGATTCTCGACAACAACGACCTGGAACGTGAACGTGGTATCACCATTCTGTCGAAAAACGTATCTGTTCGATATAAAGATGTTAAAATTAACATCATCGACACACCCGGTCATGCTGACTTTGGTGGTGAAGTCGAACGCGTGTTAAATATGGCAGATGGGGTGTTGTTGTTGGTAGATGCCTTTGAAGGACCTATGCCCCAGACTCGTTTTGTCCTTCAAAAGGCCATTGATCTTGGTCTGAAGCCATTGGTGGTAATCAACAAAGTAGATAAACCAAACTGTCGTCCTGATGAAGTATACGAAGCCGTTTTTGATTTGATGTTTAACCTGGGGGCCACAGAGGAACAACTTAATTTTCCTGTGATCTATGGTTCTTCTAAAAATGGCTGGATGTCTGATCATTGGTTAAATGTGACTGACAATGTGAGTTATTTGCTTGATCAGGTGGTCGCTCATGTTCCTCCGGCCCAATTTGTTGAAGGTACTCCGCAAATGCAAATCACCTCACTCGACTATTCGAGCTATGTAGGACGTATTGCAGTTGGAAAGTTATTAAGAGGAACACTTCAGGTAGGCCAACTTGTATCGCTCGTAAAACGTGATGGCGCCATTCAAAAATCAAAGATTAAAGAACTTTACTTGTTTGAGGGACTCGGAAAAGAGAAGTGTAAAGTTCCCGTACAGGCTGGTGATATTGTGGCCATTATGGGAATCGAAGATTTTGAAATTGGCGATACCGTGGCTGATTTTGAAAACCCGGAAGGCCTGCCTGCTATTAAAATTGATGAACCAACCATGAGCATGTTGTTTACCATTAACAACTCGCCATTTTTTGGTAAAGAAGGCAAATATGTAACATCCAGACATTTGCGCGATAGATTGTATCACGAAATTGAGAAAAACCTGGCACTAAGAGTGCAGGAAACCAATAGCTCCGATAGTTATTTGGTTTTCGGAAGGGGTATTTTACACCTTTCTATTCTGGTGGAAACCATGCGCCGTGAAGGTTATGAGTTTCAGTTGGGTCAGCCCAAAGTCATTATAAAAGAAATTGATGGGGTTAAATATGAACCCATCGAAAGTCTTACAGTGCTTGTTCCTGATGAATTTACGGGACGTGTGATCGATATTGTGACCTTGCGAAAAGGTGAGTTTTTCAACCAGGAAACGAAGAATGATCGCATGATGCTCGAATTTATCATGCCATCAAGGGCCATTATCGGACTCAGAAATGCCATCCTTACCGCCACCGAAGGAGAAGCCATTATTGCTCATCGCTTTAAGGAATTCGCTCCATTGAAAGGGGAAATCAAAATCCGCAACAATGGTGCACTTATCTCGATGGAGACCGGAATTGCCATTCCTTATGCCATTTGGAAATTGAGCGACAGAGGGAGGTTTTACTTAAATACCAATGAAGAAATATATGCAGGCCAGGTAATTGGCGAAAACAGCAGGGCTGGGGATATGGTGGTCAATGTGTGCAAAACAAAAAAACTGACCAATGTACGGGCATCGGGAACCGATGATAAAATTTTGCTGCCTCCTCCGATCCGATTTTCATTGGAAGAATTTATGGAAATTATCCGTGAAGATGAATATCTTGAAATTACTCCCCGCTCGCTGCGTTTACGTAAAATATTACTCAACGAAAACGACAGGAAACGTGCGGGGAATAAGTATACCGCGTAACTAGATGAAATACACGGTAAAAAATACGGCCAACCTGCTCGACGCGGTGCTTGAAATGTACCATGGAATTTCACGACAGAAAGCCAAACAAATCATCAGCAAGTCATACTTCTTTAAAAATGGTAGCAGACTTGCAAACCATCCATTGGAGATGTTGAATACAGGAGATATTCTGGAACAAACCAATATTGACCGGGGTATGAAGCCTGTTAAGATGGCCAACAGAGCCCGTCCATTTTCTATTTATTTTGAGGATGACCGTCTGATTGCAGCATTTAAGCCGGCCGGGATACTCTCCTCCTTTGATCGAAATCGTCCCAAAGACAACTCCTTTCAAAAAGAGTTGCAGTTTTTTCTTAACCAACGTGGGGAAGAAAAGATCAGGTTATGGGTAATTCATCAGATCGACAGGGAAGTTGAAGGAATTATGTTGTTTGCCTTTTCTGAAGATATCCAGACCAAAATGATTGAGCAATGGCATGATTCGCAAATCAGATATTTAGCCCTCACTGAAAATAAACCTGTTGAAAAACACGGCGTTATTGAAAACTGGCTGCATGAAAATGCTCAACGAAAGTTGGTTGCCACTCCAAAAGAAGTAGCCAATTCAAAGTTTGCTAAAACGAGTTATGAATATTTAAAAAAATATGGCGACTGTCACCTGATTGAAGTGAAAGTTCATACCGGCAGAAGCAAGCAAATCCGTGTTCATTTGTCCGATTTAGGGTGCCCCGTGGTGGGTGACAGAAAGTATGGTGCTGATACACTGGTGCTTCGTCAAATCAGGCTGGCATTGCACTTAATGGAGTTTAAACACCCGGTCAAAGGAAATTTGATCTCCCTAAAATACCAGCCGGCCGCTAAATTTTTTAATCCATCAATCACTGAAAACGAGTTGTATAAGATTTTGTAGACTATCTTTGTTGACATGACAATTACCGATCACATCTCAAGTCGACATAATCCAAGAATAAAACACATTTTGCAATTGCAAAAAAGCCAGGTGCGCTCTTCGGAGCAACTGTTTGTAATTGAGGGTATAAAGGAGATCGAAAAGGCCGTTTATGCGGGAATCTCCATAGAAAGTGTATATTTTTGTCCCGCAATCATCTCTGTAGATCATCTCGGTGAATTGCTGGGTAATCAATTAAAATTTCCTGTTTTTGAAGTCACATCGGAGGTATATGGAAAAATTGCTTACCGCGAAAATTCGGGTGGGGTAGTCGTGCTTGCCCGAATGCCTGAACATTTGCCTGAGCAGAATACCAAGAATCAAAATCCACTTTATCTTGTAATTGAAGGTGTTGAGAAACCCGGTAACCTGGGTGCTATCTACCGCACCGCAGATGCGGCGGGCGTAGATGCCATCCTGATATGCGATCCAAAAACAGATATCTACAATCCAAACACCATCAGGGCTTCTTTGGGATGTGTGTTTACCGTTCCCTCCATCCTTATCGACAGCCCTTCGGCCATTGCATGGTTGAAAAAACAAGGAATTCAAATCCTGAGTACTTATCTCCATGCCGCAATTCCATATCATACAGCCAATTTTAAAATACCCACAGCCATTGTCATGGGAACGGAAGCCACAGGAATCACAGAGGAATGGGTGGAAGCCTCCGATGCTAACATTATCATACCCATGCGTGGGCAAACCGATTCGATGAATGTGTCGGTATCAACTGCCATTGTTGTATTCGAAGCCAGGCGTCAAAGAGGATTTTAACTTTCACGAATAGTTCTTAACTCCTACTTCTTCCAGAACATAGGTGTGAAAATCAATAAAAAAGAATAGATTTCTAAACGGCCCATCAACATGAAAACAGTGATGATCAATTTGCTGATGTCCGGAAGACTGTTAAAATTGCTCATGGGTCCCACAGCACCAAATCCGGGGCCAATACCGCCCATCGCCGTTGCAATGGCACTGGTGGAAGTGGTGCCATCCAAACCAGTGAGAATAAGCAGGATGCTCCCAATGGCAAAGACAATCAGATAAGTGATGATAAATGTCATCAGTGAGCTGTTGTTGTCTTCACTCAAAATATTACCATTCAGCTTCACAGTGAAAACACCCTTTGGATGCACGCTTTTTTGAAGAAGACGTTTGATGTTTTTAAGGGCCACCAGATGGCGTGCCATTTTTATCCCACCTGATGTACTGCCTGTGCTGCCACCGATAAAGAGCATCCCGAAAACCAAAAGGGTACCTAATTTAGGCCACAACAGATAGTCCGAAGTGGCGAAGCCCGTACAGGTAATAATAGAAACCGTTTGAAAAAAGGAATCCCGAAACGAGAGTTCCAGCGATCGGGGTGTTTGAAAATACAAAACTGCCGTTACAGCCAATCCCAACACCAGAATTACGGTGATGTAAAACCTGAATTCATCATTTTTCCTGATATGTGCTACATCGCGCAGAAACAGGTAGTAATGAATCACAAAGTTGGTGCCTGCAAGCACCATGAAAATGATGATAACATATTGAATATAGGGAGAATAGTTGGCAATACTGGCGTTTTGTGTCGAAAATCCACCGGTGGCTACCGTCCCGAAGGAGTGGCAGACACTATCGAAAAGAGGCATATTCCCCAGGAAAAGCAATATTGCCTCAATGGCTGTCAACAGGAGATAGATACTCAGTAGTCGGTATCCCATGGCCTTCATCCGGGGCCTGATTTTATCTTTTAGTGACGATTCCGCCGTAAACAGGTTGTAGTTCCCGATTTTTAGTGATGGTGAAACGATGATAACAAGCACAATGATACCGATTCCACCAATCCAGTGGGTCAGGCTTCTCCAGAAAAGCAGCGACTTGGGTAAGGCTTCTATGTCGTTTAAAATGGATGATCCGGTGGTTGTATATCCTGAAACGGATTCAAAATAAGCATCCATTATATTGGGTATGTATCCAGAAATGAGATAGGGAAGGGCGCCAATCATCGAAATGATTACCCACGCGGCAGTAACCGAAACATAGGCTTCTTTCTTTCCCATTTCAACAACTTTAGTCCCTTTTGAAAGTAAAAAGCTTATAGCCACCAGCACCGCAGCAGCCAGAAACGAAAGCAAAAATGGAGTTGCGGGTTCATCGTAATGCCAAGCCAGGGCCACGCAAAATAAAAGCGCTATAGCGGAAATGGTAATGACCCTTTGTAAGATGCGTAGTACAGTGTTGATATTCATAACGTTGCCTTTACCATTCAGGTACCAATTGCCTACCGAATGTTATCAGGTTCTCTTCATTTCGATGGTAAGTTACTACGTTTTCATTTTTTAATAAAAAAAACCAGTCATTGTCATGAACATATTTCCTGATTTTATGGGGTGCAAAAATAATGTTATTTTAATTGAAGATAACGGGTAACGGCAGTGTTTTCATCCGGCGATCAACCAAAAAAGGAACCCAAACAAGTTCAGATTGATACACAAACGATTGTAATGACAATTCCTATTTTATTATTTTGACCAAAACCGGCAGGTGATCCGATGGAAAGTGATTATTTTTCAGTCTCTTGTCGATGTGGATATATTCTGATACCCGATGATTTTGAACAAAGATATAATCTATGCATTTTTCTATTGGTTCGTCCATCTTAAAATCATTAAAAGTACCGGTTGGCCCGGATATTTTTCCTTTCTTATCGAAAACCGGTTTCCCCATTTGTTTTGAAATATATCGAATTGGATTCGATTCAGGCTCTGAGTTAAGATCTCCCATCAATATTACAGAAGTATTTGATTCTTCTGTAGTTATCTGGTTGATGGAATCCATTATCAACCGGACAGATTCCATTCTGGCCACTTTGCCTATATGATCGAAATGAGTGTTAAAAACCCACAGGACCGAATGATCAGTTTTACTCAAGAATTCACCAAACGTGCAAATTCGCGGTAATGCGGCATCCCATCCGGTTGAAACCTGATTGGGTGTTGGCGAAAGCCAGAAAGTGGAGGAGGTTAACACCTGAAAGCGGGTGGTATCGTAAAAAATGGCCGAATACTCACCTAATCCACCGGCTTCCCGGCCAATTCCAATAAATTGATAACCAGTCAGGTTATCTTCTAAATAGGCCATTTGTTGTGGCAAAGCTTCCTGAACACCAAAGAAATCAGGATGGTACTGTTTTACGATCTCCACCAGGCCAGCCTTTCGGAAATTCCAATTGTCGGCACTGTCAGCCGGGTTATCATATCGAATATTCCACGACATGATGCTTAGCGTTGTATCCTGGGCAACTGCGTTAAAGCAAAACAGGAAGGATAAGATAAAAATCAGCTGACTTCTGGCTCTCATGGTTAAAAGTGTTTTATTAAAAACGAAATTACTTCATATTTGTCAACCTGGATGGATGTGAATGCAATGAAAAAGCCGGCATCTTTAAGGATACCGGCTTTTTAATTGCTCAAATTCTAAAACAACCCATCGTTTCGATAGATTTCAAGTTGCACTTCGGCAAATGGTTCAATGAGTTGCGATTTTTGATTTTCCATTTTAATAACTTCACCGGTTTTAAAATTGATGCTAATCACATCTCCATCTTTCAATTGGAGCGCATCAAGCGATTTATAAGTCAGAATGGGGAAAGCCGCATTGATGGCATTGCGTTCGTAAATGGCACCAAACGATTCGGCCAGAATAGCCTGAACACCAAGGATTGCAAATCCATCTACGGCCTGTTGGCGTGAGCTGCCGGCACCAAAATTCTTGCCTGTAATCACGATGTCGCCCGGCTTAACGCGTTTGGCAAAATCTTCATAACCTGCCAGGTTGTCAAATATATACTGCCCCATTTCCTTTGGATCGGTAATCTGCAGATACCGGTTGTGGAAAATCATGTCGGTATCGATGTCATCCTTTTTAATCACCCACACTCTTCCTGAAATCACATCCTGTTTTTCGTTTACATTCTTATGCTGAGCAAAGACAATATTGGTTCCAATCTCCAGGTCCTGCTGACTATAATCGGCAGCTATTTCCGGAATATCATCTTCTGTGGTGATGTAACCTGCTATGGCAGAAGCAGCAACCGTAGCCGGAGAAGCCAGATAAACCGCTCCTTTTCCCTGTTTTCCGGGGAAGTTGCGGTTACCTGTGCTGATGGTTACCTCGCCTGGCCCGTTTTGCCCCACCTGACCGGCTGCACATCCGGCACATCCGGCGTTGCTTAACAGCGCACCGGCTTTTTTAAAGGTGGCAATGAGGCCTTCTTCAAGGCATTGTAACCAGATTTCATCGGTGGCTGGGACGATTTTCAGTACCACGCCGGGTGCTACCTTGCGGTCTTTCAGAATGCGGGCCGCTGTCCGCATGTCTTCGATTCTGCCGTTGGTACAACTTCCGATAAAAGCAGAATCGATGCGGGTTTTCCGTGCCACATCAACATCGACGGTGTCGTGCGGTTTTCCCGGACGGCTTACCATGGGCACATAGGTGCTGATATCGATGGTGAATTCATGTTCATAGGTGGCATCCGAATCCGCCATTGGTTTCTCCAATTTGCGACCGGTTTGTTCTTCGCAATACTGCATGATGGCTTTAGAAGGAGTAAACAACAATACGATTACTCCCATTTCGGTACCCATAGAGGCGATGGTAATGCGTTCATCCAGTGTAAAATCGTCTACTACTTTACCATAAAACTCAACCGAATAACCCAGCAGCGTGTTGGCTCCGAATTGATGCAATAAGTTCAGGACAATGTCCTTGGCCGTTACATTGGCAGGTCGCTTTCCTGTAAAAGTAATTTTAACGGAAGGCGGTACTTTAAACCAAACCTTTCCTTTGTTGAAAGCTACCGCGATGTCGATATCACCCATTCCTTGTCCAAAAGCCCCAATGGAACCCAGAATGTTGGCATGTGAATCGGTTGTTACAGCTGTTGATCCGGGCCATGCAAGGCCTTCGCTTATTAACGTATGGGTACCAATTCCGGTATTGATGTCAAAAACCTTAATGCCGTGTTTCCTGGCGTAAGTGCGTACAATTTGCTGGTTTACAGCATATTTCTGATCGCTACCTGTGGGGTTGGTATCGAATGTAAAAAAGGTACGGCTTACATCATCCACGTCCAGGCCATGTTCTTCCAGGGTTTTAACTACGTTGGGTCCGCCAAAATCACGGGCTACGCGGGCATCGATCAATATATCGACTATGTCGCCTGGCTTTACCTCAGATCTGTCGGTATGCTTCGTCAGAATTTTTTCAATTAGATTCATGAATTCAGATTATAATTTGCATCAAAAATAGAATAAACCACCTTTATAAAACGCTGGAATCTGTCTAAATTTAAGTATTCCTGGCCAGATAATCCGGAATTGTTCCCGATGGTCCTGATTCATAATACTGAAACAGGATTCGCTTCCCATATAGAATTAAAACTTCCGGAAATTAAAGGAGAAGTCCTGACATAGTAACCAGGAGTTTATTGAGATCAATTGGTTTTGGAATATAGGCATTACAACCTGAATGAAACGCTTTTTCTTTATCCCCGCTCATTACAAACGCGGTTTGTGCAATAATGGGCAACTCAGGATAAAGGATGCGAATTTTTTTGGTTACTTCGTATCCATTGACGTCAGGAAGTTTAATGTCCATCAACACCATGTCAAGGTCGGTATGATTTGTTACATAATCAATGGCCTCTTTGCCCGTTGTAACATGAATTATTTTTGCTCCGGTAGTTGAAAGCAGGGCTTCCAGCAATGCGAAATTGCTCATTTCATCCTCAACGATCAAAATGTTTTTGCCTGAAAAATCGTGTCGAAAATTTGTTTCCATTATTTAGTCTTTTTAAGCTCTATATTTAAAAAATTCTTGAACTGCTGAATTTCAACCGTCCAATCACGACTTTTTAAAAAGAATAATATGCGATCCGCATCAAATATAAAGAGTTGCTCAACCATAAACAAACATTGGTGCATTTATTTTTGCTCTATTCATTAATAATAAATGTTTAACATTTTTTAAATAAAAGAATATCAATATTATATTGCAACATATCTATAAGTTACTCTAAATAAAATCCAGAGACCCATTGTTTGAATTGGTTGGAATATGTTTCGTCTTCTTCACGAATGGCGAGCAATTCATGCTGGCATTCTAAGGAGGCATCAAAGGAGAATTCCATATTAATTCTATTTGGAGGTAAACCCCGTTTTGGGAATACAAGAAGTTGTCTACGCAGAATAAATTTGTTTTTTTGTGCCTCCAACTTGAAATTTACAGAAGCAGAGTAGGGTAGAACCACGCACAACCTGCCGTGATCCTGCAACAGCGTTTTACTTATTCGGATGAGATCGCCGTGGGTGAGTGTCCTGGTGTGTCTAGCATTGTTAATCCTTTCATCTGTCGCAAGAAAATGATGGTCAAAAAAGGGAGGATTAGAAACAATTAAATCATATTTCTTTGTTTGTTGTTTACCAAAATCTTCCAAACTTTGATGATAGGCGTGCAATTGCTTGCTAAATGGAGAGGTGCTAAAATTTTCATTGGCTTCAGAAATTGACAAACGATCAATATCAATGGCATCAATTTCCGATACACCACGACTGGCTAACAACATTGCAATAACCCCCGAACCAGTTCCAATATCCAGGGCCATGTTTACCCCGGATACATCGGCCCATATACCAAGCAGAGTAGCGTCAATGCCGACTTTCATGGTTGATTGATGGTGACTCAGACCAAATTGTTTGAATAAAAATGGACGTGTATCTGTTTTATGCCTACTCATCCTGCATCGGGTGTTTATTCATCAAGATACACAGCCAGCAAGCCATCGGGTAATTCCACCTGAATGGTGTTGTTTTCCCTGTCTACCTCTAGAATAATTTCATTGCTGATGGGAATCAGCACCTCTTTTTCCTTGTGAAACGTTTGAATGATAGCTTGTTTTGAATAGTGAAGCACTTCCGTAATTTCTCCAATGAATCCAAATTGCTTGTCCACTATTTTCATCCCAATGATTTCATGAAAATAAAACTGGTTACCTGTCAGTACAGGAAGCTCATCCAATGGAAGATACATATCCCTTTTTAATAATTTTTCGGATTGCTCGGGTGTATCGACATCTTTAAAAGTAACAACCGCCTTATTGTTCATTAGGTTGATGTTTTTCACAAAATAGGGTACAAGGGCGCCATCGAAATCAATATAAATAATAGGTGTAGCCAAATATGCATCAGGGTCATCCGTGTCTAAAAAAACACTCAATCGCCCATGATATCCATGAGGTTTTATTACTTTCCCCAAGAAAAAATAGTTATCAAAATTCCCCATAGTTATATTGTTCTGCAATTATTTTATATCCCTTTAACTTGCGGGTGCAAATTTAGGTTATTTCCATCACATGTTTTTTTAAACAGTGTAAAACCATTATAATTGAAAATGGAGTATCCAATCAGCTCCCTTGCTGAATTTTAGTTATTTTCATGATTCACCTTTTTAGACCAGACTCTTTAGTCAATGGGTGGAGCTGCATACAAGTATATTATGTATTGGTTTTGAGGGTGTATTGTAAGGTGCAGCACACCGAAAATATTTATAGCCAATTTAATACCAGTAGATTCAAGGTGCGGAGCACCGCAATATTGATTATTTGTTTAAACAAACGGGAAAATAGGACGGTGCGCTGCACCTTAAAAAGTGTGTTCTTGACTTTCTATAAATAGTAGCGGTACTCCGTACCTCTTGATATGCAACTTTAAATCTTGAGTCCACTCCGAAAAATATGTACTCTTTGATTTTCAACTCATTTACCCCCCTGCTTGCCGGTAGGCAAGTGACCCCTAAAGAGGGATTCGTTGAAAATCAATGAACTATCTAAAGTCCCCTTTAGGGGATTCCAGCCTGCGGTTGGCAGGTAGGGGTATTTGTCTTTTCGGAGTGGACTCAATCTTATAACGGGAGATGATCGGATACCCCATATAGTTGAATTGTTAAGCTCACACTTGCCGAATTTAATGCTGGGACATGAAGTCAGCGCATCGATTGAAGATATTCAAATCCCGGGCATTGTTTAAGATGTGTGTTGTTATTAGAAAATAGATTTTCAAGTATCTGAGATTTTATAATCGATCTTATCATTTGTATTTCAGTCTATTAAGAAAATTTGAAAAAATTAAAACGAAAACTTATTCACTGAAAAATTTAATAAGATGAATAACATATAGCATTGATATTAATATATTTGATACATTTATTCAATATTTGTAAAAAAACCTGTTAAAAAATGAAATACCCTAAGGTTCAAAATTTTATTAATGGAGCATTTATCGATGCTTCCGGCTCGCGGAGTTTGGAAGTTATTTCTCCCATCGATGGAACGTTGTTGTCTACCGTTCCTTTATCAGAAAAGTCGGACCTGGATAAGGCCGTAAAAGCGGCTTCAATGGCTTTCTCCGAATGGTCGAAAATGCCGATTAAAACACGTGTTCAGATATTTTACCGCTACCGGGAATTGCTCGAAAAACACATGACGGAACTGAGTAATTTAATTCAGGAAGAGTGTGGTAAAACCTTCGATGAATCGAAAGCTGAGATCGAAAAATCCATGGAACTGACAGAATTTGCCTGCTCGCTGCCGCAATTGGTAACCGGCGAAGTGCTGGAGGTAAGCCGTGGTGTTGAATGCCGTACCGAATACAACCCGCTGGGTGTTGTGGCTTCCATCACTCCGTTCAACTTCCCATCCATGGTGCCCAACTGGACCCTGCCCAACGCCCTTGTTTTAGGAAACTGTATGATCCTCAAACCTTCGGAAAAAGTGCCCCTCAGCACCGGCCGGATTGCCGAATTATTGAAAGAAGCCGGTTTGCCGGATGGCGTGTTTAATATCATTCACGGCGACAGCCAGATGGTGGAAGCTATTTGCGATCATCCCGGGATTGAAGCTGTTTCGTTTGTTGGTTCAACAAAAGTGGCAAGAATCGTCTACAGCAGGGCCACCTCCAACTATAAACGATGTCTCGCTCTGGGCGGGGCCAAAAATCACCTCCTGGTGTTGCCTGATGCCATTCCGCAGATGACTGCTTCCAATATCGCGGCTTCCATGAGTGGCTGTGCCGGACAGCGTTGTATGGCCGCTTCAGCCATGGTTGCGGTGGGACAAGTGGATCACATCATCGAAAAAATATGCGATGAAGCCAGAAAAATTGTTCCGGGTGTAAACCTGGGATCAGTCATCAATCAAGAAGCCAAAGAAAGAATTGAAAGGTATATTACTGAAGCAGAAAAACAAGGGGCCAAAATTCTGGTGGACGGCAGAAATGCAACGGCTGCAGGCAAAGAAAAGGGGACTTATGTAGGTCCAACTGTGATCGATTTTGTAACTCCTGATATGGCCGCTGCCAAAGAAGAAATATTCGGTCCGGTGCTCAGCATTATCAGGGTTAATACTGTGGATGAAGCCTTGGCCATCGAAAACAGAAGTCCTTACGGAAATGCAGCTGCTGTGTTTACACAAAACGGCGGGATGGCAAAATACATTATCGAACACGCCAGTGCAGGGATGATCGGGGTGAACGTGGGCGTACCTGTGCCGCGGGAACCTTTTTCTTTTGGAGGCTGGAACCAAAGTAAGTTTGGCGTGGGTGACATCACAGGAAAGAGTTCCATTGAATTCTGGACAAAGCTTAAAAAGACGACCACCAAATGGAATCCTGAAGCTGGCATTAACTGGATGAGCTAAAGCATATTAAACAATCTTTTAACATTAACACTTGATTAATCATGTCAGAAACAAAATCAGTTTCAAAAAGTGCCGGTATCATACAAAACAGTATGGACTATACCTTGTTTTCGTGGAGCAAGCAGAAAAGCGTATCTCCCATTGCCGTCAAAAGTGCCAAAGGTGTTTACCTGCACGATTATGACGGAAAACGCTACCTCGATTTTTCATCAGGGCTGATGAATGTGAACATTGGCCATGGAAATCAGCGGGTAACGAAAGCAGTTGCAGATCAAATGATGGAAGTAAGCTATGTAACTCCCGGCTGTGTAACGAAAGCCAGAGGTGAACTTGGTAAAAAACTGGCAGAAATTACACCCGGCAACCTGACAAAAACCTTTTTTACGGTTTGTGGGGCCACGGCCATTGAAAATGCCATTAAATTGGCCAGGTTGTATACCGGACGGCATAAAATCATTACGCGCTACCGTTCATATCACGGGGCTACCTATGGTGCCATGACGGCAGGTGGTGATCCGCGGAAATTGCAATCCGATACCCAACAGATGCCCAATGTGGTACATGTTGAAGACCCCTATTGCTACCGTTGTCCCTGGAATCAGGAATTGGGATCTTGTAAAATGGAGTGCATCAGCCACATTGAACGGGTTGTGGCATTTGAAGGACCAGAAAACATTGCTGCCATCCTGATGGAAGGGGAAAGTGGTTCCTCGGGATGTATTAAATATCCTCCCGGCTATTTCAAATTACTCAGGGCATTGTGCGATAAACACGGCATCCTCCTGATTGCCGATGAGGTGATGAGCGGCTTTGGCAGAACCGGAAAGTGGTTTGGCATCGAAAATCATGGGGTTGTGCCAGATATGATCGCTACAGCAAAAGGAATCACCTCCGGTTATTTACCGTTGGGTGCTTTGATTGTAAGCGACAAGATTGCCTCTTACTACGACGACAAACCCTTGATGATCGGATTGACTTATTCCGCCCATCCGGTATCTTGCGCCGCCGCACTTGAAGTGCTAAAAATTTATGAAGATGAAAATATGATGGAGAATGTGGTCAGGATGGGGAAATATGTTGAAGAGAGAGCCAATGAAATGAAACAACAGCATCCGAGCATTGGTGATTTCAGAAATACCGGTTTGTTTGGTTGTTTTGAATTGGTAAAAAACGGCGAGACAAAAGAACCCATGGCGCCCTTTAACGCCAAACCGGAAGAAATGTTTGTCATGAACAAAGTAGCAGCAAAGATTAAAGAACTGGGAATGTACACTTTTGTTCGTTGGAACTATATTTTCGTTGTACCCCCACTAACCATTACGAAAGAACAGGTTGACGAAGGAATGAATATTATTTCAAAAGCCATAGCTATCGCCGATGAATACTGTAATTAACTAAACCAACTGCCCATGAGCAATGAAATAATAGAATTAACAGAAGACGTCTCCGACTCACCTTTATACAGCAGCGATCTGGCCCCCGTTCCTGCTGCGCAAAGGACATGGAACAAATGGCATATTGCCTCCATCTGGGTGGGAATGGCAGTTTGTATCCCGACATATATGCTGGCCAGTAGCCTGATTGAACAGGGAATGAACTGGTGGCAAGCCCTGATTACCATTTTACTGGGAAACCTTATTGTACTGGCTCCCATGATTTTAAATGCGCATGTAGGCACAAAATACGGTGTGCCACTTCCTGTTTTCCTTCGGCTAAGTTTCGGTGTTCAGGGAGCAATCCTGGCTTCCTTATTTCGGGGATTTGTCGCTTGTGGGTGGTTTGGTATTCAAACCTGGATTGGTGGAGCCGCCATTTATCAAGTACTGCTGACCATGTTTCCGGAATTGGCATTCTCAGCTTTCCTTGGTCAATTCATTGGCCTTAATATAGCGCAAGCCTCTTGTTTTATGTTTTTTTGGGCAATCAATATCTGGATTGTGTACAAGGGGATAGACTCAATTAAAGTGTTGGAAACCTGGGCCGCTCCGTTTTTATTACTCATTGGTTTATTTTTATTGATCTGGGCTTGGAACAAGGTGGGTTCGATGAGCGAAATCCTGGATGCCTCCTATACTTTATCAGGTACAGGCAGTGTCGATTTCTGGAAAATTTTCTTTCCGGGATTAACCGCCATGATTGGGTTTTGGGCCACACTGTCGTTGAACATCCCTGATTTTACCCGATACGCCCGCTCACAGAAAGACCAGATAGTAGGCCAACTTATCGGTTTACCAACAACCATGGTATTCTATTCGTTTATCGGCATTGCCGTTACGAGCGCTACCGTCCTGATTTATGGAAAAGCCATCTGGGATCCTGTAGCCCTGTTAGGAAAATTTGATTCCCCGATTGTTGTGGCGGTATCCATGTTCGGTCTTACCATCGCCACACTATCTACCAATATTGCAGCCAATGTGGTTGCTCCGGCCAATAGTTTTGCCAACATGATGCCAAAAAAGATCACCTATAAAATGGGAGGATATATTACCGGAATCATTGGCATTCTTATTTTTCCGTGGAAATTAATCGCCGACCCTGAAGGATATATTTTCCGTTGGTTAATCGCGTATTCCGCTTTACTGGGTTCCCTGGCTGGTATCATGATTTGCGATTATTATATCATCAGGAAAACCAAATTCGATCTGGCTGAATTGTTTAAAGTAAATGGAAAGTTTAAAGGTTGGAACACACCGGCGTGGATTGCATTCGTACTCAGTCTTTTACCGGTGATCCCTGGTTTTGTGGTAGCGGTGGGCATTTCTGAAGCCGGATATTTCCCACATGTATTGGTCAATTTATACTCCTACGCCTGGTTTGTAACATTTGGAATTTCATTTTTGATTTATTGGATGATCATGAAAAAAGAACATTAAAAATTATTGTTATGTCAATACTTATTAAAAACGGAAGAGTCATCACGGTGGCATCCGACAGTGTAGCAGATATCTTTATAGAAGGTGAACAAATAACGGCCATTGGAAAAAATCTTTCCGTGAAAGCCGATAAAATAATTGATGCTACCGGACTGCTTGTTTTTCCGGGAGGAATAGATCCGCATGTGCACCTTGAAATGCCTTTTATGGGTACATTTTCGTGCGACAATTACGAAACCGGCACCCGTGCTGCATTGCACGGCGGTACAACCACAGTCATCGACTTTGTTATTCAAAAACAAGGAAACTCTCTACAATCGGCACTCGATGAATGGCGCTCCAGGGCCGAAAATAATTGTGTGGGTGATTATGCCTTTCACATGGCTGTGACCGATTTTAATGAAAACACAAAAAAAGAAATAAAAAAGCTGATTGAGAAGGAAGGCATCACTTCGTTCAAAACCTTTATGGCTTACAAAGGTGCTTTGATGATTGATGACCATCAGATGGTTGAATTGATGAAGGAAGTCAAGCTCCACGGGGGTATGGTTACATCACACGCAACCAATGGCGACATGATTGATGAGCTCGTAACCAAAAACAGGAGTGAGGGCCATCTTTCACCGCTCTACCATTATCTTTCTCAGCCGGAAGAAACTGAGAGGGAAGCAAGCGAGCGCTTTGTGGATATGGCAAATGCTACGGGCTGTCCAAGTTATATCGTTCATGTTTCATGCGAAGGCTCACTGAATGCCATTCGAAAAGCAACTCAACGCAATCAGATGGTTTTTGGGGAAACGTGTATTCAGTATCTTACACTCGATGCTTCACTGTATGATAAGGGGTTTGAAAGTGCCAAATGGGTCATGAGCCCGCCACTACGTGAAAAGAAAGACCAGATAGCTCTTTGGGCCGGTATCAACCAAGGCTTGATTGAGACTGTAGCCACCGATCATTGCCCATTTAATTGGGATCAAAAACTGATGGGCAAAGATGATTTTTCAAAAATTCCCAACGGCCAGCCTGGCATCGAACACCGGATGGAACTGCTTTATTCCGAAGGCGTTGACAAGGGAAAGATTTCACTAAGCAAATACGTCGACGTGACCAGCACCAGCGCGGCCAAACTCTTCGGAATGTATCCCCGCAAGGGAACCATTGCCGTGGGTTCTGATGCGGATATCATCTTGTTCGACCCCAACATAAAACACACCCTTTCTGTTGACACCCATCACATGAATGTGGATTATTCTGCATTTGAAGGATGGGAAGTGAGAGGGAAGGTAAAAATGGTGTTATTGCGTGGACAAATTGCTATTGAAAATGAGCAATGCAAACTCAATAAAAGTTACGGGAAATACATTAATCGTTCAAAAGTGAATGGGATTCTTTAAGAAAGTTTCAGTCCCTCTTGCAAATGAAATCATATTAAAAAGATCAAAATAGAAATCCGCTTTTTAACACTTAACATCAAAATATTATGGCAAGAATGATAAAATCAGGATTAATTCAGATGAGTCTGGCCCTCACCGAGGGTGAAGGAAGCATTGCTGAGATCAAGGAAGCCATGTTTCAAAAGCATATTCCTTTTATTGAGGATGCCGGTAGAAAAGGCGTTCAGATACTTTGTCTGCAGGAAATATTTAGTACACCCTATTTCTGTCCGGGACAGGACAGCAAGTGGTATGAGTCGGCAGAACCGGTTCCCGGCCCAACTACCCAGCGCCTGGCAGAATATGCAAAAAAGTATGACATGGTCATTATTGCACCAGTCTATGAAAAAGAACAACCCGGTGTATTGTATAACACGGCAGCCGTGATTGATGCAGACGGAACCTATTTGGGTAAATACCGCAAACACCACATTCCCCACACCACCGGTTTCTGGGAAAAATTCTTCTTTAAACCCGGAAACCTGGGTTATCCTGTTTTCCAAACCAAGTATGCCAAAGTGGGTGTTTATATATGTTATGACAGGCATTTCCCGGAAGGAGCCAGGTGCCTGGGACTGAATGGGGCCGAAATCGTATACAATCCATCTGCCACGGTAGCAGGTCTCAGCCAGTACTTATGGAAACTGGAACAGCCGGCACATGCAGTGGCCAATGGCTATTTCATGGGTTGCATTAATAGGGTAGGGGAAGAAAAACCATGGAACCTGGGCAAATTTTACGGCTCTTCTTATTTTGTTGATCCACGCGGGCAAATTTTTGCACAGGCTTCTGACGATCAGGATGAATTGCTTGTTTCAGAATTTGATCTGGAAATGATTAATGAGGTAAGAAGCACCTGGCAATTCTATCGTGACCGTCGTCCTGAAACCTACGATCTGCTCACTAAACTTTAATCATTATTCATCACCAAAATGGCTATTATAAATAACAGGTTAACCCCGGAACAGTACAATGAAAATTTTACTGATTTACACCCTCCTTTTGAAAGCAGGGATGCCGCGCTAACAGAAGTCAATCGCTGTCTTTTTTGTTTTGATGCGCCCTGCACCAAGGTTTGCCCAACCAGCATTGATGTACCAAAATTTATAAGACAAATTAACACCGGAAATATAAAAGGTTCTGCCTTTACCATCCTGTCGTCCAATATTTTAGGAGGGGGTTGTGCCCGTGTATGCCCCGTTGAAAAACTTTGCGAAGGATCGTGCGTACTTAACAAAGAGCTGGAAAAACCCATTCAAATCGCCAGGCTTCAACGTTATTCTACCGACATGGTGTTGGAGAAAAAATGGAATCTATTTGAGAGAAAGCCATCCATTGGTAAAAAAGTGGCTGTAGTGGGTGCCGGACCGGCCGGGTTATCGTGTGCGCATGCCTTATCCCGCCAAGGCATTGATGTTACTATTTATGAAAAGGAAAGCAAAGCAGGCGGACTTATGACGTATGGGATTGCTGCTTATAAGGTTACGCCTGAATTTTGTCAGGAGGAGACGGACTTTATTATTTCACTGGGTGGAATCGAGATAATCTATAACCAGGAACTGGGACAGAACCTTTCTCTTGTTGACCTTCAAAAAAACTATGATGCTGTTTTCCTGGGTATTGGCGTTGGCCTCACCCGGCAACTTGAAATTCCGGGAGAAAATATAGAAGGTGTAGTAGATGCCATCAGCCTTATTTATAAAATCAGAACGGAAAACTTTTCGAAGACTGCCATTGGCGATCAGGTAGCTGTTATCGGAATGGGGATGACCGCTATAGATGCAGCCACACAAGCCAAACGTCTGGGAGCCAAAGCGGTTACATTGGTGTACCGCCGTACCGAAAACGAAAAACCTTGTACCGATGTGGAGTTGGAAATAGCCAGACTCGATGGATGTCAGATTATCTGGCTGGCATCACCAAAAGAAATCATAAGTGAGAACGGAAAAGTGAAAAGCTTGGTTTGCAGTAAAATGGAACTGGGAGCACCTGACGAATCAGGTAGAAGATTTCCATTCGATACGGGCGAAACATTTGCCCTTGAGGTAGATATGGTGATTAAAGCAACAGGACAAGTTCCTTATGCAGACTTATTGCAAAACTCCGGAATCGAGTTAACAGAAGGCAAAATCAGAATTGATGCCAACCACACTTCCAATATCGGGACTGTATTTGCAGGCGGCGATTGTGTAAACGGCGGAAAAGAAGTGGTAGACGCCGCACAGGCAGGTAAGGAAGGGGCCAAATCAATTTTAAAATATCTGGGGATTAATGAATAGCAATTCATTATTTATTCCAAAAAAGGAATTGGCCAATGACACCTAACAAATAATACATCATTTTTAAGAAAAGAAAACCATGGCAGATCTATCTTCAAATTTTCTCGGAATAAAATCCCCAAACCCTTTCTGGCTGGCCAGTGGCCCGCCAACAGATAAAAAATACAATGTAATGCGTGCCTTTGAGGCAGGCTGGGGCGGCGTTGTTTGGAAAACATTGGGCTCACAGGTTAAAAATGTCTCCTCAAGGTATTCGTCGTTAGACTTCAATGGCCACCGTGTGATGGGATTCAACAATATTGAACTCATCAGCGATCGTCCGCTTGAGAGTAATCTTCGCGAAATTAAAGAAGTCATACGTGAATTCCCCGACAGGGCAGTAGTGGTTTCGCTCATGGCTGATAATGACAAGGAAAGCTGGCACAAACTGATCAAACAGACCGAAGATACAGGGGCACATGGACTTGAATTAAATTTTGGATGTCCTCATGGCATGAATGAACGTGGCATGGGATCAACCGTAGGTCAGAATCCGGATATCGCGAAAATGATAGTTGAATGGGTGATGGAAGTAGCCACGATTCCGGTAATAACTAAACTGACCCCCAATGTTCATTCGGTTGTCCCAACAGCTACAGCCTGTGTGGAAGGCGGAACCAATGCACTGTCATTAATTAATACCATCCAGTCCATTACCGGTATCGATTTGGATAGTTTTGTGCCCAATCCCAGCGTAGCCGGAAAATCAACTTATGGTGGTTATTGCGGACCAGCAGTGAAGCCCATCGCCTTGAAAATGTTGGCCTCTTTAAGTGTGAATAAAGATACCAACAAAGTCCCCATTTCAGGTATTGGCGGTATTGGCACATGGAGAGATGCCGTAGAGTTTATGTTGCTCGGGGCAACCAATATTCAGGTGTGTACGGCGGCGATGAAACACGGATTCAGAATTGTGGAAGATATGATCGATGGTCTGAACAACTGGATGGATGAAAAGGGATTTAAAACAACAACTGATTTTATTGGTAAATCGGTTCCATTCATGACCAAATGGGAAAACCTGGACCTGAACTACCATATTGTGGCCAACATTAACCAGGAGAAATGTATCGGTTGTGGACTTTGTTATATTACATGCGAAGATACATCGCACCAATCTATCAACCTGGAATACGGAAAGCCATTTAATACCTACACCATAAAAGAAGAGGAATGTGTAGGGTGCAATCTGTGCAAATTGGTTTGTCCTGTGGATGAATGTATTACGATGCTGGAAAAACGCGTCGGACCGGAATATATCAATTGGATGGAATACCAGAAAAGGGGCTTGCCGCTAAATGATCATTAGAAATCAGGAGTCGTATCTTGATAAAACGATGGAATGAATTACATTGTTACGATGTCGTCCGTGCCGATGGAACTTTACCGAAGAAATTCCCAAAGGTGATAGAATACGCAAACGGCTATTGACAATCAGTCATTTAAATAAAACAAGCCAGGCAGTTTATATCTGCCTGGTGAAATCGGCAATATGGCAACATAATGTCGCAAAACAGCCTTACTTTTGCCACAAATTAATCTGTATTGCATGAATTTCCTTTCGGTTGAAAAACTTGATAAACATATTGCAGAACTCACCCTTTTCAGTGAACTAAACTTTGGTATTGAAAAGGGTGATAAAATAGCCCTGGTGGCTAAAAACGGGGCCGGAAAATCCACTTTATTGCGTGTATTGGCCAAAATTGAAGAACCGGACGGAGGGATGGTTACCTATCGTTCGGGAATAAGGATGGCACTGCTTCCGCAGGATCCGGATTTTTATGAAGATCAAAGTGTTGCCGAACTGATAAAAAGTCATCAATCAGGATTGTTGGAGGTTACCAACGAATATGCCAAAGCCCTGGATATTCAGTCGCACAAGCCAGGTCGTGAAGCAGAAGAAGCATTGGCCATTGCCTCCAATAAAATGGATTTGCACCAGGCCTGGGACCACGAACGCCGACTCGACATCCTGTTGCAGCGGTTTAATATTTCCGATCAAAGTCAACAAGTGGCAACGCTTTCAGGAGGACAAAAAAAAAGGCTCTCACTGGCCATGACACTCCTCGACAATCCTGATATTCTCTTGCTCGATGAGCCCACCAACCACCTGGATCTTGAAATGATTGAATGGCTGGAAAAATACCTAAGCCAGAGTCACATTACGTTTATCATGGTGACCCACGACCGGTATTTCCTCGACAGGGTGTGTAATCAGATTATGGAGTTGAGTTATGGCACATTATATTCATACACAGGAAATTACACTTCGTTTTTACATCAAAAAGCGGAGAGGGAAGAGATTGAACGCACTGAAATCGACAAGGCCCGTAAGTTGATGAAAAAAGAGCAGGAGTGGATAAATCGCATGCCCAAAGCAAGAACCCACAAATCGAAATCGCGGATCGATAGCTTTGAAAAAACCAAAGAAAAAGCCCATAGCCTTAAAACTGACAAGGAACTTAAATTACAGGTAAATCATACCCGTATTGGAGGTAAAATACTCGAAATGAAGCATGTTTCGAAAAGCTATGGCGATAATCTGTTGATTAAAGACTTTAGCTACCTGTTTAAAAAAGGTGAACGCATAGGCATTGTCGGTAAAAACGGGGTGGGTAAATCTACTTTCTTAAAACTGATCACAGAAAAAATAAAGGCCGACAGTGGAACCATTTCTTCAGGCGATACCATTGTTTACGGGCATTATTCGCAGGAAGGTATTCAAATAAAAGAAGACCAGCGCGTGATTGATGTTGTTAAAGAGATCGCGGAGATCATTCCGCAGGGAAAAGAAGGAAGCCTGACAGCATCGCAACTATTGCAACTTTTTATGTTTACTTCTGAAATGCAAAATCAGGTGGTGGCTCTGCTTAGCGGTGGCGAAAGAAGGCGTCTTTACCTGCTTACAGTTTTAATTAAAAACCCTAATTTTCTCATCCTCGACGAGCCCACCAACGATTTGGATTTGATGACACTGGACAAACTGGAAGAGTTTCTGGTCAATTACAAAGGATGTCTGCTGCTGGTTTCGCACGATCGGTATTTTCTTGATCACACCATCGATCATATGTTTGTATTTGAAGGGGAGGGGGTTATTCGTGATTTCCCGGGAAACTATTCGCAGTACCGTGCTTCGTTGGATGCGCGTGAGAATTCGCGGAAATTGGATCTCAAAGAAGAAAAACGGAAAATCGAAGCCTCCGTTTCGCAGTCGCCACAAGTAAAGAAAAAGCTTACCTACGCTGAAAGAAAGGAATACGAAAAACTGGAAATCGAAATAGAAACACTGGAAAAGGAAAAATCAGATTTAATTGCCTTTATGGATTCAGGAACACACGACTACGAAAAATTGACCGAATCGTCAGAAAGAATTTCATCGCTCATTCAATTGATTGATGAAAAAATGATGCGTTGGCTGGAGTTGGAAGAAATGGCCTGAATCACCTATGCTAACTATAGGTAATATCGACAACACTTGCGTAGAGTATACTTTTATCTAAATGAACACCGTCAAGCCGCTTTGCTGCTTTGTTCGCTTTTTTTGATGAAACGGCCTGATAATAACATTGCTCGCCTACCTCAAAAAGGCCAATTTCATCCCGGTGCAGTTTACCGTGAGTTAACATTAAATTGATGACATCTTCCTGGCTTAGCGAACCCTTTCCTTCCACAACCAGCTTTATTGTTGACCACCATGAGTTTAAAGGCAATTCATGATTCAGGTTAAGGTGAATCACGTCTGGCAGGGTTTGAATAAAATCAGGTTGGTCTTCATCCTCTTGTATCAGATGAAATGCTGTTCCAAAAGAGCGCTGGTTTAACAGGATTTGATTTCTTCGTTGATAGGATTTCGAATTCAATGGCAAATGATAGTGGACGATGTATTCAATTTCCGGTAGTTTTGTATCCATCGTGGCCAGGTCCGTGGTGATCAAAACATGGATGGTTCCATTACGGAACATGGCCATCAATTGTTCGTACTCTTCATTACTTAATCCACCATGAATGCTCCCTGCTTTTAGCTGTTTACTAAGGAGAAATTTTTCCAAACGGATAACAGCACCACGGTGACTACAAAAAACAAGGGTTGGACGCAAATTTAATTCACATAATAAACCAAAACAAGTCTCGGGTTTCTCTGCTTCATCTGCAATAATGGTAAAGGCGTGGAATTTAAATGGAAATTTTAGACGTAATTCATTTACAATATGAACACTATTGCGCAACGGAATGGGTAGATCAAGTTGATTTTCAAGCTTTGAAGTAAAAATAACCTTGGTATGCTGATCCAGCATGTCCAATAGGTGTTGGAGGTGATCAAAATAGCCTAAATACTGAAAATAACTGACATCCTCAATAATAATGGCATCAAACGTGTGAATGTCGATATACCCTTTTTGGATAAATTGGATAATTTTGGCAGGCGTTCCGGAAACAAGATTTGGGAAAGAGATGAGTTGCTTAATTAAACTATTTGTGTGCTTGCCCGGCACAATATTGGCCATCCCCATTTTCTCAACATCCAGGATTCCTGAAGATATTAGTTCAGCAACCATGCCCGGATTGCAAAGAAGAAGCATGATGCGGGGTTCGTGAGCCGAAAACATGGGCTGACTCTGAATGGCTTTTACAGCATTTAATATTTTTTCCGTTCCTGTACGTGCAAGTAATAGGATATCCTGATGCTCTGACAATGCCAGATAGAGCGAACGATAAAGACTTTCAAACTCATCTGCACAAGTACGCTTCAGAATTTCATGATCTAAAGACATTGGTTTCTTGTAATTGATTTTGGTGCAACAAATCTAAACTAAATAAAGTCACTTTTACTTTTATCTGAATTAATTGTTGAAAGATTAACGTAGTAAATGAATAGGGATATCATTTATCAATGCTTAAATTACTGTGAGATTGTTGTTTAAATGATTCCGACTCATGGATATTCAGATTTTACGTCAATTTCATATTGTCCTATAATTAATATTATGTTAAATACAAATCCTGATAAAGAAAAAGGAAAAACCTTTCGGTTCTCCTCCACCTTTATAATTAAAAACAACAAAAAAGGGAGAACACCCCGATTCTCCCTTTTTATTTTAATTGAAGAGTCTACTCCTTTTCCATCAAAGCCTTAAGCTTATCATTCATCTTCAGGTTGGCATAGGCTTCCTTCAAAGCTGAAATCACGACCTGGTCGGTTGGATTCAATTCCAATGAACGTTCCAGATAAGGTAATGCTTTGTACAGGTTGTCATCAGCCTGTTTTTTTAATTCATCATACTTCTTCTGCTCTTCAAATGGTAGATTGTTGGCTTCTGTGTACAATTCCGACGCGTCATTCACATAGATGGCACCCAGGTTGAAAATGGCATCACCAAAGTCAGGGTTAATTTCAATGGCTTTTTTATAATAAACAATCGCGTTTTCTTTGTCGCCGACATTTTCGAATGTTTGACCCAGCACACGGTACAAGTTTTCATTTGTTGGATCGGCTTCAATTGCCTCTTTTAAACTGCCTATCAGTTTTTCGTTTTGACCGGTTTCCAGGTACAGCTGCGATTGTTCCAGCTGAAGACTCAGTTCCTGTGGAAACAATACCCTTCCCTTTTCCAGGGTAGCAAATGCGGCAGTTGTATCGCCTATTTGTTTTTCCGATCTGGCATAAAACAGGTATACCCTTGGATCCATAAAGTTTACGTCAATGCACTTTTTAAGATATGGCATGGATGATTCAGCTAAAACCTTGTCCTCAGAATAAACGCCACTCATCCCAATGTTAAATGCTGCAATTGTATCGAAGCGACCGTCGGCTTCAGCAATTTTATACGCAATTGTAAAGTTTTTAATGGCTGATGCATAGTCAGAATTTTCAAATCGCTCTGCTCCTCGTTGATAAAACAGATTGGTTAATTGAATGAGATAAAGGGAAGTCTCTCCATCCAGTTGTTTTTTATCATCAAGAAGTTTCGATTTTAGCAATGATTCGTATGAAATTTCCGGGGCATCGGGAGCAAGTGCCTTTACCTGATCGTCTTCTGATGTTGCAATATGAAAATAAATGATCCCTCTGTACATCCAGGTTTTGGCATCATTTTCAGTTTTAGGATGAAGAATGGCTTCATCAATAGATTCCCTGGCTTTGTCGTACTGTTTGTTTTTATCGTACATGTACGCACTGGTCCTTTTGTTGGTTTGTCCAATGCCAATACTAAAGACCAAGGCTATCAGGCTAATGGTTACGAGTATTTTTTTCATTATATGTTAATTTTAGTTACGCAAAGATATTGTTATACCAAAGATGTGCCAAATGTTTGTCATAATTTAAATAAAATCTAAACAAACACCTATTACTGCTATTCATCCTGAGGTTCCACGCTGGATATATTTTTGTTATCTGCTTCATTATGAGTTATATTCGCATTATCTTCCAGGGAGCCACCGACTTCAGGCATTTCCGATTCAATTTCTTCTTCTGCAATACTAACCTTGGCAACAGCAGCAATTCCATCCCCTTCATCAATCCTGATCAATCTGACACCTTGTGTCGCACGCCCCATGACCCTCAAATCAACCACTGGAATGCGTATGGCAATGCCCGATTTATTAATAATCATCAGGCCGTCTTTATCGGTAACATTTTTTATTGCAATCAAGTCGCCGGTTTTATCGGTGATATTGAGCGTTTTAACACCCTTCCCTCCCCTATTGGTTACACGGTAATCGTCCACTTCCGAACGCTTTCCGTATCCTTTTTCCGAAACAACCAGAATACTTTCAGCATCTACGGAATCCTTGTCGAGACAAATCATACCTACCACTTCGTCTGATTTTCCGGCAAGCGAAATCCCACGCACACCGGCAGCATTTCTTCCCATTGGACGTACTTTGATCTCGTTAAACCTGATGGCCCTTCCCGACTTGTTAGCTAGAATTATTTCATTAGTCCCGTTGGTGAGCCTGGCTTCGATCAGCACATCACCTTCTCTTACCGTGATGGCGTTAATACCATTTTGACGTGGGCGCGAATAGGCTTCGAGCGATGTTTTTTTGATGACACCTTGTTTTGTAGCCAAAATAATGAAGTTGTTGTTAATGTACTCCTCATCCTTTAGGTCCTTTGTGTTAATAATGGCCTTAATCTTATCATTTTGCTCAATGTTGATGAGGTTTTGAATGGCCCGTCCTTTTGAATTTTTCGATCCTTCCGGAATTTCGAACACGCGCATCCAAAAGACTTTCCCCTTTTCAGTAAAGAAAAGCATGTAATTGTGGTTGGTAGCCACAAAGAGATGTTCAAGGAAATCTTCGTCGCGGGTGATGCCGGCTTTTGAACCGCGCCCACCTCTTTTTTGTTGGCGGTACTCAGTAAGTGGGGTTCGTTTAATATAACCCAATCTTGAAATCGTAATCACCACCTCTTCATCCGGAATAACATCTTCCATCCGGATATCTTCGGCCGTATATACAATTTGCGACTTTCTTTCGTCACCGTACTTTTCTTTTATCCTTTTAAGTTCTTCTTTAATCACTTCCATGCGCATTTCCTTGCTTGCCAACAGCTCATTCAGCCTGGCGATCAGGAGCATTAACTCTTCATAATCGGCTCTGACCTTGTCTCTTTCCAAACCTGTTAATTTCTGAAGACGCATATCCAGGATTGCTTTTGCCTGTAATTCTGAAAGTTGAAATGAGGCCATCAGTCCTGTTCGGGCTTCATCAGGTGTTGTTGATGCACGGATCAGGGTGATTACTGCATCCAGGTTGTCGAGAGCAATCATTAATCCAATCAGGATGTGCGCTTTACGTTCAGCTTCTGCCAGTTCAAATTGTGTGCGCCGAACCACTACTTCGTGGCGGTGTTCAACAAAATAAACGATCAGATCCTTCAGATTCAAAGTCCGTGGCCGTCCCTTTACCAAGGCTACATTGTTGATGCTGAAGGAACTTTGAAGTGCCGTAAGTTGATAGAGTTTGTTGATGACTATACTTGGAAGTGCGTCTTTTTTCAGATCGTACACGATGCGCATACCATTGCGGTCCGACTCATCGTTAATATCTGATATGCCATCAATTTTCTTTTCGTTTACCAGATCAGCTGTTTTTTTGATCATTTCAGCTTTGTTAACCTGGTAAGGAATGGAAGTGGCAACCAATCGTTCTCTCCCGTTGCCGGATTCTTCAACTGTAACTTCGCCCCTGATCACAACCCTTCCACGTCCGGTTTCAAAAGCATTTACGATACCTTCGTACCCATAAATAATTCCGCCTGTAGGGAAATCGGGTGCCTGAACCAACCTGGTTAAGCCTGGAATGTCTATATCATTGTCGTCAATGTAGGCCAGAATACCATCAATTACTTGTGACAGGTTATGTGGCGCCATGTTGGTTGCCATACCAACAGCAATACCCGAAGCTCCATTGATTAATAAGTTAGGTATTTGAGTTGGCAGGACGGTAGGTTCGGACAAGCTATCATCAAAATTCAACTGGAAATCTACTGTATCCTTGTCAATGTCTACCAGCATCTCTTCCGCTATCTTTCTGAGTCGTACTTCTGTATACCTCATGGCTGCAGGACTGTCACCATCAACGGAGCCAAAGTTTCCCTGTCCATCTACCAAAGGATAACGCAACGACCAATCCTGGGCCATTCTCACCATAGAATCATATACTGATGTATCGCCATGGGGATGGTATTTACCTAATACTTCCCCTACGATTCTGGCGGATTTTTTATAAGGCCTGTTAGAATAGACACCCAGTTCATGCATGCCAAACAATACCCGGCGGTGCACCGGTTTAAAACCATCACGTACATCGGGCAAGGCCCTTGAAACAATAACCGACATCGAATAGTCGATGTAGGCCGATTTCATCTGATTTTCAATATTTACCTTGATAATTCTCTCAGTATCAAATAGATTCTCCATAGGGATTTACTTTCTTCTCTTAATTCAACTAAAAAGTATGCAAAGGTACGAATTTAGAAAATTCGGACAAATGTTTTTAATGATGAATCCAGATTATATCTTAACAATTGTCTGTTTAAAAAATAAGTTTATTGTTGCTTTGTTGTGTTGCACACACGATTACTTTCGTATTTGTAATAAACGAAGTGTGATATAATTCATGAGGACAACTTTTATTGGCACAAAAATTGACAAGTTTGGTTTACATCAACTTTTGGTGAGCATTAATCACAATGAATAAATACGTGACGGTAAAGTTTTATGTAATTTTGTCACCTGAAATAAAAAATCAATATGGAAGCTAAATTTTCTCAGCGGGTAAAGGACGTACTGGCTTTCAGCCGTGAAGAAGCTGTAAGGTTGGGAAATAACTATATCGGACTAGAACACTTATTATTGGGCATTATCCGCGACGGGGAAGGAATGGCAGTTCAGCTGCTGAACTACTTTGGCGTAGATTTAGAAAAATGTAAGCATGAACTCGAAGACTCGATAAAAAATCCAATTTCACAAAGGGTAAATATCGAAAACATTCCACTGGTAAAACAAGTGGAGAAAGCATTAAAAATTACTTATTTGGAAGCCAAAGTTTTTCATGCTGACCTGATAGGGACCGAGCACTTGTTACTGGCTATATTGAAGGACGAAAACAATTTGGTTACCAGTAAACTGGGAAAGGATGGCGTAAATTACAAGTCAGTAAAAGATGAACTTGCGTCAATAGTAAGAGAACAAAAGGATATGCCCCCTCCTATTGAACCACGTGCTGAATTACAGGATGATATGGAAGATCAGCCTGAAGAATTTGGACGGACTTTTGGGAGTACCGAGAAAAAACCCGGTGCACCGAAATCAAAAACACCGGTTTTGGACAATTTTGGTCGCGACCTTACCCGTTATGCTGAAGAAGGAAAACTGGATCCCATCGTTGGTCGTGAACTGGAACTTCAGCGGATCGCCCAAATATTGAGTAGAAGGAAAAAGAACAATCCGATTTTGATTGGAGAACCTGGTGTGGGTAAATCAGCCATTGCCGAAGGACTGGCATTGCGTATAATCGAAAGAAAGGTTTCCAGGGCGTTATTTAATAAACGCATTATTACACTTGACCTGGCTTCTATTGTGGCCGGAACCAAATACAGGGGTCAGTTTGAAGAGCGAATGAAAGCTGTGCTTAATGAATTGACCAAAAATCCTGATATCATTTTGTTTATAGATGAGATACACACCATTGTGGGTGCAGGAAATGCATCGGGAGCTCTGGATGCCTCAAATATGTTTAAACCGGCATTGGCACGCGGCGAACTACAATGTATAGGTGCTACCACACTGGATGAATACCGGCAACATATTGAAAAAGATGGGGCACTCGAACGCCGTTTTCAAAAGGTTTTAATCGAAGCCACCTCACCCGAGGAAACCATCGAGATATTAAATAATGTGAAGGGTAAATATGAAGATCATCACCTGGTAAAATACAGTGATGAAGCCATCAAATCATGTGTGACACTCACAAACCGCTATATCAGCGACCGGTTTTTACCTGACAAGGCGCTTGATGCTTTGGATGAAGCAGGTGCACGTGTGCACATAACAAATATCCATGTTCCTTCCGAAATTATCAACCTGGAGAACGCCATAGAAGAAATTAAGACAAGCAAAACTTCAGCCATTAAAAGTCAGAAGTTTGAAGAAGCGGCTCAGTTTCGGGATATAGAGCGTCGTTATGTTGCTGACCTGGTAAGAGCTAAGAAAAGATGGGAGGAAGAGTCGAACATTCATAGGGAAAATGTAACCGCTGAAAACGTTGCAGAAGTTGTTGCCATGATGACCGGTATACCGGTTCAGAACATAGCTCAAAAGGAAAGCCTTCGCCTGATCAATATGGAAGATGAACTAAGGAAAGAAGTCATTGGACAAGACAATGCCATTAAAAAAGTGGTAAAGGCTATCAGGAGAAACCGTGCAGGATTGAAAGATCCAAATAAGCCCATTGGTTCATTCGTCTTTTTAGGACCAACAGGTGTTGGAAAGACTTATCTGGCCAAGATGTTAGCCAAGTTTCTTTTCGACAGCGAAGATGCCCTGGTAAGGGTGGACATGAGTGAATATATGGAAAAATTTGCCGTGAGCCGACTTGTTGGCGCACCTCCCGGATACGTTGGTTACGAAGAAGGCGGACAATTAACTGAAAAGATCAGAAGAAAACCATATTCCATCGTTTTGCTTGATGAAATTGAAAAAGCACATCCGGATATTTTTCATATCTTGTTACAGGTATTAGATGATGGACAATTAACCGACGGGCTTGGTCGTAGGGTGGATTTTAAAAATACCATCATCATCATGACATCCAACATTGGTTCACGACAACTAAAAGATTTCGGACAAGGTGTGGGATTTTCAACTCAAGCCAAGGTAGCTGCCAAATCGACACACAATCAAACGGTCATCGAAAACGCGTTAAAGCGTGCCTTTTCTCCCGAGTTTTTAAATCGCATTGATGATGTGGTTATTTTTGAATCTTTGCAACGAGATGAAATTCATAAGATTATCGACATAGAATTGTCGCATTTGATTAACAGGATCATCCAAATGGGATATCAAATTACGGTTAGTCCAAAGGCAAAAGATTATCTGATTGATAAAGGCTGGGATGAACAGTTTGGGGCACGACCTCTTAAAAGGGCTATTCAGAAGTACATCGAAGATCAACTGGCTGAAGAGATCATTAAAACCAATATGATTGAGGGCACCCACATTAAGGTGAGTTATGATGGCAAAAAGGATGAAATAAAAATTTCGTTTTCAACTCCAAAAAGTCTTTTAAAAAAGACCTAAAGCCTTATTAAACAGTATAATAAGTTAAACCCCTCTCACTAAGGGGTTTTTTTATGTTTTGATACAATCTAAATAAGCCACTAAACTGACCACCTTTTAATTCAAATTTTATCTTTGCCGGCAGATTAATAACTAATTCAAATATTATGATAACAAAACCTGCCGTTGTTGGTGGAGAATTCCTGTTAAAAGAAATCACCCCGGATCAGATTTTTATACCAGAAGAATTTGATGAAGAACAGCGATTAATTGCTGAATCGTGTATCGATTTTGTCGAAACTGAAGTGGCTCCTTATTTTGATGCCCTCGACAATCACCAGGCAGGTTTAATGCCTTCATTGCTTAAAAAAGCAGGCGATATGGGCCTGCTTGGGATTAGTATACCCGAAGAATTTGAAGGATTTGGACAATCGTTTCTGACCAATATGAAGGCCAATGAAGCCATGGGTTCAGCCTATTCTTTCTCAGTGGCATTTATGGCTCATACCGGAATAGGCACACTTCCGCTGCTCTATTACGGAAACCCTTTGCAGCATCAAAAATATATGCCGAAATTGGCCACCGGTGAAATGCTGGCCGCCTATTGTCTTACTGAGCCGGGTGCCGGTAGCGATGCCAATGCCGGCAAAACAAAAGCCGTATTGAGTGATGATGGAAATCATTATATCTTAAATGGTCAGAAAATGTGGATCACCAATGGTGGATTTGCCGATTTACTGACTGTATTTGCCAAAATTGATAACGATCGGGTTTTGAGTGCCTTTTTGGTAGAAGCCAACACTCCAGGCATCACCATGAATCCCGAGGAACATAAAATGGGTATTAAAGGATCTTCCACACGTCAGATCTTTTTTAATGACGTAAAAGTGCCTGTTGAGAATTTACTGGGCAAGCGTGGAGAAGGGTTCCGTATTGCTTTGAATATACTTCATATTGGCCGTATCAAGCTTGGTGCCACTGTTTTAGGTGGAATGCGCCGCGCCATCAACAATTCGGTAACCTATTCTGGAGAACGCAAACAATTTGGCTCCCCTTTGTCGGATTTTGGAGCTATTAAATTTAAACTTGCCGAGCAGGTAATTTTACTGTTTTCTACTGAATCAGCCGTTTATCGCGCCAGCAAAGACATTCAGGATACCATTGAGAGCAATCTGGAAGAGGGTAAATCCTATGGCGAAGCCAACATCGAAGGTGTAGCAGAATATGAACCCGAGTGTGCACTACTTAAGGTATATGGTTCAGAATCTTTAGATTACATCGTTGATGAGATGGTTCAGATTTTTGGTGGAATGGGTTTTTCATCCGAAGCTCCTGCCGATCGTTCGTACCGTGATAGTCGCATCAACCGCATTTTTGAAGGAACCAATGAAATCAACCGCTTGATTACCGTGGATTCGGTGATGAAAAAAGGACTGAAACACCGCATCGGTCTTTTTGAAAAGGCCAGAGAAATTTTAGCCCATATCGATCTCCTGGAGGCCGTTGACTTTTCGGGAGATTATTACCGGGTTAAAAAAGATCAAATTGCTAATTTGAAGAAAGTGGTACTGATTCTGTTGCCACTCGCCCAGGATATCTTCCAGAGAAAACTGATGTTTGAAGAGGAAATTTTAATGAACATTTCTGATGCCATCATGAGTATCTACGTGGTTGAATCGACGGAACTCAGGGTTGAAAAACTACAGATGATGGATAAAAAACAGATTGAATTATACAAAGAAATGCTAGATGTTTTAACTCATTCAACTGTTCAGAAAGTTCATCAGGCTGCCTTTGATGCCATTGGATCGATGGTTGAAGGGGATCAATTAATACCGCTCGTCAATGCTTTAAATAAACTTACTTACGCCCCGGCGTTTAATGTAAAGGAATCGCGCAGGCGCATTGCAAACCAACTTATTGACGACGGAGTGTATAAATTTTAGCGGTGAAAAAAAAATCAGGTTCAAATCGGCATGGACGTACACTTTTTGACTCTGATTTTCCGGGTAAGTTCGTTAAACCATCCTTTTTTCGAGCAATGTTCCCTGACTATCTAAAATAAGTAAATACCTGACAAGGTCTTTTTGGCGGATAATTATTTCATAATGTTCTTTTTCTCCAAAATAAATAGCAATGGCGCTCATAATTTCTCCGTGCTCGCAGGTTTTCAACCTTACAGTCTCGGGGATTTCATTCTTGCGGATATTTTTTTTGTACTCTATCAGCTCACCTTTGTCATTAAGTTTGGCAATAAGTTCAACCTCATCCATGTAAAAAAGAGCCTCAAATGTATTTTGGTTTTTATTCCATTCAATATTAATGGCGCGTGGAAAAAACGTGAACAATTTTAGATTTATAAATTCAGGAATTGATTTATGGTCTTTTTTTAAAAAACTGAAACTCATAATTGGTACTCGATTTTAATACAGTAGTTTGACGCAAAAAAAAGGTAAAGTAACAAGTAATGGGTGTTTTTAGTTGCTTTCATGATAATAAATATATACTACCCTGGATCGTGCCCGTTTTAATCTCATTTTCACAGCATCATCACTTATGACAAGACTGTGTGCAATATCTTTTATCGAAAGCCCATCTTGATATTTCATTAATAGCAACGCTTTTTCTTCAGGATGGATTTTTTCAAATATCACCATGAGTTTTTCATAACTTAACTCTTCCACGTCAGAATCAGATTCATCAATAATTTCAGGTATCTCGTTTTTTTCGTTCCAGCTTGGATAATGTAATTGCTTTTTCTTTCTAAGATAATCTATCAAATGGTTATAAGTAATAGAATACAACCAGGAAGAGAAGGACGAATGGCCCTTAAACCCGGGAATTTTTTCATAGACTTTCGTTAATATATCATTGGCAAATTCGGCTGCCAGTTGTTTATTTTTTAAAAAACTGTAGCAACGGTCTTGTACTTTTTTAAAATATCTATCATAAATTATTTCGAATAACTGAGAATTATCGTTCTCAATCATTTTTTTTAGAACAGCTTCATCACTTAAGTTGTTATCTTTCTGTTCATTCATACAATTCGGTCTTCTATTTTGTAAATAAGAGAGTATAAAAATACAATTTTTACGATTGTGTTGTTACCTTTATCAAAAGATTCGTCTCAATAGGTGAATAAATCGCATGATGCGTTTAACAATTTAAATTTATAAAAATCAATTAAAGTTATGAAAAAAAGTTTTATTGCAATGGCCGTTGTTGTAATGGCCTTGGTGTTTGGTGGTTGTGCTAAAGTACCACAAGTTGAGTTGGATGCAACCAATGCTGCTATTGAAAAAGCTAAAGTTGCTGAAGCCAATGTGTATCTTCAACCAGCGTTTACTGCTATTATGGATTCATTAAATGTAATTAATGCTGAAATAGAAGCAAACAAAGGGAAATTATTTAAAAATTTTAACGATGTAAAAGTTAAATTGGCCGCTCTTGAAGTACAGGCAAATGAACTTGTTGTTAGCACCGATGCAAAAAAAGAGTCGATTAAACAGGAAGTTAACGCCGTTTTAGCTGAATTACAAACACTTGCCACCGAAAATGCTGCTCTTGTTGAGAACGCACCAAAAGGTAAAGAAGGCAAAGCCGCAATAGAAGCAATAAAAGGCGAACTTATAGTAATTGATGGGGCTACCGCTGAAGTTACCCAATTGTTGCAAGCCGGTAAATTACTCGCCGCTCAATCAAAGGCAAAAGCAACTTACGACAAAGCTTTATCAATTAACCAGGAGCTTAAGGCCGTAGTTGAAAAATACAATACGAAACGGAAGTAAAATCTGGAGAAATAAAATCTGCCGGGAACATTTCCCGGCATTTTTTTTAGTATGAAAAAGAAACATAGAATAATCGCTGTATTGGTTTTATTTTTTCTGGTAGTTATCGTCGCGGTAGGTGTTGCCACTTATAAACACCTTGAAAATATACCTCCCGATAAGGAAATCAAGATTGCCATTGAGGCCCTGGCCTCGGTAAAAAAGGCACAAGCCGACAAATTTGCAGCTAAAAAATACCTGGAAGCGGAAAAGATTTTCGAACAAGCCATGGATGAATGGAAAATTCAGAACGAACGATTTTTCCTTAAAAGGGACTACACAAAGGTAAGAAGCTTAGCAAATCAAACAATTGAACTGTGCATGGAGTCGATAAACGATGGCTCATCCGAAAAGACCTCTCTCAACAGTCAGGTAAAAAAACAATTGGCAACACTGAAAAATAAAATCAATCAATTTGAAAAATATTACAAAAATCTGCCACTTGAAAAATCAGTTTTTCAACAATTTAGTAAAGCCAGATTAAAATGTGATGAAGCGGAGACCTCTTATAAACATGGACAGGTCCATGAGGCAGCAGAGTTAGTTGATGAAGCTGAAATTCTGATAACAAAAGCATCCGCAAAAGGGAAAGAAAAATTGGAGGCCTTTTATGATGAATATCCAAACTGGGAGAAAAATGTAAAACTGGCGAGAGAACTTTCTTCTGGAGGAAAGATCGTGGTTTTGGTTAATAAACTTGAATCTTCTTGCAGTGTACTTAAATCAGGGAAGATAATTGAAACCTTTAATGCCGAATTCGGTAAGAATTGGTTAGGTGGAAAAGTGAGGATGGGCGATAAAGCTACTCCTGAAGGTGTTTATAAAGTGTACAAGAAAAAGAGCGGTAGAGAGACTAAATATTATAAGTCGTTACTTATTAATTACCCGAATGAGGATGATAAATCCAGGTTCTCTACCTTATTGAAAACCGGCAGGATTCCTAAGAATTCCAGAATTGGCAACCTTATTGAAATTCATGGGGATGGCGGAAAAGGAGTTCATTGGACAGATGGTTGTATAGCCGTGACCAACGACGATATGGACAAGATTTATAGCCTTTGCAGTATTTCTACTCCTGTGATTATTATTGGCTCCGAAAAACCATTAAAAGAGTATTTGAAATAACCTGATGATGGAAAAAAAAGAAAAATTGATCCGATCGGCAATTTATATCATTTCTGTGCTTTGCGCTTTGATGATTTTCGGTATTGGATCCCTGTATTTGGTGCCAAACATGGAATACAGGCTGTTTAATATGAGGATAAATAACTTGCACACTTCCCCCCAGGAAGCCAGTTTACCCGAAAAGGGATTTGATTTGAAAAAAGAGGTGTCTGCCTTAAAAACTAAACTTGAAAAGCTAAGTCCGGGCAAACAATACCTGGTAATCAACTCTACTGACAATACTTTTAAAATGTTCAAGAATAATAAACTTGTCCGTGAAGGTATCTGTTCAACCGGCAGCTATATTGAACTGGATGTAGGCAATGAAAAAACCTATAAATTTGAAACTCCCAAGGGCGTTTTCACTGTTAAAGGTAAAATAGTTGATCCGGTGTGGAAAAAACCAGACTGGGCTTTTGCAGAGGAGGGATTGCCCATACCACCGCCCAACCATGACTCACGATATGAATATGGTGTACTTGGCGATTACGCATTAAATCTTGGAGATGGTTATTTGATTCATGGAACCTTGTACCAGCGGTTTCTTGGAATGGCTGTCACGCATGGTTGTGTGCGTTTAAGCGATGGTGACCTCGAGTTTATATATAAGGAAATGCCTGTAGGGGCTAAAGTTTTTATCTACTAACATGAAATTAAAGCAATTTTTATCCGAATCACCTTATAAAAGTGCCATCATTTTCGGTATGGCATTGTTGGTTTTCACGTTCATGTTGTTAATCGCGAACGTGATCTTCTCTTTTTTTGCTGTGAATAAGGCTTTGAATTTTGTTAAATCAACCACTATTGAAAATAAGGAGGTGTTCCACAATTGGGAAAACGAAGAGCAACAAAATTTATGGAAGGAGAAATTCTGGATCGAAAATCAAATAAGGGTTTCCAAAGAAGATTCAATGAGTTTGGGAATCAATTTTAAAGACAGCACCATTCAACTTCAGTTCAAAGGGCTACCCCTGATCAAAAGTAGAATTGCCCGTACCTGGCCTGAGCACTTCTTATCATCGCTGAGTGCGGAAAATTACAGCAAAATTTTCGGGCATTTATTGACCATTGATAATGCCGATGCAAATATTTCAAAACGACCTTTTCGCAAAATGAAAGTTACGGCGGAAGGTAATACACAGGCTGTTGATTCACTAACTTATAAGCCAAAAGCATTTTCATGGAGTTTTGTTACCAACAACAATATTCGTATTGTAATAAAAGGCTATGGGACTGACTCGCTTGAAATTGTTCCCTCTTTTCGATCCGATGTATTAAAATTCCGTATAGCCGAAAAAACGATAAGCGCCTTTACTGACTTCACTCCTACCCTGTTTATCTGGATAAATGATAAAGAGGCTGAAGCCATTTACCGGGCACTTCCCAAAAAAGCCTCCATCGTTATACATAATTAAATTTGTTTATTAAACAGGTCGTTATTGCACACTTTTTAATTAGCACAATACAGACATAATACACATAAAAAAATCCGAATGAAATCATTCACCCGGATTTGTTTTTTCTATCAGGTCAGGCTATTTTATCACTCCTTTACCAATAACCAACCGTTGAATTTGGTTAGTGCCTTCGTATATCTGACACAGTTTGGCATCGCGCATCATTTTCTCCACCAGAAATTCAGTCGAGTACCCTTCACCTGCCATAATCTGCACGGCATCGGTAGTTACTTTCATGGCCATATCTGAGGCAAGCAATTTGGCCATGGCAGATAGGGTATTGGCTGTTTTCTGACCTGTATCATAAGCCCAGGCTGCATTCCATGTTAATAAGCGGGCAGCTTCTATTTCAGTTGCCATATCAGCAATCATAAAACTGACTCCCTGGTTAACGGTGATGGGTTTACCGAATTGAATTCGGTTTTTAGCCCAGCTCTTCGAGGTTTCGTAAGCTTCGCGTGCATTGCCGATACTCAAAGCGGCAACTCCTGTACGGGTACGTTCAAAGGTTTTCATGGCCAGTAAAAATCCTTGTCCATCTCCTCCAATCCGCTGATCGATGGGGATTTCAACATCATGGAATTTAAATTCGGTTTGAACAGAAGCCCTTTGCCCCATCTTCTTCAGATCGGAAACAATTTCTACTCCCGGAGAATTGGTTGGAACAACAAAGGCGGTTAAACTACGTGCACCTTTTGAAGGATCAGTCAATGCAAAAACCGTAATAAATGAAGAAACGCTTCCATTGGTGATATAGCGTTTATGTCCGTTCATAATGTATTTATCGCCATGAAGGATGGCCTGGGTTTTGATTCCGGCCACATCTGAACCGGCATTGGGTTCGGTGAGCGCATAAGCGGCCACACTTTGTTCTTCACTAATCTGTCCAAAAAATCTTTTCTTCTGTTCTTCAGTAGCTCCCAGATACAGAGGGGTTAAAGCCAGCGTGTTGGCATCCATGCAAATACCAATACCTACGCAACCTGCCCCCAATTCTTCAGAGGCCAAAGCGCTTTCAAAAATGGTGTGTTCGCTGCCTCCGTAAATTTTTGCCATCGGTCCGTTCATCAGACCTTCTTTATAGGCTTGCTTTACCACATCCCAGGGGAAAGTAGCCAGCTCGTCGTACTTTCTGGCATTCGGGCGCATGTGGCGGTTAGCGAAATCACGAACTTTCTCCTGAAGTTCAATCTGTTTGGGTTCTAATGAGAAATCTACCATTTTGTAGTGTGTGTTAATGAATGAAATGAGTTGTGAATAATTTGACCCCGAAAATAGATAAAAAATCATTACTACCACGAGTTTTTGGTTAATTTCGTGCAATCGTTCAGTTATTTATTCAATTGTATTCATTATCAATAAGGCCGGATAACTGAGTTAAGTACCTCATTTTAAAAATATCTTCCATTGAGTCACTCTTCCATACGCAACGGATTTAAAACTTACCTTCAACTCGAAAGAGGTTTGTCGGTCAATACATTGGAAGCGTATTTGCACGATGTGGATTTATTCCTCAGGTTTCTGGAAGAATCGGGTCAAACCTCCGGATTAAATACCATCAAACTGGAAAATCTTCAGGATTTTATTGGTTTTATTACCGAAATGGAACTCGGATCGGCTTCTCAGGCACGGGTTATTTCTGGAATCAAGGCTTTTTTCCGTTACCTGGTCATTGAGAAGCTGGTGGAAACGGATCCCACAGAATTACTGCAATCGCCTCAAATGGGAATGAAACTCCCGGAATATCTCACCATAGAAGAAATAGAGCTTCTCATCGCGCAAATTGATTTGTCTTCATCACAAGGTGAGCGAAATAAGGCGATTATCGAAACTTTGTATGGATGCGGGCTGAGGGTTTCGGAGCTGATCAATATGAGCGTTTCTGATTTACACTTAAAAGAAGGAATTATTTCGGTAACGGGGAAGGGTGATAAGCAACGGTTGGTACCACTCGGCTCGATGGCCGAAAAGCAAATCACCACCTATCTGAAGCAAATCAGGGTACATGTTTCTCCAAAGAAAGGTTCGGAAGATGTACTGTTTCTTAACATCAGAGGTACCAAGCTTTCGCGTCAGATGGTGTTTCTCGTTGTAAAGGAACTGGTTCAAAAAGCAGGAATAAAAAAGAGGGTCAGTCCTCATACCTTCAGGCATTCTTACGCAACCCACCTGGTTCAAAACGGAGCCAATTTGAGAGCTGTGCAGGAATTACTCGGACATGCTTCCATTACCACGACCGAAATATACACTCACCTCAATATCCGTGACTTGCGAAAGGCTATTTTAAAATATCATCCACGCAATACGTCTTATTAGATTATGAAAAATGAGCTAAAGCCAGGTTCTTATACCAGAAAATTAATCAGGGCATATACAATTCCCAACTTAAGGCACTTTTAACTTAAGGCACTTTTAACTTAAGATACTTACATTAAACAGCTTGTATATTTCCGTGTTCGTCAATAAACATTCCGAAATTCATATATACCAAAGCACCTTCGCGAAAGAAAAAATCCATCATACTTTCTTCATACGACAAGCGGATTTCATGTCCTTCTCCCCCCTCATCATCTTCGGTTTCGGTTTCGTAGGCTTTCATTCCGTGCTGTTTCATCAAATTGATAATGAACTCCTGCGGTTTACCCAATATTTCTTCACCAAAGAGAGTGGTTTTGGGATGATCTACTTCTATGCCTGCCAAAATTTGCGATGCAAGACCAACGAAAAAAGCAGAAAAACCCGCTTTCCAATAGTGCAGGACAGTGGTATTCATTTGCTCATCTTCATCAAAATGGTCAATTTCCTCGGGTTCACCAAATTTCTCTACAAATTCATCCATACCCAATCCAAAGGTGATGTTTCCATAACCGATATTAGGTTTAATCTCAAAGTTATTCAGCATTTTAAAACATTTATATTGTTAGTTGTTATTGATTTTTGAATCAAAATAAAAATTTACTTAAATGGTGAATCTGGTTCCTTTGCCATGTGATTAAACACCATTGCATCAAGCATATCAGGAAAAAACTTATTGATTAAATTGGTTAGTTTTCCCTGTTTTGTCAGGATTATTTTATTTTTTCGTCGGCCAATGGCTTTGTAAAGATGAAGTGCCACTTCTTCGGCAGTCATCATGCTATTTTCATCACGAGGCGATTCACCTTGCATCGACCCATCGGCTGCCAAGGCTGTCATTCGGATATTGGAAGCTGTAAAACCAGGGAAAGCCAGCATCACATGCAGGTCTTTTTTTAAATTTTCGATGCGCAGTGATTGCATAAATCCGTTAATGGCAAATTTGGAAGCGGAATAACCAGTTCGTCCGGGCAGGCCTTTGATGCCGGCAATAGAAGAAACACTTACAACACTCCCCTTCTGTTCTAATAAATAGGGTAAAGCATATTTGGTACAATAAACAGCACCCCAGAAGTTAACACCCATGAGTTGTTTTATTACCGCTAAATCGGCTTCCTCAAAAAGTGCCCTCATGGAAATTCCTGCATTGTTAATTAATACATCGATAGTTCCAAAGCTATTGACGGCAGTTAATATCAGGTTTTTGCAATCGTTTTCGATGCTTACATCCGTTTTTACAAAAGCAACCTCCCCGCCTGACAATTTGATTTGTTCAGCGACTTCCATCAACTTTTCATGGTTACGGGCACCAATGACTACTTTTGATCCATTTCGTGCAAAAAGTTGTGCCAGAGCCTTGCCAATACCTGAACTGGCTCCTGTAATAACGACTACCTTTTCCCTCACTTCAATTTTTTTACAATGATAGCAATAATTCCCAATTAAAAGAACTACTTAACATTATTTGTAATTAGTGTAAATTTGCAGAAAATTATTGCGATGCAACTCACTAATCGACAACTTTTTCTGCAAAACCTGGCTATACCGGCAATTGTTCCCGATGCCCTGGAAATTGTTTATGCCGAAGGTATCTATTTGTATGAATTGAGTGGCGACAGGTATATCGACCTGGTGTCGGGTGTATCGGTAAGCAATGTTGGGCACCGCCATCCAAAAGTTATTAAAGCCATTGAAGATCAACTTGGTAAATATATGCACCTGATGGTGTACGGAAAATATATTCAGTCGCCCCAAGTGCAATTGGCAGGTGCACTGGCAGCTAATTTACCTGAATCACTGCAATCGGTTTTTCTGGTCAACTCAGGCAGTGAAGCCATCGAAGGCGCATTAAAATTAGCCAAAAGAGCCACAGGTCGTACAGAACTTATTGCATTTAAAAATGCCTACCACGGAAGCACGCATGGTGCCTTAAGCGTATTGGGAAATGAAGAAATGAAATCGGCTTTCAGGCCATTACTCCCGGATGTGAAATTTTGCACGTTTAACGACCCAAACATGCTTCCGGAAATCACTGAAAGAACTGCATGCGTTATCGTAGAACCCATTCAGGCGGAAGCCGGTATTGTAATTCCGGATACAGAATGGATTAATGCATTGCGGCATCGGTGTTCAAATACCGGTACTTTGCTGATATTCGATGAAGTTCAAATGGGTTTTGGCCGAACCGGCAAGTTGATGGCATTTGAACATTTTGGCATTGTTCCCGACATTCTTTGCCTGGCCAAAGGCATGGGCGGTGGCATGCCCATTGGAGCTTTCGTGGCTTCCAGGCAATTGATGAACTTGCTGACACATCATCCGGCCCTGGGCCATATCACCACTTTTGGAGGACATCCGGTGTGTGCAGCAGCAGCGCTGGCCAGTCTTCAGGTCATTCTGGACGAGAATCTTTCCTTGTCGGCGCAACTCAAAGGAAAACAATTTGTTAACTTACTTGAAAAACATCCTTTGGTTGCCCAAATCAGACAGATTGGTCTGATGCTGGCAGTAGAACTTATCCCCGGCTATTCAGTGGATAAACTGGTCAAAATATTTCAAAAGAACCGACTTATCGTAGATCAATTCCTGTTCAATTCTACTGCTTTCAGGATAGCTCCTCCCCTGACTATTACCAATTCGGAGGTTGTAGAATCTGCAAAATTGGTTATTCAAAGTTTAAACGAACTTTAATCCAATGAAAAAACCAGTCCAGCTCATCCTGCTTTTGATTACTTGCTTCCGGCTTACCGCACAAATGGCAGTAACCATGCCGGGAGATTTTGAAAAGAGTGAAGGATTAATCCTCAATTGGAACAACCAGGAAGAGATCAATCTGGCGACTGTCCAAATGATTACCTCGGTTCAACAACAAGCAGTACCCATCTGGATTCTTTATCAAAGGGATCCTGTTCCCATGGATACCACGGAGATCAGTCTTTTTCTTATTTCTCAAGGAGCAACTATGGAAAATATCCATTTCCTTCCTGCTCATTATCAGGGCTCTTGGATTAGAAACTTTGGTCCCATGATGGGTTATGGTGTTTTTAATCAAAATCTGGAACGGTTTATTTATGATGCAGGTTATACTTATAATTACCCGCCTGAAGATGACAGCATTCCTGCACAACTGGCACATTACTGGCATTGGCCCTTAGCGGAAATTCCATTGGAGTTGGATGGAGGAAACCTGTTAAATGATGGTCTGAAAAGAGGGTTTTCAACCAAACGCGTATTGGAAATGAATCCTCTGCTATCAGAAATAGATATTAAAAACATGCTGAAAGAAAAATATAACCTGAATGATTGGGTTTTTCTGGAGACTTTGGAGCATAGTGGCGGCGGTGATGGTAATCGCCTGGATGGGTTTATGTTGGTGCTGGATTTTGAGACCATCCTGATTTCAGAATATCCTGATACCCTGCCCGATTATGAGGCTATTGAGAGCAATATATTAACACTACAAAGCTTAACCAACGCTTTTGGCCGTCCGTATAACATTTTCAGGGTTCCGGCACCACCTATAGCCGATGGTACATTTACTACCACGCAGCAGGGTGAAATGCGCACCTATACAAATGCCTTAATCATAAACAACCAGGTGGTGGTCCCGTCCTACGGATTACCATGGTATGATTCTGTAGCCCGTACAGTTTTTAAGGAAGCCATGCCCGGTTATCAAATCAGTATGGTGGATGCAAGCGCACTTACTCCCCAATATGGAGCCATCCGCAGCCTGTCTGAGGTCATTCCTCCATCACATTATTTGCGTATCGAACACAAGAAAATTACCGGACCTCAACCTTATCAACCCAATGTTCAGGTGACCTGCATTTCCAAAGCAGGAGAATTGGTCGAAGACATGTGGTTGTATTACCGGGTTAATTCAGATACCAATTATACAAAAACGCCTATTTATTTGGTTTGCCCTGAACACTTTGGAGTAATAGAGGGTCTGGCTGAGGATGACACCGTTCACTACTATCTGGAAGCCAACTCTACTTCTGCCACTACGACTTATCCTCTTTCGGCTCCCGATGGAAACTTTACTTTTTGGTTCGACGTGGTGTCGGAAATTGATCTCCCTGAAAAATTCAACACCTCCTTTGTTTTTCCAAATCCCGGGAACGGTATAATTAGGTTTCAACTTTCTGATAAAATGAATCTGGCTGAAATGCGGCTTTATACATTAAATGGTCAGTTGTTATTTGAAACCTCCGTTACCAATAATCAACCTGTAAATATTAAGCGTTTTGTATCGCCCGGAGTGTACCTTGTCAGGTTGAACACCAAATACGAGGAAGAAGTCATCAAGTTAATCATTTATTAGCATGCCTGTTTTCGAACTAACTAAAGATTGCCTGTTCCCTGATCCAACTCTTTCTGAGCCAGATGGCTTGTTGGCTTACGGTGGCGATTTGAGCGTGAAGCGTTTATTGGCAGCCTATTCAGAAGGTATATTTCCCTGGTTTTCGGATGAAGACCCCATCTTATGGTGGTCGCCCGATCCCCGGATGGTGTTATTCCCACAGACATTTATCAGGCACAAAAGTTTGCGTACCCTGATTAACAAAGGGAAATTTCAGGTAACATTCGACACGGTCTTCGAAAAAGTCATTAGAAAATGCGCGGAGGTGGAGCGTTTAGGTCTGGAAAATGGCACATGGATAACGGAAGAGATGGTTCGTGCGTATATAAGACTACACAGGGCTGGTTATGCCCATTCGGTTGAAACCTGGTTTGAAGGTGAACTTGTGGGAGGATTGTATGGCATTTCTTTGGGTGGGATGTTTTTTGGTGAATCCATGTTTCATACCATGAGCGATGCCTCCAAGGTTGCGCTGTGGCACCTGGTAGAGTTGTTAATTGCATGGGATTTTGATTTGATTGATGCCCAGCAGGACACAAAGCACTTACGAAACATGGGAGGAAAGTTAATCCGTAGAAAAGATTTTTTACATTTGTTAGTTCAATCGACATCAAAACCTTCGAAAGTTGGAAAGTGGACAGGGGAAATGATTGACGCCCAAATTTAAATCGTTGTTTGACAGCAAAAACCAAATGGTATGGAAGATAGAAAAGTATTTATGAAGGAGGCCATCACATTGGCGCTTAGTAATGTGGAAAACAGCCATGGAGGGCCTTTTGGTGCAGTGGTGGTTAAAGAGGGAAAGGTCATAGGTTCGGGTGCCAACCAGGTAACAGCTTCCAACGACCCAACGGCACATGCTGAGATAGTTGCGATTCGGGAGGCAACTTCAAAATTGGGAACTTTTGATTTAACAGGATGTGAAATCTATGCCAGCTGTGAGCCTTGTCCCATGTGCTTGGGAGCCATTTACTGGGCAAAAATTGGAAAGCTCTATTACGCGGCTACCAAAGATGATGCTGCCAAAGCTGATTTCGATGATTCACATATTTATCAGGAATTTGCATTGCCAAAAAATGAACGCGCCCTGGTTTCGCTTCAAATGATGCGGGATGATGCGGTAAAGGTGTTTGAAGCCTGGAATAAGAGTGATCAAAAGGTTCCATACTGAGTGTTTCTCATTCCGGCTGATAATTTTACGGGGTTTTACATCCGACGATTATAAAAAAATCTAACTTTTTGAACGCTGTAAAGAGCGATTAATTACGCATACCTCAATGCCTTAGAAGGTGAAATATGTGTGATGGTAAACGCCGGAATCATCAATACAAAAAAGGTAACTATCAGCACACCTATATTTAACATCAAAAAAGCGGCCACAGATAATTCGACCGGGACATAGTCAATATAATAGGATTCGGGTGAGAGTTTGATGAAATGAAAAAAGTCCTGAAGAAAGATAAAGGCCAGTCCTGAAAGGTTGCCCCAAAACATTCCCCGGAGGATTATTCTGCCTGTTTTAATTAAGAAAATTCGTTGTATGGTTCTATTGTTCGCGCCAAGTGCTTTCAGCAGACCTACCATATTAGTCCGCTCGATGATGATGATCAGCAGCGTGGATATCAGGGTGATGGAGGCTACCAATGCAAGCAAAGTGAGAATGACAATCACATTCATGTCCAATAAGTCGAGCCAATCGAAAATCTGAGGAAAGGCATCCAATACGGTTACAATATTCAGGTTGTATGGAATTTGTTTGTAAAGTTCCATGGAGGTTTCCCTGATGCGGTTCTGATCTGCCAGGTCCACCTCAATCATGCCTGCCTGCTCCGCTGTCCAGCCGTTTAGTTTTTGTATGTGCCTGATATCCCCTACCAGGTAAGCATTGTCAAATTCCTCCAGGCTAGTATTGAAAAAACCCAATACAGTCAGTTTTCTTCCACGGGCCTGGGTTTCATCGTCCTGGACAAACCAAATCCGTAAATCGTCATGGATCTTCAGCTGTAATTTATTGGCCAGGGTTTGTGAAATAAGCACTTCGTTGGTACTCACCTCTCCATTCAAATTTGGGAAGCGACCTTCTGTTAATGCTTTAATCAGAAAGGTGGAATCGTAATCACTCCCAACTCCTTTAAATATAACCCCCTGGATTTGATCTTTCGTTTTTACTACTCCTGCTTTTTTTGCTGTAAATTGTATATGCCTGATTTCCGGATTTAGTTTCAGGTTGTAAACAAATTCGCTTTTCGTATCAACTGGCTGTCCTTCAAGCGATTCGTTATTATCGAATGGCACAATTTGCAAATGTGAGGTAAAGCCGGTAACTTTGTCGCTAATGCTGTGCTTAAAGCCGACTACAATGGCCACACTGATCAACATGAGCATAACGCCCAGGGCAATGCTCACAACAGAAATACGCACCACCGGACGGGACAAGTTGTTTGTTCCCTTTCCTGAAATGCGGTTTGCAATGAAATATGAGAAAGAGGGTGTCGCCATAGTGGGCACAAATTTAACAAAAGCAATTTTATATGAGGACTTTCGGTTGGTTGATTAGCGGTTTATTTATTTTCATGGTTTTTCCCTTTCAGGGATGTACACAGAATTCACCACAACTGGTTGAATACGATGAAATTGTTACCGGAGCACAACAGTTGCACGCGTATCTTCCACTGTTAAAAGGTAAACAAGTGGCGTTGGTGGCCAACCAGGCTTCCTTTATTGGAGAAACACACCTCGCGGATACGTTGTTGAGATCAGGGATCCTCCTGAAGAAGATATTTTGTCCGGAGCACGGCTTCAGAGGTACTGCTGATGCAGGAGAACTGGTTAACGACAGCATTGATCCTGTAACAGGTATTCCGCTGGTTTCACTTTACGGAGCCCACAAGAAGCCCACGCCCGAAGATCTGAAAGGAATAGATGTGGTGGTATTTGACCTGCAGGATGTCGGCGTTCGGTACTATACCTATGTGAGCACATCGGCTTTCGTGCTGGAAGCGTGTGCTGAAAATGGCATCAGCATGGTACTTCTCGACCGTCCCAATCCAAATGGGTATCTGATTGACGGACCTGTGCTGGAAGTCCCGTATCGTTCTTTTGTAGGAATGCACACAGTCCCCATTGCCTATGGCATGACCATTGGCGAATACATTCGGATGGTGTTGGGGGAAAAGTGGATTAATCCCTCCGAAACGGCCAATCTGGTGGTGATTCCACTCAAACAATACAACCATCAACTGATAGTGAAATTGAAGGTGAAACCAAGCCCCAATCTACCTACCTGGCAATCGGTTTATCTTTATCCTTCACTGTGTCTTTTTGAGGGTACCGATGTAAGCGTGGCGCGAGGCACCTCTTTTCCATTCGAAGCCTACGGAGCACCCTGGATGAATTTGGGGAGTTTTTCGTTTACACCGAAATCCATTCAGGGAATGAGCACCCATCCAAAATTTGAGGAGCAGGTTTGCTACGGACAAAACCTGAAAGGGGTTGCGGAAAATTACCAGCATAACCCGATAGAATTAAATCTCACCTGGCTGATCGCAGCTTACCAGGTATCTCCTGACAAGGCAACCTTTTTTAATAACTATTTTGATAAACTGGCAGGATCAGATCAACTTCGGATGGATATCATTGCCGGAAAGGATGAAAAACAGATCAGGGAAAGCTGGAAAAGTAATTTGGATAATTTTAAGGTAATTAGAGAAAAGTACTTGTTATATCCTTAGGTACTGCAATCTATAAATTAAAATTCAATAACCAATCCCACCAACACCTGGATAAACCTCACTTTTCTTTCATCGATGCGAACACCTGTCGGAGTACTAAAAGGAAAGGACATTTGCCTGCTGATGTATTCCCCATCAAGTTTACAACCCAGACCTCTTTTGAACATATATTTCATTCCCAGACCAGGGATTACAATAAACCCATCATCCCGTGAGGAAGTAATTTCATAGGTAAGTGGGCCTACAAAGTAGAACTGTGCACGATAAACCTGATAAGGCGTATTAGATCTCATATAACCTGCAAGCAGCTTTCCTGTGACGGTCAATCCCTCCAGAATCGGATATCTCCCATAAACGCCACCCATAATGGTGGTGGTCTGAAAAGACTCGGATCTGATGGTCAGGTTTTCCAAAGAGGGTTCAGCCTCCATTTTTTGCTGAGTCAGTGTAGTTAAATCAATGGGATTATTATTGATATTCGCCTCTATACCAACTCCAAAATTTGGGAGAAAAAACCAGGTTGCTTCACCACCATAACTGATGCCAGGACGGGCAAAACAATCTTCATCTAAAGTCGTTCCGGCAAATTGCCCCAAAGGCATTGAAATTCCTGATTGTAAACACACAAACAGGTCATTTTGTGCTTGAAGTCCCGAATTTAATATTCCAAAAAAAGCGATACTTATCAGGGTAACAATTCGAATGACGATCCTCATATTCATTTTGTTTTTTAAGCTGGTAAATCTATGATTTATTACTGAACTACCCTTGAATCAAACCTGACAATTCACACAAATTATTAACATGAATGACAATAACCAATTCTTTTGATGATACAATATCAACAATCAGGTTTTTGTTTATGCAACTCTTGTACAAATATCTTGGTCATCAATGCTTGAATCAGATATATCTTTATTTTTACCAGGAATTAACATATCACACCAATGAAGTATTTTACACGATTTTTCGCTTTGTTCTTTGTCATCCTGTTGGTAGAAGTTGCCACTTCTCAACCATGGACAAATTTGCTTCCACAAGAAAAGGCAGACAAAAAGGAGCTTAGTTTTTATGATTATCAAAAGGCTTTTTATGAATATTGGGAGCCATTTCATGTGGATAAAGGCTATTATCTCAACCGCGACGGGGAGAAAACAAAAGCACCCGGCTGGAAACAGTTTAAACGCTGGGAACATTATTGGGAAACACGAGTTGACAAACAAACCGGTGAATTTCCTACTACATCCACCAGGGAAATTTATCAAACAGCCAAGGCTTCTTTATCCCCGAACCGCAGCCTTTCGGGTGATTGGTCAGCCTTGGGTCCCGATATTACGGGAGGTGGTTATGCTGGATTGGGCAGAATCAACTGCATTGCATTTCATCCAACCAACGACAACATGATCTATGTAGGTGCAGCTTCAGGAGGTATTTGGAAAACGAGCAATGGCGGGACGAGTTGGACTCCCCTTGGTGATGATAACGCGGCCCTGGGTGTAAGTGATATTCTGGTTATTATGAATGGCAGCAGTGAAACCATTTATTTGGCCACCGGCGATAAGGACCACTCAGATACCTATTCCATTGGCGTGCTGAAATCAATTGACGGTGGTGCAACATGGCAAACCACCGGTTTGAACTGGACTGCCAATCAGCAGCGACTGATTTACAAAATGCTGATGGACCCGGTAAATCAGAATATTTTATATGCAGCCACTTCCAATGGTTTCTACAAAACCGTCAATGCAGGAACCACCTGGACGCAACTGATCAATTCGAGTTACGTGGATGTGGAATTCGACCCATCCAACAACAGCATTCTGTATTCAAGCGACACCGATGGAAAAGTTTATAAGAGTATTAATAGTGGACAGAACTGGACAATTGTAAATAGTGTAGCCGGGGGGAAACGAACCGAACTAGCTGTTACATCCGACAACCCCGCGATAGTTTATGCTTTGGTTTCCAATGCTGGAAGCGGGTTAAAAGGAATTTACAAATCCACCGATTTTGGAAACTCTTTCACCTTGACTTTCAATTCATTTAACCTGATGGGATGGGATTGTGATGGCAGTGATTCAGGAGGACAAGCCTGGTACGACCTGTGCATTGCTGCCGACCCTAATGATGAAAACACGCTCTTTGCCGGTGGCGTTAACACCTGGAAATCAATAGATGGTGGTTTTACCTGGAACATCAGCACCCATTGGTCGAGTTCGTGCAGTGGAAACGCGACCACAGTCCATGCGGATAAGCACACATTGGTTTATCGCCATAATACCTCCGTTTTATTTGAAGGAAATGATGGCGGTATCTATAAAACCGATGACAGTGGAAGTTCATGGGACCATATTGGAAACACACTGGAAATTAGCCAGATGTATCGCATTTCGTGTGCTCAAACCAACAATACGGATGTGATGACCGGGTTACAGGATAACGGATCGAAAATGCTTGCCAGTAATGGGTGGACAGATGTTTATGGAGGTGATGGCATGGAATGTATCATCGATTTTACCGATGACAATACACAATATGCTTCTTTGTACTTTGGCAGCGTATTTCGCACCATCAACAAGTGGAATTCCTCATATTACATTACCGGTGGGGTATCGGGGAACGCTGCCTGGGTAACGCCTTACACACTTGATCCAAACGACCATCTGACCCTGTATATCGGATTTCAGGATGTTTGGGAATCCACCAACCAGGGTGCCAATTGGACACAAATCAGCAGTTGGGGAGGAAACACATTGCAATCGCTTGCCGTAGCCCCTTCAAATTCGAATTTCATCTATGCTGCCACATACGAAACGATTTATGGTACTACCAATGGTGGAGGAAGCTGGAGCGACATTACGGGTTCGTTGCCGGTAGGAACAGCCAGCATCACTTACATTTGGGTAAAAAACGACGATCCATCTACACTCTGGGTCACCATGAGTGGTTTTAATGCACTGGGCGTTTTTCAGAGTACTGATGGAGGCAGCACCTGGTCAGATATTTCAACCGGCTTACCAGAAATCCCTATCAACAGCATCATTCAAAATAAACAGAATACCACCGAAACGGAATTGTATGCAGCAACAGATGTTGGTGTTTACCTAAAAGTGGGGTCTGCAAACTGGGTTCCGTTTTTTGACGGACTACCCAATGTGGTAGTGAATGAATTGGATATATTTTATGATGATTCCAATCCTCAAAACAGCCTGCTCAGGGCCGGAACATTTGGCCGCGGATTGTGGGAATCGGATTTGTATTCAGGCTCTCCGGCAGGTCCTGTGGCCGATTTTGAGGGGTCGCCCATGACAGGAACTGAACCACTGGAAGTTACTTTTGCCGACCTTTCCGTTGGAACAATCGACACCTGGGATTGGGATTTTGGAGACGGCGAACAGTCATCGAATCAGAATCCGTTACATACTTATACTTCTTATGGAGTTTACACCGTCTCCCTGACGGTAAGTGGTTCAAATGGTAATGACACAGAGACCAAAACAGACTACATTGAAGTTACTGCCCTGCCCCCTGTTGCTGACTTTGAAGCAAATCCGACAACCGGAAATGCTCCTTTGTTGGTGTCGTTTACCAGTTTGTCCACCGGTATCATCGATAGTTGGGTTTGGGATTTGGGTAACGGAAGTGGAGCCTCGGGTGAAAATATCTTTTACACTTATGAAACACCTGGTTATTATACCATTACACTCACTGTAACAGGTCCCGGTGGGTCAGACGTGATGACCAAAACCGATTATATCGAAGTATTTCCGACAAGTCCTCCTGTTGTCGATTTTTCGGCCACGCCAACTTTCGGAGAAGCACCCCTTCAGGTTACCTTCACCAACCTGACTACCGGCGAAGTGGATCAATACGATTGGAGTTTTGGCGACGGTGGCGCTTCACAGAATGAAAATCCGATTCATGAGTATGTGGCCGTGGGCAATTATACGGTAGCGCTTACCGCCACAGGACCCGGTGGAACGGTTACAGAAACCAAAGTGGACTATATTTTGATTCCTGTGGGTATAGACAATGAAACAACAGGAGCTTACATTGTGTATCCAAATCCGGTAACCAATACCCTTCAAATACAATTTCCTAACAAGCAGAAACGTGTTTTAATCCTCACCAATGTGACAGGAAATCAGTTGTTTGAAACGACTTCGGAAGATATAGAAAGTCATTTGGACATGTCAAAATACAAATCTGGAATCTATTGGCTTACCATTCGCGAAAAGGACGAAGTGGTTGCCAGGGTAAAGGTGATCAGAAAATAGCCATCAAGTGGCCAAATACAACAAACGCTGTCGTTAGACGGCGTTTTTTGTTTTTGCAATGATTCGTAGCAATAATAAATCCACTGTTTACCTTTCGGAAATGATAAAATTCACCGAAGCGGTTGCTCCACTGGCATCTACTACAGTCATGGTGTGGTTTCCGGGTTTTGGCACAACTGATAGTTGATGGATGCTTTTGGTTACACCCACAAATTCATTGTCAAGGTGCCAGAAAACCTCACTCTCAGGCTCCCGGTGACTAATCTGCAATACCAGTTGTAGACGTGTTCCGTCACCGTCACGGGGAAGCAAAATGGAAGCACCCGGAATGGGATAAATAAATTTCATGAGGTCGGTTTCAGATTCAGGACTGCATCCGGTTTTCCATGGTGGCAGGCCACGATACAGTGGATGTCCTTTTTTGTAATACCACTCCTGAATGGGCGGCAAAACAAAACAGTCGTAGGGCACCATCTCCCCGATGGTGGCGCAGACAAGGCTTAACCTGACAGAATGCAGGCTGTCGGTAAAAATCCGCTGATGATATGGGCAAACACTGCTTTCCAGTCCCTTTTCATATATCTGGATGGTGTCGGTATCAGGACAATAAAGTCCGGAACGGTGGCCACTTTGTTTGCAAACAGCTACGGAAACCAACTCATCGTAAGGCGGATAAAACTTGTTTGGGGTCTCAAGTTGTTGAAAAACCTCGAACATAAGCGGAGCGGCACTGGCTGTTCCGGTCAGGCCCGTTCTTCCTTCACCATCTGCATTTCCCACCCACACACCAACAACATAATCGGCTGTAGTTCCAATGGCCCAGGCATCGCGAAAACCAAAGCTGGTGCCTGTTTTCCAGGCGATATTCTGTGAAGAGGCGAATTGCTCCCACCCTGCTTCCGACCCGGGCCTGTTGACTTGTTCCAGCGATTGGTAGGTTAACCAGATGGAAGCCGCATGCAATGGCACCTCTTCGGATAACTGCGCTTTTTGAACAGGTGCTGCTTCATCCAGGAACAAAAGAGGTTTGTCATACTCCTTGCCGGTATATTTTCCATATAAATGATCGTAATTTAAAACAGTTCGTGCCATGCCTGCATACATGCCGGTGAGTTCCCACAAGGAGGCCTCTCCCCCACCCAAAATCATGGAAAGGCCATAGTAATCAGCAGGTTTGTCAAAAGAAGTTATTCCGGTCTTCTTTAGGAGCCGCAAGAAATTTCCTTCTCCAAAATCGCGCAACATGAAAATAGCCGGTACATTCAGCGAACGCGACAAAGCCTCAGATGCCGCCACCGAACCCGCATAGTGGTCGTCGAAGTTGGTTGGATGGTAGTTGTTGTAATAGCTCGGAATGTCTGCTACCAGGGTATTGGGCAGTAGAATTCCGGCTTCCTGCATCCCGGCATACAACAGCGGTTTCAGAATACTTCCGGTACTCCTATTGGCCCGGATAACATCAACCGAGTTCTGGTGATCTCTATCTTCTGATTCACCTGTATTCCCCACATAGGCCACCACATGGTTATCAGGGACAGATACCACCAACACGGCAGCATTGTGTATGTTGTTGCCGGATAATTGCTGGTGGTGCTCTTCCACCAGTCGGTTTACCTGCTCCTGGAGCCTGAAGTTGACATGGGTAGTCAGCCGTTGACCGCGAAAATTATTTAAACAATAGTCAACCAGATGAGGTGCAACATTTGGCAAGGGATAGGGTTTGTCGGGCAGAGGTTCCAATTTGGAAGCAACCATCGTCAGGCTATCCACAATTCCTTCCTGGTGCATTGTCTCCAATAGGTGGTTTCTTTTTGCCAAAAGATGGGGACGGTTCTTTCCCGGATTGATCAAAGAGGGTGCATTGGGCAATACGGCCAATGTGGCCGCTTCGGCCCAGCTTAACGACGTAGCCGGATGACCAAAATATCGCCACGCTGCGGCCTCCACTCCTACTATATTTCCTCCCATGGGAGCATGATCGGTAAAATACTGAAGGATTTCCTCCTTGGAAGCGTTTAATTCCAAAGCCACGGCTTGCGTAACTTCGGTAATCTTCTCAGGCAAGGTCCTCGATTTTCCCTTTCTTGACAAACGAATTACCTGTTGACTTAAGGTGCTTCCCCCACGTACTACTTTTCCTGCTTTGAGATTGGCCACCAGCGCATGATAAATGGAAACCGGATTAAACCCGGGGTGTTCATAAAAATGACGGTCTTCAAACAGCAAAACAGCCTGTTTAAATTTGGCCGGGATGGTGTCGCCCGCCGGGAATCGCCACTGACCATCCAAAGCAATCCGGGCACCCAGCAACCTGTTTTTTTTGCTGTAAACCACCGTAGCATACGGATCGTTAAAGAGCGGTCGGGGCAACATCAGGAGACCCGCCAGCAGCCAAAGCAGGATGAGCATACTCAAACCTGCTATCCAACGAAAGTTCCATTTATAGTGCATAACCCACATTTTATTTCCACTTGTCTGCCGCAGGCATGAAATGAAAAACATTTCAATCTCCTGTATTACTGATTTATAAACAGACTAATCTATATTTATATACAGATAAAATTAGTCTATTTTGTTTTGGTCACCGTTGCCCAGCCTCCGCCTCTTGCAGCCTTAATATCGTTGTTATACATGGCTTCGCTGGTGGAGGCAGGCATAAACCACCTGCCGGCATAGGTGGCATGAAGCAGGATATAAAACACCTTGGTTTGATTGGATCCCAAATCAAAGAAGTAGTCGATACCATCATCACGGATGTCCTGATAATCAAACTGACTGCTCTTCAGACCCGATCCTGCATCATAAAGCCGGGTGTTGATAATTTCCCATCCGGAAGGCAGGTTAACAGATAGTGCCATGTTATGAACATGGCCATACAACCTCGAATTAATTACCTCGGCTCTAAGATAAAAGTCCTTTCCTTGTCGGAGCGAATCCGGATTAAGTGGTTTATTGTTCATATCGAAATACTTCATCTCAAGTTTCAGGTTGTCTTCAACCAAAATTTCCTTGGACGGAAGGGGAATTCCCGAACCGGTAAAGGTTACATACAAGTCCTTTTTTCCGTTATTATAAACCCTCACGGCCTGTTCAGAAGAGGCATCCAGGGTATCGATGACAACAGGTTTAGCCAGAACAAAATTCTCCGATTTGAAGTTACCTCTTCTGTATTGGTATTTTGTCGGTGCATCCAGGGGCTGATCGCCAACAAATTGCGACATGGCATAAAGTGCATAAGCCGTGGATTGTGTGCTTAACCAATCATTGGCTCCCAACGTATGGGCCAATTGTTCAAATAAAGCAAAGGCTTTTGTCTGATCCTTGAGCATCACGTACGTCATCAATTGAAACGATTGATCACGTGTGTTTGAACCATACCAATCGTAGTAGGCATTTCTCCAGTTGGCTCCCGATTCGCTATTTTTATCGAGCAATTTTTGGCCCATCTCCGGTTGACCGGCCATGGCATAGGCTGCTGCCAGATGGATCAGCGCTGCATGAGAAATACCTGGCATTTCTGCCATTCTGTTCATGGCGCTGAGGGAAGGTTGATGTGCCAGAGCCAGCGTGTACAGTCGGTAGGCCTGACTAGCATCACCAACGATATAATCAGATTTTCGTTCTGCAACCCAACTGTTTGCGGTTTTGGTTTGATAGGATATCCAATTGGTAATCAGTGTTTGCGAAACCGGATAACCCTGATCGCGGGCCAAAAACAGGAAATGGCCGGCATAGCTGGTAATCCAATCATCAATGTTGTTATTTCCGGGCCAGTAAACAAAACCTCCTGAAGCTAATTGCCGGAATGAAAGTTTACTTATTGCAGCCATTATATTTTGTGAAATTCGGTCTTTCTGAATGTCACTGAGAACCATAAAACGGCCCAGAAAGAGCTGTGGGAATGCCGCTGAGGTCACCTGCTCGGTGCATCCGTAGGGATAACGGCTCAGATAACTCAGTCTGCGTTGAAGATTCATGGGGTAAATACCGGACACCGTCATGGTCAGTTGCCTGGTATTGAGGATGCCCACAGCAGGAACCGGATAGGTAGAATCTGAATCAGGAACTAACCGGTGGTGTTCGGTCACGGTGACCCGTGGATTTGGATTTCTAACCCCTACCTCCACATCATACATTGCTTTCTCATTCCCGCTTTGCACCTCTACCCTAATGGTGGCCACCCCTTGAATGTCGCCAACGTTGATCTTAAACCAGGCCAGTTGTTCGCCAGATTTACTGAAAGTAACTGTTTTTGAAGCATTTTCAAGGCTTAACAAATTATTTGTGCTGACGATGATCTTGACTTCCCTGATAAAGTCTTCCATGGCAAAAACCGATACGGGCATTTCCATGGTTTCTCCCGGCCCAAGCACGCGGGGAACTGTAGCGAGTACCATGAGCGGCTGCTTTACGGTAATGGTTTTCCAGGCATTACCATAGGCATTGTTATCGGCCGTAACTACCATACAGCGCACCGACCCAATATAATTGGGCATGTGAAGACGATGTTCATTTACCGCCCCTGCTTCGAGGGTAAACGGTCCGATAAAAGTTACCACCGGTTTAAAACGATTGGCCTTTTTTTCTCCATTTCCATCTTCTTCTTCGCTGCCATCGCCACCCACAGCCATGGTATTCAAAATCCTTCCGCCGAAAGCGCCCAATACATCATCATAATCGTCCCAGGTGCGCACACTAAGGGCCTCCTTGGCATAAAAATGACTGTGTGGATCAGGGGTTTTAAAGTTTGTAAGGTCCAGCAACCCATCATCCACCACCGCAATGGTATAGGTCATTTTACGTTTTTGTTTTTCTGTAATTTTAATGACATAATCGCTGTTGGGGCGTATGCTCTCCGGGCCGTTGATGACAGGAGTAAGAATGGATTCAGGATTTTTCACCAATACGTTGGCCAGTCCGTACAGGCGTATTGGAAGGTCGTTGATGGTTTGGCTGTATGGCTGAATCACCATCACGGAAGCATAAACATTGGGAACCATTTTATCGGTGGCCACAAAACTGACCACGGTTTCCTTTTTGGTGGTGGCTTGCTGCCAGCTTTGGATGATGGTATCCCCGCTTTCGATACTGACCAACAACCTCGCATTTTTAGGCACGTCCATGGTGAGGTGAACGGTATCACCCATCAGATAGGAAGATTTATCGGTACTCATACTCAGGTGGCTCACATCGCCCGGGGCTTCGCGCTGATCGCGGTTGTAATAGGATGGCCAATCCATATAGAATCTCACGCCGGTGCTGTGGCGGCTTTCCGGATCTGAAATTTCAGCGTAATACCAGCCCCAGGCAGGATAATGAAGTTCGAGTTTGAAGCTGCCCTTGCCCTGAGGTGTGTTGATGGTTTCTGAATAGATACGTTGGTTAAAATGGCTGTTCAGGTAACTGGCCAGGTTGGAGTTTCCACTGCTGCCATACCACCAACTCCAGTCAAGTTTATATACCGACACTTCGAGGTTCTTTGCTGAAACGGGCAGGCCCTTCCGGTTAACGGTCACCACGTCAAAGGTAACCGGTGTATCCACTTCCAGGTAGTCGCTGCCTTTAGGAAATTCAGGAGTCCGTATTCCCACGTAAGTCTCAAAGGGTGAATAGGTTATTTGAGCCTGATTTACACTGAAGTCTCCTCCCCGCTCCATCACCTTGCTAAAGAAATTTACATTGATCATGCCCGTTGCATTTTTTTTGTCGGGCAACTCCACATTAAAAGTGGCTTTGCCATTGGCATCCAGCTTGCCATCAAATACCGTTTTTGTTTCAGGGTAGAAATTTCTGGATGGGCAATCGAAATGATAGCGCGGGTAATTCCCGAACCGGGTAGTCTGTGGTTTAAATGAGGCGTCGATAATGGCCTGAAAATCCGAAGCAGGACCTCCGCTTAACCACCTGGATGAGATTTCAACTTTGTTATTCTTGCCGGTCAGCAAGCTATCCGGGAAATTGAGTTCTACTTTGAGCCGGTTTGGTTTTATGTTCTCGATGCGCAACGACTTGGAAAAGGATGCATTCCCAATCCTTGCACTGGCATAGTACATCCCTGTTTCAGCTTCAGAAGAAGTCGTCAGTTTAAAGCAATAAAACCCATTGTTGCCTTTGGATACTGTTTTGGTTTCCACCACTTTATTTTTTGGATTTCTCAATTCGATGGTAGCAGGATGATTATCAGGCAGCTTGCCTGATTTGTCTTCAACAATCAGGGTGAGAAAAATAGTATCTCCCGGCCGCCACACTCCCCTTTCTCCGTAAAGAAATCCTTGCAATCCGTTCTGGCGCCGGATTCCACGGGTATCGAATTTAGAATAGGACAACGATTGGCCACCGTTAAGATTGATATAAGCTGCTTGTTTGTTCTTCTCGACTACGATAAAAACGGGATCATCCGTTACCGGAATTTTTACCATTGCTTCCCCTGCCGCATTGGTGGTTGCAGCTACCAAAAGCTGTTGTGTAAATCCATATACCCCGACTTTTACGCCACTTTCGGGTTCCGTTGTCATCAGGTTATGCACCAGTATCCGGTAACTGTCCCCTGAGTTTTTCACACTCACTCCCAGGTTACTGGCCAAAATATTCTTCAAGGGGAAATGGTCGTTGTAATAATCCGAATAAAAGGCATTCTTACATGGATTATTGCGGTTTTCCCAATAGTAGTCATCGTTGGAATCAGGTTCATCAACGCAGGGATAAATCACATGATTTCGGTCGTACGACAATTTAATCTGATAGATGGCACCGGGTTCCGTCTGGATATATTTGGTCAGGTCGAGTGCATAGGCTGAATAATTCCAGGTGTTTTCGGTGGCTGCACCAGGCAACACATAGTTCCCCGTGTAGATTTCCTTACCAACCCGATTCATTTCATAATCGCCATTCAGGTTGTTCACCTGCAGGAATTGGAGGATGTTGTTTGTAAAAATCTTTTGGATGGTAATTTTTACTTCGGTTACATTTCTTACTTCGAAGGGGACAATCCATTGGTTTTCACCGGGAAGTATATTGCCTTTCCCCGTAAACCTGACTTCAGGCGGGGCAGCCTCAAAGTGAACGATCATTTCCGCGTTTTCACCCAGTTTGTTTCCGCTCCTGTTTTCAATTCCTGAGGTGATAATCAAAACCTGGTCCTTTGTCTGATGGGTCTTGGGTGTCACCCGAAGGGTGTTTTTGTCTATTGCCAGGCTAAGGGGCGATTGATCCTGAAAATACACCAGTCCGTTCATATTTTGTTTTGGATTCAACGGATCGGAAAAACGAACGAGAATCACCTGTTCAGGTTCTTCTTCGGTGGTGATGTTCATCATGTTAAATTCACCCAGCGGTGGCACCTCAAAAGTGCCCGGAGGAATGGTTCTCACCGTATTGGGAATGTCCCAGGTAAGCGTCAGCGACTGTGCAATCTTTATTCGCTCCACGCTGTCGATGGTGAACCGGTATGTGGGTGGCATGGAAGATTTGTCCCAGGTAACCGGTAACACCTTATCGGCGAGGGTGGCGGTCATCCATTTTTCAATTGATTTTGAATCAATCAGGTCGGAGGCGGTGATCGATCCGGTTAGCTGATTCATCTGCAGGTTCTCGCTGTTGTATGGGGTCATATTCATCTCCCCGAGTTTAAAATCCAATTCTATCACCTGAAACGAAAAGGTAATTTGCTGATTTTCTTTTGCCAGTTTAGGGAAAAGTTTTTTCAACTTCAGGCTTACCTGATACTCTTCTCCATTGGTCAATGGTTTATCCGGTATAAACCTGATCACTTGTCTCGAAAGCAGGTAGGCTTTTCCCGCTAGGGACGGTTTGAAGGTTAAAATTCCGTCGGGCAACGCCTGACTTTCAGCAAAAGGCTCCTCAACAGGCATGGCCAGCCGAATTTCGATGTTTGAGGATGATGGAATAATTCCACCTGTGTGGCTCGATACAAATTCCACCATCACTTCATTTGAAGTGGTTTCGGGTTGGTGGTTACAGGAGGTCATGAGTGTGATTGCGATGGCTGCAGCGAAAATAATTCCGGTGCTAAACAGGAGCCTGGTCTTCATAGGGATTTGTTTAGATAAAGGTTAACAATCTCGTTCTATCCACTTTTATACTGATCATGCACAGGTTGAAGAGTAGAATAAAAGTGTTTCTAAAATTACGCAGGAATCCCTTTGGTATTGTGGAGGTTACAAAGATTTTTTAAGAAGTTTTTAAACAGCTTAAAAATCGGTTGATTTGTGCAGGTTTCTCCCGGAGGTACCACATAATCGTTAAAGCTAAAAATCTCCCGAAAACCGGATAAACCAATACATTAAAGCCTTGTATTCATGAAAAATAAAGGCAGAGCGCTATAGTTTGGCGTTTCGCTTTCAGCGAACTTAAAAGGTCAAAATCTTGTCACATTCAACATTCCATTGAGCGAACTCCTTCATATTACTCAATTTTACACCTTCTATAAAGGGTAACTTGTCGATGCCACGGGCCTCTGAACAACCACCACAACTTTTTACTTCCCCACCGTTTCTGATTACGATTTTCAACATCCTTTCAATGTTGTAATATCCATTTGGTGTGCTTTGGTTAGGCAAACCGCAGAATACGGCGTCGGCAAGTAAAAATATTTTTACTTCAACTTCTTCGGCATGTTCTTTTTGTAAGGTTATGGCCATTCGCAAAGCATTGTAGGCTTTTTCGGTCCCGTAAGGAGCATCGTTGATGACAATTAAAAACTTTTGCATTTTGGTAAAAATTAAATTGTTAAGGAGGTCATTAATGACTTGAATGAACTAAAAAGTACTTTTGCCTCATTGTAAAGTTCCTTATCGGAACTAACCGCTTTCAGCAACAATTCCATATTCATTGTTGAAATAATTGTTTCGTTATCATTTTCATAAATGGCTAACGTGCAAGGCATAAAAATAGCAAAGTGCGGATTTGTAGAAAGCATTAAGGAGGCTGTTTTTGCCTGACAAATATCGTAGATAAAGACTTTGCGCTTCATCGGGAAACCTTTGCTTTCAACAATTTCGTGATAGTTGTATGTTTGCAGCAATGCGAAATGATTCGATTCACATGCGTTTTGTACCTGTTGGGCAACTAATTCAATTGGTTTTGTACTACTCATTTTTAAAGTAAACAAATCAATCATTTTTTTCGGAGGCATAAATGCCTGTAAAATTCTCTGTATCATATCTTTGATTTTTTTAACAGGGCGATTATTTCTTGCGACAGTTCATTGGTTACCTTATAACAAGTTCTGGTTCCGTGCTTTTCAGGATAAATAATTCCGCTGTTCTTTAGTATAAGTAAATGTTGGGATGTGGTAGATTGCGAAATTTTTAATGCTGTCATTACGTCTGTTACGCAACATTCATCGTCGGACAATACATCTACCATTTGCAATCGAATCGGGTGCGACAGTGCTTTGAATAGTCGAGCGCTTAATTCATAGTCAATTTTTGTCATTGAATCAATATTATTTAATTAGGATACAAAAGTATTATAATATTCTAATATAACAATATATATCAAATATAAAATGGTCTTATCGAAAAGCCGTATGTACTTTTTAAATGAAATGCGCTCAAAGATCAGTGAAACTTCTCTTCCCTGGCAAGCATTTCGAGTATCATTTTCATTCGTTTCTCTCTTGTTTCAGGCTTTTTAGCTGTTTGTAGCCTCCATCCGATGGCAAAGGTATTGGTTTTATTTAAGGTCTTGAAAAAGGCCAGTGCTTTTTCATTTTTTGCCAGTTCTGTAAGAAAATCTTCAGGCATAGTCATATTGACAGGTGAATCATACGCCCTGTCCCATCGGCCATCGGCTTTCGCCGCCTCAATCTGTTCCCTGCCGGCAGGCTTCATCCTGCCCTCTTTTTCAAGTTGTGCCACATATTCAACATTTCTTTTCGACCAGATACTTTTAGTCCGGCGCGGGGTAAATTTCTGTAGGTATGAATGCTCATCATATTTTTTTGCCTGCCCGTCGATCCAGCCAAAACACAATGCCTCCTGCAAAGCCTGTGCATGGGTTGTGGTAGGAATTCCTGTGTCTTTTTTAAAAATCCGCAACCATACACCATTTGAATTACCGTGGTTTTGCTCAAGCCACGAATTCCATTCCTGTGGCGAGTTAAATGAAATAATTGGCTGATCGCTATTATTTGATTTTTTCGTGTCACTCATCACTCAAATACCTTTTTTCCGTTAATCCATGTTCCCTTCACCGAAATGCCCGTTATGTCCTGTTCTTCAATGGTCATGACATCATGATCGAGCATCACAAAATCGGCATCTTTTCCTGCTTCGATGCTGCCTTTGCGGTCTTCATCAAAACTTCCCCTGGCAGGCCAAAGTGTGATGGAATACAGGGCTTCCTTTCGCGTTAGCGCGTTTTCCATCTGGAAACCAGCATCCGGCGTTCCGTCCAGGTGTTTCCGGGTAACAGCTGCGTAAAAAGTGTACAATGGGTTGATGACTTCGATGGGGAAATCGGTGCCATTCACCAGCCACCCATTTTCTTCCAAAAGTTGTTTGTAGGGATAGGCTTCTTTTATCCGATCAGGACCTACCCGCTCATCTGCCCAGTCCATGTCCGAGGTACAATGTGTGCTCTGGATGGACGGGATTACCGAGAACTTGCCAAACTTGTGCATGTCATCGGCATTTACAATCTGGGCGTGTTCGATGCGCCAGCGTAAGTCGTTTTTACCTTTGAGGATGGCTCCATAAACATCCAGCACCAGTCGGTTGGCCGAATCGCCAATGGCATGGGTATTCACCTGAAAACCATTTTCATAGGCCAATCGGCACAAGCTGTCATAATACGAGGCCGGTTCCATCTGCAACCCCGGATTTCCCGGATCATCCGAATAGGGTTTCAGCAACAAGGCTCCCCTGGAACCCAGCGCTCCATCGGCATACAACTTCACGCCGCTTACAGTTAGTCTATCCTCATGAAGTGGGCCTTTCGGAAAAAAATAATCCAGGTTTTCTTTCGTAGGACTCAGCATGGCATACACTTTCATCTGAAGCTGTCCTGCTTTCTGAAGCGAATCAATTAAGAGAATATCTTCCTTGTCAAGGCCTGCATCGGTAACGGTAGTCAATCCTTTGGCAAAACAGTTCTTCTGTGCCAGCATCAAAGCGTTGATTTTTGGGATATCGGTTGTTTTTGGGATAAAACCCTTCATCCGGTCGGCGGCATTGTCGAGCAAAACGCCGGTAGGCTTGCCATTTTTCAGGATAATTTCACCACCCGCGATGGAGGTGTTTTTATCAATTCCGGCAATGGCCAGGGCGGCTGAGTTGGCCAGAACAGCATGTCCGTCGATGCGGATGAGGACGACAGGAATTTTAGGAAAGATCGCGTCAAGCCGGGTGTTATCGGGAAATTCTTTTATTTCCCACAGGTTTTGATCCCAGCCTCGGCCAAGAATCCAGTGGTCCGGGTAGTCTTTGTGAAACTTCTGTAAGGCAGCGAGTAAGTCATCAAAGGAAGTTAACCCAACCAGATTGGCATATTGGGTCAGCGCAAGTCCATAACCCATAAAATGACTGTGACCATCATTAAAACCCGGATAAACAGGCTTTCCGCCGGCATCCAGTTTTTGGGTACTTTCAAAATCGGCCAGTATAGTGGCATCCTGGCCAACTGACACAAATTTCCCCTTGTCTACTGCAAAAGCGGTGCTCTTCGAAAAGGCGGTGTCGAGGGTGTAAACAGCAGCGTTATAGACGATTAAATCGACAGTTTGTTTTTTTTGGATGCAGGATGTCATGGTTACAAAGGATATTAACAGAATCAGAAAAGTAGGTTTTTTCATAGTCCGGTATTTAAAGTTTAAGTTTATCATGTTTTGATTCAAAACGCAGTGTAGTCGGATTAAAGATCACTCCTTCCTGATCGAAAAGCTGGTTGATATGCCCGTTTTCGATCAAAGATTTGGGAGTTCCTGCTTCAAAAGTATGATTTTTTCCAACCAGCCAAAGTTCATCGGCAAATTGCAGCGCCAATTCGCTGTCGTGGGTGGTTAGCAATACAGTCTTCGTTTTGTCAGCCACCAGGCCCTTTAACAATTGCATGATGGCTACCTTGCCGGGAGAATCGATAAACGCGGTGGGCTCATCCAGACAAATCAAGGGCGTGTTTTGGGCGAGTGCCCTGGCAATCATGGTTTTTTGCTTTTCGCCATCACTCAGCGAGAAAAACCTGCGCTCCGACAATTGCGTTACTCCGGTGGATTTCATGGATGATGAGATGATTTGCCTGTCTTCCTGCGTTAACCTGCCCGTGAGCGATCCGTAAGGATACCTGCCGGTGGAAACCACGTCCATGGCGGTCAGATAGCGGTCATCAATTTTATCAGTCAGTACTGCCGACATACATCTGGCCACTTGTTTTACCGACATCTGATGAAGTGGCCGGCCATTCCAAAGCACCTCACCCGAAAGAGGACCAAGGTGTCCGAGAATGGTTTTCATCAAAGTAGATTTGCCTGCGCCATTGGGCCCCAGGATCGCCACAAACTGACCTAAAGCCAGCGACGTTTCTATTCTCCGACTGATAACAACAGGATTTTTCCCACCTGAATAACCTGTTTCAAGTTCCTTTAGCTGAAGCAATGTTTCATTCATTAATGCCTTACTTGCCATAAGACCTCCCTTTTATAATCACCCAGATAACAATGGGGGCGCCAATAACAGAAGTAACCGCGTTGATGGGCAGCGATGAATCCCATCCCGGCAAACGGGCAATGAGGTTACAAAGCAGACTAAGCGCCGCACCAATAAGCAACACCGACGGAAGCAAAACCCGGTGGTTGGAGGTATTAAAAAATGTTCGGGCCAGATGGGGAACTGCCAATCCGATAAATGCAATGGGACCTGTAAAAGCCGTGCCCAACGCGATGAGGATTCCCGAAATCAGAATAAGCGACCGTTGAACAAGACGTGTGTTAAAACCGGTGCTGCGCGCATAGGATTCTCCCAAAAGGAGTGCATTTAATGGCCTGATAAACCAAAAGGCTGATGCCGAAGTGAGCAATATCCCAAAAAGCAGTCCCAGTGCCTGCGTAAGGCTGGTTTTCGAAAAGCTACCCAGCCCCCAGAGTACATACGCTTGCAGGTCCTGCGAACTGCTGTAGAACTGCATGGTTCCAACGGCAGCACTTACCAGATAGCCAATCATGATGCCAATAATCAACACCGTAACCGCGTGGCCGATACGTGATGAAACAAATACAATCACCGATAACACAGTCAGCGCGCCTGCCAGAGCGGCAACTACCATCAGAAAATCACGGTACAGCCAGTCGTTGCTTACCAGATATATGCCGGAAACACCTCCAAATAAAAGTACCAGTGCTACTCCAAAACTGGCACCGGAACTGATACCCAAAACTGATGGGCCTGCCAGTGGGTTTCCAAAAGTGGTTTGAAGCAACAAACCAGCCACACTCAGGGCCATCCCAACGGCCAGGGCGGTAATGGCCTGAGGCAATCTGTACTGCAACACAATGACCTGCGAAACAGGATCGACCAACTGATTTCCGGTTAAGATGCCCCAAACATCCCGCCAGGCCAGCCAAACGGAACCATACCAGAGATTGGCTGCAAAAAGCACCAAAATAAACAGCCCGACGATGGCCATCCACAAAGTTCTATTTCCTGTTGTCGACATGCAGGCCAAAAGTACAGTTTTCCGGTCTACTCTTTAAACAGGCCACCAATAAGTTTTCAAGAAAGGATTTGTTGAGAATCGGGTAAAACAGGATGATATCAGGGAATCAATTTGTAATAAACAGGCTTATAATCAGGAAGCAGTTCCGGATGAAAGGCATGGATTAAGTCTGCAAGCTGAACCTGGGGCTGTAGTGGTCCCTGTTCAAAATATCCGGTTTTGCGCGAATCACAAAAAAGCACTTTCCTTTTTTTAAACGCATCGAAATGGGAATAAAGTTCATTTTCACTGCCCAGCTTTTCGTAGGATGGATCTCCATCATACGAACCTACAATGCGCCAGAAATCAGCGTGTGAGGCTTTGCTGAGCACCGTTTCCAGATTCAGGGGAATGCTGGCGTTGTGTGGGTCGTCTTTCCAGATATAATCGCCTCCGGCATCGGCAATCATCATGGCCATGTAGCTTTGGCCACCGGGTACATACCACTGATCGGCAAAATACTTGTCCGACATTACGGTAGGACGGTAATCAACGCTTTCGACCAGCTGTTTCAGGCTGTCGTAGGATTGAACCATCCTGTTGAACAGGCTGTCAGCTTTTGGAAGCTGACCAAAAAAGAGAGCGGTAAATTTAATCCATTCGGCTCTGCCCAGTGGATTGGTCTCCAGAAAATCCAGAAACGGAATCATAATCTGGTGGCTGGCTGCCAACGGATGCGCTTCATTAAGCTGATAGGGCGAGTAAAAAATTACCTGCGGATGTAAGGCGAGTGTTCTTTCCACAAAAAAGGCGCCGTTGTTTCCCAGCTCCACAGCCTTGCCTTCTTCAAGGCGTTGTTTCATGACAGGATTGGTGATATACCTGGCTTCCGACACTCCCACTACCCTGTCCAACTGGTTTAAAATGGCCATGCTGCTGAGTTGGGTTGCCGAAAATACCGCCACGCTATCGATGGGAACCTGCAGGATTAACTCATCGTTATTTGGTTTGAAAGTGCGATTATCAGGAACCAGTATGCATGAAAAAAAAACCTCTTTTGGAGATTCAGGGTTAAAAATTAACAACCGGTAAACTCCATCGCCCTGATCGAGAATGTTGAAACCATGTGCATATCTAACAATGTTCTTTGACCTTGGATTTTTATCGGATTGGGTTTCGCTTGTTTGAGGCCCGTTACAACCTGAAATCAGCAAAACAGCCATCAGGATGAACAGGCCTGAACCCCGAAGTGTATTACCGAATAAGGTAGAGAGAGATTTCATGGAGCAAAAGTAAACATTTAGTGATGGAGATACTTTGTGTGAATTGTTCTTGTTTTAATAAATTTCACCTATTTTTATCCTATGAAAAAAAGTATCCGCACATCCCGCACTTTGAGTTTAGGATTCGTCCTTGTCTGGTCGTTGATCCTGATCGGTTGTACTACTGCAACCCAACCTTCGCTAACCATTGCTGTCAGCAAGCAAAGTAATGCCTATGTTCAATGGCTCCAGCGCAACGACAGCACGGTTAAAACCATTAATCTTTATCCATTGGGAATTGACTCGGCTTTGTCTATTTTAAACGAGTGCAATGGACTGCTCCTGACAGGCGGTGAAGATGTTTATCCTGGATATTATGATCAACTTGCCGATACTTCTCGTTGTGGTGAATTCGACCACTACCGCGACAGCCTCGAAATGGCCTTGATCGATTTTGCTGTTCAGCATAAAATTCCTATTCTCGGAGTTTGTCGGGGTGAACAGATTTTAAATGTGGCTTTGGGAGGAAGCCTGGTGGTGGATATTCCAACCGATTTTGATACCACTATCATTCATCAGCAGGAAGATTATCTGCATTGTTTTCATCCGGTTACAGCCGTTTCAGGTTCCGTTTTAATGGAAATGGCAGGAGCCAAATCAGACTCTGTTACCAGCAATCACCACCAGGCCATTGATCGGTTGGCCGGACTACTCTCGATCGTGGCTTATACACCCGACAGTCTTCCTGAAGCTATTTCCTGGAAAAATCCTGAAAACAAGGGCTTTTTGTTTGCGGTGCAATGGCATCCTGAACGGATGAAACCCGGTCGTCCATATTCTGATCCCATCGGACTTGCTTTTCTGGCCAAAGCCAAAGCATATCACAAAAAGTAGTATGGGTGATTTGAAACACTCCGAAAAGACAGAATACCTGTTGATTACCGGTGCATCCAGTTTTACAGGCACCTTTTTAATTGAGAAATTATTAAATGAAACCAGTTTCGATCTGGTGGCAACAGGAAGAAATACGGATAGAATTCTTCAGGTTAATCATGCCCGTGTTCATTTTGTGGAAATGGATTTGCTTCTTCCCGATTCATTTGTAAAGGTGTTTACGAATTATCACATTTCAGCAATCTTTCATCTGGGGGCTTTGGCCCGGTTATCGGAAGGTGAGAACGATCCCATCCGATCCATCAGAATCAATTACATAGCTTCGGTTGAGTTGATTCGTCTTTCCATACAGCATCAGGTAAAAACCTTTGTGTTTACTTCCTCTGATTTGGCCCGACATGCTACCTCTGTGGTAGGCATGTGTAAATACCTGGTGGAAGATGCCTTCAGAAAAATTCAAAATGTAAACACCCAATTTATCACCATTCGTTTGGCCAATGTAATCGATAGCCCGGGTGCGGTTACTTTGATCTTTAAGAAGCAAATTGAACAGGGAGAACCCGTTACCATCACCGAACCACGAATGAGCCGCCGTTTTATCACAGGCCCTCAGGCTGCTGAGTTTATCTACCATGCTTATCTTTTCGGCCAACACAACGACTTGTTTGTCAGTACCGATAAGGCTGTTATCATTACCGATCTGGCCCAGCGTCTCATGCACCAAATGGATAAAACCGTTCCCATCAGGTTTATCGGGGCGAAACCCGGTGAACGGTTATCGGAAAAGGGTTATTCAGCTCAGGAGGTATTTCCAACTTCAATGTCTGGCTTGGGAAAGCTGAGAAATAACCTGTATAATCATGAAGAAACTTCCCGAATTCAGGAGCAGTTATTAATGAAAGCAAAATTACATGGGGATTTGGAAGTTATACACAAACTCAATGAGTTATTTGAGAATCAGGAAGCATAACTTTCTCTGATACATTTGTATTTAGCAGTGCGAAATAGCATGATTTTCAATTAAATGTTTAAAAAGAGGTTGAATTGATGTATATTTGCAAAAAATAATCAGCCTGCATTTCAGCTGACCCTCAAAACTAAATATTAAAATATGGCCAGATCGCAAGATACATTTAACAAAAAAGAAGTAAGAAAAAATAAAGACAAGAAGAGAAAAGACAAAGACGCCAAAAAATTGGCCAGGAAAGACAATGATAAGACAAGCAAACTGGAAGATATGATAGCCTACGTCGATGAAAACGGAATGCTTACTTCCACCCGACCTGATCCAAGTAAAAAGCAGGTATTTGAAATTGACGACATCGAAATAAGCATTCGCAAACGCGAAAACGTGGAACTCGATCCCATTAGAAAAGGTATTGTGACGTTTTTCAACGAATCAAAAGGTTTTGGTTTTATTAAAGATACAGAAACACAAGAAAGTGTGTTCGTTCATGCTAACAACCTGCTTGAGGAAATCAAAGACAACAACGTGGTCAGTTATGAAGTTGAGATGGGACCAAAAGGCCCTTCAGCTGTCAGGGTTAAAATACTCAGGTAATTTCTTGCAAAAACCGCATTGTACATTCATCAGAACAGGTAGTAGGCAATTTTCGTTGAAAATTTAAACGAGGGTCTGCATTACAATCAGAATTTTTCATTCAATGTAATCTTTGGCAAAATGAAACTCAGTACCTTTGTGTCATGAAGAAATCGATCCTCATCCAATTGTTCCTGGTTTTTTTGATGTCAGCTTCGCTTACTTCAAGAGCCGCATGGTTGCTAATCCCAATGGACCAAACCCAAACCAACCACCTCAAAGCATATGGAATAGCCTTTTGGGTACTCGAAAAAGACATTACCATCGAATGGCTGTTGAATTACCGGGGAGGCAGCTACCTCATCCCCTATTATCAGGAAATTCAACAGGAATGCGTTATAAGAGATGTGGCAAATCAGGTGATTACTGATGTCCAGGCCAGCGCCATCCGTCAGGAAATAGCGAAACCGGATGTCAACATGGATGTGATGGAACTTCAAAAAGCCCCACGTGTGGCAGTTTATTCTCCCAAAAACAAGCAACCCTGGGACGATGCAGTAACTTTGGCTCTGACCTATGCCGAGATACCCTATGATGTGGTGTATGATGAAGAAGTAATGAGTGGATTGTTACCTACCTATGACTGGCTCCATCTGCATCATGAAGACTTTACCGGACAGTATGGAAAATTTTGGGCACATTACCGCCAATACCCCTGGTACAAAGAAGATGTGAAAATGTCGGAGGAGATGGCCACCAAACTGGGTTTTTCAAAAGTTTCAGATTTAAAGCTGGCGGTTGCAAAAAAAATTAATGAATTTGTATTGGGAGGTGGTTATTTGTTCGCCATGTGCTCGGCAACTGACAGTTACGATGTCGCGTTGGCCGCCGACCAGGTTGACATTTGTGATGTGATGTTCGATGGGGATCCCATGGATTCGGAGGCTCAGAAAAAACTGGATTATTTAAAATGTATGGTATTTACTGATTTCAAAATTGTGATCAATCCCGTTGAGTACGAAATTTCGAATATAGATGTCACCAATGTACGGTCCAGGGTTATAAACGAATCAAACGATTATTTTTTGTTGTTTGACTTTTCGGCCAAATGGGACCACATTCCTACCATGCTTTGCCAGAACCATGAGCAGCTCATTAAGGGTTTTATGGGGCAAACCACGGCTTTTGATGAAGACCTGATCAAGCCCAATGTGGTGATTATGGGAGAAAACAAGGCTGCCGGCGAAGCCAGGTACATTCATGGAGAATATGGCAAAGGGTTTTGGACTTTTTATGGGGGTCATGATCCTGAAGACTATCAACATAAAATCGGTGATCCCCCAACTGAACTCACACTGCATCCTAACTCACCCGGCTATCGGTTGATATTGAACAATATTCTTTTCCCGGCAGCAAAGAAGAAAAAAAGGAAGACTTAAGTTTTCGCTATTCAGCAATGCTTTTTAAATTGTCTTTCGCTTGAAATGTCCAATTTACCCGAACCATTTTTCAAACAAGCTTTTTAAACAATCCTTTGCCATTGCCCAATCTGGCATCCCATTAGATGAAAACTACAAATCTGTTTTGATCAGGGCTTAGGTTTTTTATACTGTTTTCATTTACCCTATGAGATAAAAAAATGAAAAAGTATTGAAAATTTTGTTGTTTTTCAGCTAAGTTCTTTGTTAGGCATTGGTTTTTATTTTCCTTATTTATTCCGTTTTATATAACTCAATTACTCTGGAGTAATTGAAAATTCTGTATCGCTTCTTTATATTCCATTTCTGTCATTGAGTTATATTGAAATTTAATAATATTACAGAAATCTGAGGAAGGATTGTCAATAAACACAAGCATCATTTTTCTATTATATCGGGAAACATATTTTGTGTCAGAAATTCTATACCATTTATAGCGGCTAAATAAAGATTTCCCCCTTTTTTCTGCGCATTCACCACATGTCGTGACAATCTCTTGATAATCGCAGTAATTATTTTTTAGATTAAATGTCATTTTTATAATGGTAGTTAGTTCGTTTTCGGAAACTCTATAATACAAAGTATCACCAACTTCTTCTAAACTAATTTTGATTGTTTGAGAGGTATTTCTTTGTATGCCCTTCTCAATTTTTTTTACAACTTGATTCTTATTATACCTATTTACATAAGGACCAATATGTTGTCCGTGTAAAAACAATGGAAACAACAGGCTCAAAAAAACAATTATTTTCATAATTAATATGTGGTTGCTTATAAACTTGTGCCTAACTTTTGGCTATAAGTGCCGTTTGGCATTTCGGAACACGTACGTTTCAATCTGGTAATAATTTTCATTAGGTGCACTGCATTATATGTACGTAATGCCCGCCAAATGGCATTTATAGCGTGTTATAGCCTGTTGTTTTTACTTTATTCTTTGGTCAATTATCTTATCTTCAGGGTCCCTTCGACAATCCCAAATCATTATTACTAAAATTAATTGGTCAAATATTTCATATATTATTTGATAGTCCCCTGTTATTAATGCTCTTACTGAATCATAATCTGTTGGTACCCCTAGAAAAGGATTCTTACTTAATAGTTTTATACTCCTATTAATCTTTGCATTTAACTTAATGCTATATGTTTTTGATTTATTACGTTTTATATAGTAGTCTAAAATGTCGATTAAATCCAATTTGGCTTCAATCGACCAGTCTATTTTGAACTTAACCATTGGTCAATTTCTTTTTGCAAAACATCGTGGGAAATAGTCTGCCTATTTTTAAGCTGCTGTCTTGCAGAATCTATACGAATTTTTTGATAATCACTTAATTGATAAGTATCTTCGGATACTTTACTTTCGATTATCGTCTTTATTGCATTCAAAAAAGAAACATCATGAATGTGAGATAATCTCTCTGTAATAATATGTCTTAATTCTATTGTTCCCATATCATTGAATCATTTTAGCAAAGATACGTTTTTTTAATCCTTTAAAATTATCGCAAATGTCTCTTTCACAATTGGCCATAACGAGCGTATAAACCCACCTCTGTCCGTTATTTGTTTAATACTCCTTTTCTTTAACCTCTTTATCCATAATAACCTACCCATTTTCAATCGTTTTAAATTAGCTAAATCGGTTTCTTTCTGCTTTATTGTAACTGGATCATCGGGTGTTTGGTGGGGTAAATCTAGAATTATTATTACCGGTTTGATTATTAGAGTCAACCTTTTAGTGATTTATTTTTGGGCGGTGGGGAGTTATAGAGATTGATTCCGCTTCTAAAACCTTTCCGCCGTGAAACGCGGCCGGCGAGTCAAGTATAACCTGGGAAAAGAGTTGATCGTGCACCCCTGTCGCATGCTCGTTACCGCTACGCTCAAACGAGAATGAGTTAGGGGGTTCTGCTGCTGTGGCACGGTCACGCTCCAGGTCGTCCAAATATTTCAGGAACAATACCCACGAAGTCTGCTCTACATAATCTAATTCGCTTCCACAACCAGCATCTTTGTGCAGTATGTCGTCTATATTCTTAAAAGTCTGTTCAAACATTATCTAATCTTATATTTTTTCGTTCATTAAAACGCAAATGTACCAATTTCCATGGGTGCGTCGGCAAGAAAACTGCTCAATTCGACAGGCTCACTGCAGGCGGACGGGCAGGTGTTCTGTTTTGTGGGTTGGCTGTTCATTATATAGTTTTTATTTTTCTGTCATTATGTAGCAAATTGTCTGCTATGTAGGTCGCCTTTAAACTTGGCGGTAAAGGTTGGTACATGTTGTCGGGGCGGATTTCGGAGAGCGTTCCTGTCCGAAGGGCACGGAACTGCGAAACGGGAATCCGCAGTTGGCGTACCACCGAACCCGCCCTGCAATATGTACTGTGTTAGCGCAAGTTTTTTATAATAAATTATACAAGTTTATCTGTTTCTCAGATTTTAAGAAATCAATGAATTTCATTATTTTTTCAATTGTAATGACTGTTTCTTCGGAAAAATCTAAAACTTGATTTTCATGCCATTTTAGATTCTCTCGAATTATCTCGGCTAGTTCATCTGAGTTAATATTTTCTCCATTTTTAAGGCACTCGAATACGACATTATAAAATCGTTCCATGTCATATGGATGAGCACTTTCTGGTGCAGCACCTCTAATCCAACGAATTAAAGCATCTTTGGTTTTACGTTCCATTTTTATTGATTTAAAGCATTTTTATTGAATTGTCTTTTTGAATTTGAATGAAGTTTGCAAATCCATTTATAAAGCCAAACTTTCCCATTAAATCATCATCCCAATTTTGGATAGCTATTTTTTTCCTGTCATTGTCAGGTATAAATAATGAAGTTGCCTCATAAACATAGATTATTGGGATGTTTCTGGGGTCTTCATTTTTTAACTCATTTCTAAAGTAGTTCCAATAAATTTTTTGTTTATTCTCTTTGTCGAAGATTAAATCACAGATAGATTCTAAGTCGGGAACATTTAATTTAATAGTGTCGCTATAATCGGACGAATTTTTAATGATTTGCTCCAGATTATACAACATAAATCCTTGAGTCATTATTGCACATTCTTCTCCTTTGTTTAGTTCTGCCTTTTCTAACATTGGAATCATCGTTTGTCGATATTCATCTGGAAGAAACAATAACTCAAAGTGTTCTTTAGGAGCCATTGAAAGCCAAATTTGTAATACTCCACGGTATTTTGAATTTATTTTTCTGTCAATGCTCTTTATTGTTTTTGTTATTACTTCTAAAAATTCAAAATGGATTTTTTCTGTCTCCGAATAAATTATTGGTCTTAGAAAATTGCCAAAAACTCCTCTTGTCAAGAAAGTTTTTGTTACGCCATGTTTCATTATTCCTCGTGCCATTTTTTTGTTTTAAAATTTGCGCTAACATGTGGGCAAACCCACCTCTAGCAGTTATCTATTACCATTTATTTTTAACTTCTTTATAATTAATAACCTACCCATTTTCAATCGTCTATAATGAGTTAAATCGGTTTCTTTCTACTTTATTGTAATTGGATCATCGGGTGTTTGGTGGGGTAAATCTAGGGATTTATTTTATAGGTTTTACATTGGGGATTAAAAATTTAAGGAGCCAGATGGAACACGCCTGCCCACCAGCCAGAAATGAATGACACTCATTGGGCGAATAAACACGGATATTTTGATTTATGGCGACATGATAGCATAAAACTTCGCTTTAGAGGGATAAAAACTTCCTCGTTGCGGAGGCATGAAAAGCAGATGTGCTTTCATTTATCACAGGCTATCAAACTGTTCTCATTACTATGAATTTGCAAGATTGTTAAATTTCACTTGTGTTATTTAAAAGTATTATATACTTTTATCGCAAATTATTTTGATATGGTTAGCCAACAAGAATATGGTTCACAGGAAAAGCATTTGCTGGCAGTGGATTGCGTTATATTTGGATATGAACGTGGTGAGTTGAAACTGTTGCTGTTCAAACGACAATTGGAACCTGAAAAAGGCAATTGGTCATTAATAGGTGGTTGGGTGGAACCCAATGAAACCATAGAACAGGCGGCTGAACGGGTTTTGTTAAAAATTACCGGTCTTAGCCGCATTTTTCAGGAGGAAGTCAAGGTGTTTTCTGCGCCTGACCGCGATCCCGGCGGACGTGTGGTAAGCATTGCCTTTTACGCATTGATTGACATTAAAAGCCACGATAAAGAACTGGTAAAGCAATATGGAGCGCAGTGGTGGCCTGTTACAAAACTCCCTGAACTTATTTTCGACCATGCCCAAATGGTGAACTTCTCCCTTCAGAAATTACGGAAAAAAGCCAGCTTCGATCTGGTGGGGGCCGATTTGCTTCCCCCGGAATTTACGATCACACAACTCCGACAATTGTACAACTCCATATTTACCAGGGAATTCGACCCGGGTAACTTTCGTAAAAAAGTACTTTCTTTAAATGCGGTGGTTCGTCTGGAAGAAAAAGATACCCTGGACTCGAAAAAAGGAGCCTACTATTTTACATTTAAAAAACCGGATGAAATAGATGTTTCTGTTAGAATTGTTAATTCTTAAAGTATGAAAAAGATTTACTTGATGATCTCCCTTTTCTTGTTGAATATTGGATTAATCGCACAGGATTATTCAGTTGGCGCTGATCTTTCCTACGTAAATGAAATGGAAGATTGTGGTGCTGTGTATTATGAAAACGGAACCGCCAAAGACGTTTATGCTATTTTCAACGATCACCAGGCACGATTGGTACGCCTTCGGTTGTGGCATACCCCGGAAGGTGGTTACAGTGGATTTTCCGATGTAAAAAAGAGTATATCAAGGGCAAAAGCTTCCGGGATGAAAGTATTGCTCGATTTTCATTATTCCGATACCTGGGCCGATCCGGGAAAACAAACCCGTCCTCAGGCATGGAGTGGGATCACCGATTTAAATGTGCTGGCAGATTCGGTTTATAACTACACTTTTCAGGTGCTTTCCGATCTAAAGGCTGAGAACCTGTTGCCTGATTATGTTCAGATTGGTAACGAGACCAATGGGAACATCATGGTAGAAGCAGGCGAAACTCTTTATCCAATCGATTGGCCACGAAACATTCAATTGTTCAAGGCCGGAATTCAAGCTGCAAAGGATACCGATTCGTCCATACAAACCGTCATTCACATTGCAGATCCAACGGTGGCCGCATGGTGGTTTACCACTGCTGCCGCCAATAATTTCTCAAACTATGATATCATCGGATTGTCCTATTATCCTGAATACCACGATGTGGATATTGAAGGCGTGGGTCAGGTGGTGGCCAACCTGAAATCCCAGTTCAGCAAACCAGTCTGGATAGTCGAAACAGGATATCCATGGACATTGGATAACAATGGTGACGCGGGAAATATATTGGGAGAAGCCTCCATTTGGCCCGGTTATTCCAACCCTCCCACCATCAAAAGCCAGAAGAATTTTCTGATCAACTTAACTTATGCTGTTATCTCCAATGGTGGCATGGGTGTTATTTATTGGGAGCCTGCCTGGGTTACTACTACGTGCACAACACAATGGGGACAAGGCTCACATTATGAAAATGCCACCTTTTTTGATTTCTCAAATGAACTCATCGCAGGGATCGATTATCTGAGTTACGATTACTCTCAGGCTCCTTCCACCACATCGGAGGTTTCTTTTTATGTGGATATGACCGATGTTGAAATAGTGGACGGTGTGTTTGTAACGGGAGATTTTACGGGTACAGCCTGGCAGTTTATGACCATGGAACTCATTGGTAACAGCATTTATAAGTATTCCACTACCATGCAAAAAGGATCTGAAGGAGCCTATATCTTCACCATCAAGGCCGATTGGAATATGGAATTGTATCATGAACAGGTACCTTTGGAATGTGCCCCCATGTGGGGAACGCACCGGAAATACATCATCGAAGACGACACCGAAACATACGCATTTTACTGGAGCAGTTGCGATAATCTGCCCCTTTCGGTGAATAACACGATGGCACAGAACTCCTTTTCAGTTTACCCCAATCCCTTTCGTGATCAACTGAACATCCGCAATTTTAACCATGAATCAAATTCTATTCATGTTTATTCTGCTGATGGCAGATTACAGGGCATTTACGATGATTCAACCGAAACAATTGATGGATCGTCATGGAGCCAGGGGCTTTATCTGATACAATTATGGAATGAGTTCGATACAGTCATTGATAGTGTTAAAGTCTTTAAGTCAAATAATTAGCCATGAAAAAGTTTCTGCAACTAATCTTGCTTTTTAGCTTGTTGAGCGGGATGAATTCATGTAAAACGAGCCACGATGAACGGGGTAGAAACGATCGAAGTCTGAATAAGAGTTGGCTATTTGCAAAGGATTTACCTGAGGGCGATTATTCAGGGTCCAGTGTAGACGACTCGCTTTTTACAATGGTAAATTTACCACATACCCCCAACATCGAACCTTTGGTAGTCAACCAACAATGGCAGGGAACATGTTGGTATCGTCATTTATTGAAAATACCTCAAAAACAACGAAATAGAAAGCACTTTCTCTATTTTGAAGGAGCCATGCAAAATGCAGATGTCTATTTGAATGGAAAACACCTGAGTCATCATTTGGGTGGTTATCTGCCTTTTATTGTGGATATTACCGATGAGATTGATTTTTCGAAAGAAAATTTGTTGGCAGTAAAGCTGGTTAATGTGGATGATTCTTTGGTTCCACCCGGGAAAGCCCTTAATAAGCTTGATTTTAATATGTACGGCGGAATTTACCGTTCAGTTAAACTCATTTCCACCTCAAAACTTTATATCACAAATCCACTCCAGTCTCAAAAAAACCCAGGTGGTGGCATTTATAATCGCTTCGATTCGATTTCGGAAAAATTCTGTCAAATCAAGGTTAGTACTTACATACAGAACGATTTTAATACCGACCAGACTTTTAGGGTACGGCAATCTTTGTTGGATTCAGCAAATGAAGTTGTCGCTTCCAACACTTCAGAAGTACTTCACCTTAATTCACAAAGCGGCATGCGATCAGATCAGGAATTCGGGATGAATGATCCTATCCTGTGGAGTCCGGACAGTCCGTATTTGTATCTTCTGGTAACAGAAATCTATCAGGGTGATGAAAAAACAGATAGTCTGTCGAATCAGGTTGGAATCAGGGATATACAATTGACAAAGGAAGGTTTGTTGCTGAATGGTAAAAAGATATTCCTGAATGGCACCAACCGTCACCAGGAGTACCCGTACATTGGTTATGCCTTGTCGGACCAGGCCCAGTGGCGTGACGCGGTGAAAATTAAAAATGCAGGTTTTGATTTGGTTCGGCTGTCGCATTACCCACAATCAGAAGCCTTTATGGATGCATGCAATGCTCTCGGAATTGTGGTAATGAATTGTATTCCTGGATGGCAATACAATGGAAATGAGGAATTCAAAGAAAATGTCCTTTCTAATGTCCGCGATCTTATTCGCCGCGACCGAAACCGCGCTTCTGTTTTCTTCTGGGAACTTTCGTTGAATGAATCGTGGATGGAGCCCCCTTTTATGGATCGCATTTTGCAAATAAAGAAAGAAGAATTTGAGGATCAACCTGCACTTACTTGTTCGTGGATTGACTATGCTGGTTATGACCTGTTTATTCCTGCCCGACAGCACGGGCAACCTCCCTCCTATTGGAACGATTACAAATCCGGAAATCGGCCTATCTTGATTGCGGAATATGGCGATTGGGAATATTATGCTCAAAATGCAGGGTTTAATCAAACTGCCTATCATGATCTGAAAGAAGAGGAAAGAACCAGCCGGCAATTGAGAGTATCCGGTGAAAAAGGAATGCTCCAACAGGCCCTGAACTTTCAGGAATCTGCCAATTCAAATAGAAAAGGTAGCTCCACGATTGGTCATGCCAACTGGCTGATGTTCGATTATAACAGGGGTTATGCTGATGACATCGAATCATCAGGGTTAGCGGATATCTTTCGCATTCCTAAATTTGCTGGTTATTTTTATCAAAGTCAGTGCAATGCTGATGAGCCGATTTCTGACCCTGCTGTTGGTGGACCTATGGTCTATATAGCAAGCTACTGGCAACCTGAATCCTCTACAAATGTCCGGGTTTTTAGTAATTGCGATGAAGTTGAACTGCTGTTGAATGGGCAAAGTGTAGACAGACAAACTCCTGATCAGAATGCCTTTAGCGACTATTTGGCACATCCTCCTACCACCTTTAAACTAAAAGAATTTGTGCCTGGTGAACTGAGGGCCATCGGATTTATTGATGGAAAAAAAGTGGCAAGTTATGTAGTAAGAACACCGGAGCCAGTTGATCACCTACAACTGACTATAGACGAATCGGGTATTCCTGTAGCAGAAAATGATGTGGTTTTTATTTATGCCTCGTTAAGAGATGAAAACGGTACTCTATGCCCTGTTAACGGTGAATCGATTACCTTCTCAGTTGAAGGGGATGGAGAGTTGATTGGAACCAATCCCATGGTCACGGAAGCAGGGATCGCTACAATTCTCATAAAAACAGAGATAAATTCAGGAAAGATTTTAGTTAAAACCCAATCTGGAACCATTAAAAATGACTCTATTGTCATTGAGTTTGGAAAAACCAATCAATAATAAAACGGTAATAAACAGGGTATATGATTCAGAATATTAAGAATACATTCATTCAAAAATTTGGTACGGAGCCATTTATCGTAAAATCTCCCGGCAGGGTTAACCTGATTGGCGAACATACCGATTATAACAATGGATTTGTTTTACCTGCGGCAGTTAACAAGGCCATCTATTTTGCCGTTGGTCCCAATGAATTGAATCTGTTCCGGTTTTATGCCATCGATCTGGATGAAAGCCTCGAAACCGCTGTTGATCAAATCGAAATCTGCTCAGTTCATTGGGCCAATTATTTGCTGGGTGTGATCGCTCAATTTGTTAAAGAAGGACACTCGGTGAATGGGTTTGATTGTGTTTTTGGTGGCGATGTACCTTTGGGTGCAGGCATGTCGTCGAGTGCTGCCATCGAATGTGGGATGGCCTTTGCCATCAACCACCTGCAACAATTTGAATACAACAGGTTGCAATTGGCAAAATTTGCCCAAAAAGCGGAACATGAATACGCAGGCGTTCAGTGTGGTATCATGGATCAGTTTGCCTCTTTGCATGGGAAAATCAACCAGGTCATCAAACTCGATTGCCGCAGCTTGGAATATGAACTTTTTCCTTTCAATATGACCGATTACCAGTTGGTATTGGTTAATACGGGGGTGAAACACGCGCTGGCTTCTTCTGAATATAACATCCGCCGTCGGGAATGTGAAGCCGGGGTTGGATTGTTGCAAAAATATTTTCCGGAAGTCATGTCGTTGCGTGATGCGAACATGGAAATGATCAGAGAACATATATCAGAATTTCCTATGAATGTTTATAAGCGCTGTAGCTACATCATTGAAGAAAACCACCGTGTCGATCTGGCTTGTGCCGCCCTGCAGCACAGCGATTTTGAAACATTCGGACAGTTGATGTACCAGTCACATGAAGGCCTTAAAAATAAATTTGAAGTCAGTTGTCCCGAGTTGAATCAACTGGTAGAGATAGCTTCCGGTATAGAAGGTGTTATTGGTGCGCGCATGATGGGCGGTGGTTTTGGTGGCTGCACCATTAACCTGGTAGAAAGGAATGCTGTGCCTTTGTTTGAAAAAATGATAAATGAAAAATACCAAACCCCTGAGGGTAAAAAGCCTCAAATAATAGAAGTCGTGATTGAAGATGGGACGCATTTATTATCCATTACAGGAGCTTGATTTTTTTAATATCTTTAGCCGGAGAAATTTGAAACCATTGAACTTAAAATAACAACAGGATGAATGAAAGTTTTGCCCTACTCGATTATCTGATTTTTGGAGCCTATGCCGTATTAATTATTTCTGTCGGCCTCTATGTTTCCCGAACGAAAAAAGGTGAAGAAAAAACAGCCGAAGATTATTTTTTAGCCGGGAAGACACTCCCCTGGTGGGCCATTGGTGCCTCGCTGATTGCTGCCAACATTTCGGCCGAGCAATTTATCGGCATGTCGGGATCGGGAATGGCAGCAGGTTTGGCCATCGCTTCCTACGAATGGATGGCTGCCATTACACTCATCATTGTTGGTAAATATTTCCTGCCCATCTTTATCAAACAAGGGCTTTACACCATCCCGGAATTTGTTGAAAAACGCTTTAATACCTCATTAAAAACCATCCTGGCGGTCTTCTGGATAGGATTGTTTGTATTTGTAAACCTGACATCGGTACTTTACCTGGGCGCCAAAGCCCTGGATACCGTAATGGGCGTAGGAAACGGCGAAACCATTATTCCGTTTATGATCGGGCTGGCACTTTTTGCTGCAGCCTATTCTGTTTGGGGTGGATTGTCGGCAGTGGCCTGGACGGACGTTATACAGGTGGCTTTATTGGTTATCGGAGGGTTGATTACGACTTTCATTGCGCTGGATCATGTAACACCCGATGGTGGTGCTATCAGGGGTCTGGCCCATATTTATGACGTTGCCGGTGACAAGTTTCACATGATCCTGAAAAAAGACAATCCTGAATTTGCTAATTTACCCGGAATCGCCGTGCTCATTGGCGGTATGTGGGTAGCGAATCTTTATTACTGGGGTTTTAATCAGTATATTATTCAACGTGCGCTGGCTGCCAAATCGCTCAAAGAAGCGCAGAAGGGAATCGCCTTTGCCGGATTTCTAAAACTGATTGTTCCGTTAATTGTGGTTATTCCGGGAATTATTGCCTACGTGATGTACACCCAGCCTGCTGGAACAACAGCTATTGATGGGGTAGCGGATGTGTTTGGTAAAACAGGCGGTGGGATTGATGTTGACAGGGCCTATCCCTGGCTTATCAGCACTTTTATTCCGGTTGGATTAAAGGGATTGGTCGTGGCCGCCCTTGCGGCTGCCATTGTTTCTTCATTGGCCTCTATGCTCAATTCAACAGCTACCATTTTTACGATGGATATTTACAAACCTTATATCAATAAAAAAGCCGGTAACAGGCAATTGGTCACTACCGGTAGAATAACCGTGCTTGTAGCACTTGTTCTTGCTACCTCAGTAGCCAATTCATTGGGTTCCATCCCACAGATGTTCCAATATATACAAGAATATACCGGTCTGGTAAGCCCTGGAATATTGGCTGTATTTTTGATGGGATTGTTTTGGAAAAAGACCAATGTAAAGGGTGCTATTGTGGGTGTTATGGCTTCCATACCTGTGGCATTGGCCTTAAAATTCCTGCCTGTCGAAATGCCATTTCTCGATCAGATGTTTTATACCTTGCTCATCACCATGGTCATCATCGTAGGGATTTCTCTTTCAACTGGTAAAGGTGACGATAACCCCAAAGCCATTCCTCTGTTAAGAGAAACCTTCATAACTGGTAAAGCATTCAATATCAGTGCCTATATCATGATGATTATATTGGTGGTATTGTATACGGTTTTCTGGTAAGGTCCCCGGAGTTTCATTTCCGGAATATGACAATTGCTAACCGGGGAAAAATCCAAATAATTCCATTTCAATGAAGAACAAAATCTATCAACTAACCAACAAAAATGGATTGGTAGTTGAATTTATTTCTCTGGGAGGAAGGCTCATTTCGTTGAAGATTCCTGAAAACAACGGATTTGTGGATGTATTGATGGGGTATGATACAGCAGAAGGATGTGCCACAGGTGATGTATATATGGGTGCAATATGTGGCCGGTTTGCCAACCGCATCGCCCACGGAAGGTTTAGCTTGGATGGAAAATGGATTCAACTGGATCAAAACAACAGGACCAACCATTTGCATGGCGGAAACAATGGATTTCATAAAAAATATTGGGAGGTTAAAGGTATAAACCTAAAAGGATACGCGAGTGCCTATCAGCTTTCCATGATCAGTGCCGATGGTGATGAACACTACCCGGGCAACCTGAATGCAGAGGTGATATATGCCTTAAACAATGACAATGAATTGCTGATTGAGTTCAAGGCTGTCAGCGACAAAAAAACAATCATTAACCTCACCAGTCATCCGTATTTTAATCTAAAGGGAGTTGGAGGTGGCACTGTTCTCGATCATCTGTTGGAAATCAATGCAGGCTTCTTCACCCCTATTGATCCGGTTTCGATACCAACTGGCGAATTGAAATCTGTTTCGGGGACAGCCATGGATTTTACGACACCCACCGTTTTAAGCGACCCGATGAATTGTGAAGATCAACAGATTAACCTGGTAGGAGGTCTCGACCACAATTGGGTACTCAATAAAAAAGAGGGGGAATTGGCTTTGGCGGCACGTATCACGGAACCCGTCTCCGGCAGGTCAGTTGAAGTATTTACCACTCAACCCGGGCTTCAGGTATATACCGCCATGCATTTCGATGGTACTTCAATTGGTAAAGGCGGACATCCAATCCTACCCTATTCATGCATTGCTTTAGAAGCCCAAAATTTTCCGGATGCGCCAAATAAAATTCATTTTCCCTCAGCAGTACTGGAGGCCGGGGGAGTTTACAATGAAAGAGTAGTGTATCGGTTTTCTACTGGAAAGTAACCTTGTCTTCATACCAATCGCACACATGTAATAGGAAGATCAGAAACAGCTTATCATAAATTGTTGAGAAAATCCCAAATTCATTTACTCAAGTGTACACCCACCGGTAAAATCTTCCGCGCTAAAGGTCTCGGTCATCTCTCCGCTAATCCGTTCAGATGTCACTCTTATTTTAAGGCTATGGGTGCCCGACCTTTTCGGTGAACAATATTCAAACAGATAATAACTCTTGGCTTCATCTTTCACAAATTGGGCGATTGCTTCAAACTTGGGGATTAATTCACTTAGATTTTCTGCAAATTCAAACCCGTTTTTACCAAACTTCTCCAGCGTATTTTTGTCGATCTCCCCACCCAACCCTATGGTATACAGCGCAATGGAAGGGTTTCTTTTATTGATCACATCAGTCACCTGATTGCTGGTATACCAACCGGCCTGATCCGACCCATCGGTAAAGGTAATCAATGCTCCTGCAGAAATGATGCCGGCTTCCGCGAAAAGGGTTACCCTGTTGTCAATATTGCCAATTCCCTGTATGATACCTCCGTAAAGATTGGTCGAGTTATCAGATGAAATATTTTGGTCGATTTGGTTAATGCTGCTGATGAGATTCGATTTTAAAAAAGTATAATCAACCAGGTCATGGATATTTTTTTCACCATCGAACCATTTCACGGCCATTAATATTTCCTGATAATCGGAACTTCCTTCGTTGGGCATCACCGAATTGATAAAACTAATGCTGGCTTGTTTTAACGAGTTCAGGCTGCTGTCGAGCACACTTCCACTTAAATCCAACATCAGGAGCAAATTAAATTTAAACTTTTCCGGTTTATCCTGAATCTTACGGGCGGCTTCGAATTCGGAAATGAGTTTCCCGTCTTCATAAATCTCAAAGTTGGATTCTACCAACCCGGGAAGCGGATAATTGACCGCATCGTTTACCTTGAAAATGATTGAAACGTTGGCAGGTGCCTCCACCATCTTGTCGATATAAGTAAGTTTTAAATGCTTCTGGTCAGGATCCTTTTTACACGAATGAACAGAAAATGCGATGGTAAGTATGAGTAATAACTTTAAATACTTCATGATTATTTTGAATAAAGTTAATATTAATTGGCACCTTGGCAAAGATGTAAAAAATCAAGGGAATCAACAAATTTAAAACGATATAGTGAGCTAATTATTTTAACGTAAATTAAATTTTCTCCAGTCAATATCATTTTTCGCTGGCGAACCAAACCCAATATTTAACGACAAGAGCGAGACAAGGGTGTTGTCAGGATTCAGGACGGGTTCAAACCTGTTGCCCAGGCTATAGCTCAGTACTACCTGTTCGGTTAGGTTGTAACTAAATGAAGCGATGTACTGAAAATCAGAGTTCTGTTCCTTTCTGAACAACTTGTTTCCCTCTGCATCCGTACCCGCTGGAAGTTCAGAATGGCTGTTTCGTCCAACCATTTCAAAACTCAATGCAAATTTCCTGAACTCACCTGCCACCGACAATCCAAAGTCCAAATTATTTTCATAGGTTTTGATGCCTGGAAAATAGGCGTTATAGTAGTCCGCATTGTACCATTCATAACGCAATACACCCAATATTTTTAGAAAACTAAACTTGTCTTTAAAACGGTAGGCAGGTGTAATCCAGAACGACTGCCGGGCAATATAGGACGATTCAAACTTGTTTGCCGGAAAATTAAGCACTCCCGCGAAAGCCACATCCAGGCTAAAACCATAACGCTCGCGAATGTAGGTTTTGAATTCATTGAATACGATTTCCGCGGAGAGTTTTTGGTCAATTAATGAATACAGACTATCCAGAAACGGGTCAGGTGCAGCCGTGTCGAGCGGGGGAATCAAGATGGATTTTGCAACTATGTCTTTCATAAACTCCTCCGCTTCCTTCAAACTGCCAATCTTACCTGATTCATAAACTGCGTTTACAATCGTTGCTCCAATGGCCGCCATCAACTCTTTTTGGTTGGTGATTTCCTTGTTTGCGATAAGGTATTCTGCAATGCTAACGATCTTGGCTTTCACTTTTTGATCCGTGCTTAACAGACCGGTAAATCGTTCAACTTCTTCCCTGTCTTTATGATTACCAAAATAAAAGGTTGTCCTGTACCCAAAAGCCAGCGCGTTGGACATGGTACTGTCGCCCAATTGAAAATGCTGTGTAGAGGCCAGTGAAAAGGAGGAGTTCCTGATAACCTGGTCAATTGAACTTTTCGGATATAAATACTCGTCAACACTAAGTGAGTGGTTTTGAGTCCAGTAAGGTGTGAATTCCAGGGCAAAATCATTTGGGACAATTGAACCGCTATTGTTGTTGATGAAATTAGAAAAGAGTGCCGTTTCCAATGCCTGATACGATTTGGGTGCCAACACGGTAGTAGGTTGCAATCCCAAAATACCCGAAGCAGGTGAAGAGGGAGGTTGTAGTTTGCTGAGTTTCTCCTGTGCAGTTAACCATGTTGGCAACATAACCAGGACTATCCATGCTTTGCTGAGTTTCATGGTGCCGGAAATTTGATGTATAAAATAATGGTGGCTCTCTCAGCTTCTGATTTCAGGTTAACATGTTCTTTAATTAATTGCCCGTTGAATCGGTATTCAATCCTTATTTCGTCTTCCTCAGGAATCAAATTTGCAACTTCCGTCGTGACGATGGTTGTGTCACCCCTGAGGCCGCTTCCTATTCCAATGTTTTGTGTCCCCGAGTCTTCAATCTCACAATCGTTTGATCCCGGGATATTGATTGCGGTATGTCCCTTATCGCCATCCGATTTGAATACAACTGAAAGTATAACTTCAGTTTCATCAGCCACTACGAAGGACAAATTCCTGTAACGATAAATTTTATGCATCATCTAAATATATTATTTCCGGTTATGATTACAAAACCTAACTTAAACCATTGGCGTTCTATTCTCTCGATTTAGAGAGCTTCGTCAAATGGTGAATGGTGCTGCCTGTCAGGCCTGAGAACAACATACTTTCCTTGATATTTGGAAGGGCGAGCAAACTGGTTTCCGGTAATTTGGCAAGAGTGGGTCGTTTCAATACGATTGGATTAACTCCAAATTTGATATCCAGTGAATATTCTTCGGTAGATGTCGCCAACTCACCCCCTATATTTAAGCCATAGGCACCACCCTTTGCACCCGCTTTAAATTTATTGTACTTTTTTCGTACGATGTTTTTTTGCACAAATCCCGATATCGCGAACAAGTAACACACTTCGGGATCATTCATTAATTCCTGATTGTCAGCTTTCCATTGACGCACATTTGACGACCAATCAGGATCGTGTTGGTTAATTACACCCGCTGCCTGGTCGAAAATCATGAGCGAGAAGAAATTTTCCGATGACAGCTCTGCACTTAAATAACTTAAAAACGAAACATTCGCCGCCAGTTTCTGATCCACAACAATTGAACTCCTAAGCAAGGGTGAGGTAAGTTTTGAAAGTTCATCCACTTTTCGGGGTATGGGAAAGGGAGTGAACTCAAACTGATAGTTTGGATCATTCAGATTTACGGGACAATGACCGTTGATTTTTCTTATTTGCAATACCATGCCCAAAAGTGCGTAAGGATTCGCTATGTAAGGATCAGCGTCAATGTAGGCTGTATGACTCCTCAGGTTCAGTTTTGTAATCGCTTCTTCCTGGTCTGCGACATTTGTTTGTTGAGCAACATTATTGTTCATTACGTCATTAATGTGCTCTGTTGAATTATTTCCTGCCATTTTTCTTATAGTTTAATTGATTAACAATCGGGTGCATTTACTTCTTTAATTTTTTATCATCTGTTAACAATTCGTTTTTATCCATATCGGCAATCACAATATCGAGGAATTTTCGCGCCATGATGCCCTTCACTTTCTTCTTTGCAAACCACAGAAGCAATCCGGTGAGAGGTTGATACAGGGTTGTATTCAGTAGTTTTTGGTGCCATGGTTTTTTACGAAGGCGTTTTACGATATCGTTTTCATTTTTCTCCCTTTCGGGAGCTTCTCCGTTGGTGATATTTGATACGAGTGAGGATATTCTTTTCTCCAAATCATCCTGCAGTCCCAATAAATAGCTTAGTTTAATTTCAGGGAACTTAAAATTGACTTCTTCAAAATCCTCAACGTAAATAATTGAATACTTGCCTGTTATTTCATCATGTTTTACCCTTATATCGGGCAGTAACGGGAAATAGTCTCTATGGTTCACCGACACTTTGTACCGATCTTCCACGCCTTCGTAACCATAAGCCAATATGGGATTGTCGGCATCCACCGGAGCACTAAAGTGTTTTCTAAGAAATTGCTGGCAATTCCTTCGCCCGAGCAGAAAATCATGCTCCCTGAATTGTTTGTTGAAAAACCCGCCAAATCCTCCTAACGAGCCACAAGCAATATAATTTTCAATTTCCGGGTTGGCTCCTGAACGTGAGGGGATGATTAGGAATTTGGTGTAATCTTCATCGCCATAGGCTGATTTCAGCACCTCTTCTTTCATTCTCAACTCGCCCAGCATCGCGGATAAGATTTGTGAAATGATAAACTTGAACGCCCTCAAAGGAAGATAATTGGTATCAGGCAAATCGCTGTGGTTTGGAAAAGGATCGATCATCAAAACTACTGATTCAAAATCAGAGGCTTTCGTTTTACGCTCACCCGGAAGAACGCCCATCCGCTCATCCAACAGCTCCTGGGTAAGCTCAAAAGGATCGTTGTTGATGGTTCCTCCGTCTACATTCAGGGTCAGAAATTCATCAATGGCATTCACCGTGTGTAAATCGGGCCGGTTTCCCAGGTTCAGGTATTTATTTTCTTTGATGTACTTTCCAAGTCGTTTGATGATACGTGGCTCAAGACCTATGGGAAAACCTCCTGTTGCCATGGCCGATTGAATGAGCAGCTCTTTGTTCAAGCCTTCAGCATCATTAAAGTTCAGGGGAATTCTACCATCCTTTTTATACTCACTTTCAATTCCCAACCTAAAATGGGCAATATCAAAATGCCTTTTCATGCGGTGTACACGGGTGTACGAAGAACTCCCAAAAGCCACTTCAAAAGGAATTCCCCGCAAGTTGGTTAGTGTGGCAAACACCTCCATATCACCCGCAAAATAAGGTCGATACACCGCATTGTCTTTTATTATGCTGTTGATATGCCTTTCGGCGACGGTTTTAATAAAACTTGAATTAAACACTGATCTGACCTCCATATCAGGATTTCCCTGTCGATCGTTTTCAATATCTTCTGTTGACAACATCTGGCTCATCATGTCGCGGTGATTTTCTTCGGTCAGGTCTACCCAGGAATGATACAATGGATTTTTAGCCAACTTTTCCGCGTTGTTCTCCACATCTGCGAGGCTAACATGATCAAAATTTGTTTGGATTGCAGCGGCTGTGAGGGCTGCCGTCATTCCCCCGGCTGATGCCCCACTGAGAATGTCAATCACAATCTCGTGTTTGGGAATTCCCGATAGTTTGCCTTCTTGTTGCAGGTCCTTTGCTTTTTGCCAGTTTTCGAGTGCTTCGAGCAGGTAGTCCATAACGCCGGCGGTATAAGCACCTGCCGATATGGCTCCTGCCATACTGATGCCAAGATGAATTGTTTTTTTTTCCATGATAACCGGTTTATTTGTTTAGTATAACGCTTGAGATAACCTATTTCCACTGCTTTATTGCAATGTGCCAGGGTATTCTGCCATTTTAATTTTATGTAATCAGGTGCCTGGTTATTCGGTAAATAAAATTTAACGATCGAAAAATACATAATTAATTGATTGAAAGTGTAAATAATGTATATTAAATTTTTGGAGGAGCGTATTGATGTTTCGTTGCAATTAACCGGATATTTATTTTGAATCAAACACGGTTATTGAAATTTAGCACTTTCCGTTTTATTAAAACCGCTTACATTCGCAGTGCATTTGAATACACATCATGATACAAATATCCAACCTTACAAAAAACTTCGGTCGAAACACCGTTTTGGAACAGATTAACCTGACAGTTGAAAAAGGACAGGTATATTCACTGCTTGGAAAGAACGGGGCAGGCAAAACAACCCTGATCAACCTCATGCTCGACTTACTGAAACCTGATACCGGAACCGTACAATTGCTTGGCAAGGAAAGCAGCCAGGTTAAACCTTTCGACAAATTGAAGATGGGTATTGTTGGTGAAGATATGGCACTCATTGAAGAGTTTACGGGGTTTGAATATTTGACCTTTATCGGGAAAATCTACCAGATTCCGACTGCCACTCTCAAAAAGCGAATTGCTGACTTGTTTCAGTATTTCTTTGAAGATGAAAAAGATTTACGGAAATTGATCTCCAAATATTCCACCGGCATGAAAAAGAAACTGGCTTTTTGTGGCGCCATCCTCCACACACCAGATTTACTCATCCTCGATGAACCCTTTTCAGGGCTTGACCCATTGGTAGCCAGTCAAATGGTTCTTTTTTTAAAGAAATACCACAACCAAAACCGCACCATTTTCATCTCCTCGCATGACCTGTCGTATGTTGAAAAAGTAAGTACACACATTGGTGTACTTGACCAAACCAGGCTTGTCTATAACGCTACTTTACAGGAGTTTACCTCCGATGGCGCCAGGGAGCTGGATGCCGCTTTGCTGAAAATACTTAAGCCAAACGAAAACGAACTGGAAAAAATAGACTGGCTATGATGGGATATTTTCTGTTTTTAAAGGTTAAATCAAGTATCCTGGATTTAAAGAATCCATTGAAATTGTTTCTGTTTTTAATGCTGACGTTAACCGCCGTACTCTATGGTTGGTTGTTAGCACTTTTTTCACAACAGGTATTAATGGGCGATGTAGGCGAATTGACCATTAACCTGTTGTTTAACTACATCTTGTTGTTTATTTTTATCATCACCCTCCTGAGGATGATTTTTCCAACTTATAAACCACAACAGGCTTTATTTCCGCTCTCCTATCCCCTATCCAGGTGGCAAGGTTACCTTTTTTCTGTTTTCAATGGTTTTTTTACACCATATTTCTTTTATTTAGTGATGTTTTTGGTGAGTGGCTCTGTGTTTCTCGGAGAATACAACATAGTCTTCCTGGTGTCAGGATTGCTTGTGCTGGTATCTTCGCACCTTTTCAGGCGGCTGATACAATATTTTATTGATTTTAGGTTAAAGAAAAAAGCTTTTTTGGTGCTTGCCGCGGTTGCAATCCTGGTAACCTGTCTGTATTTCTTATCATTTACCCTGGTTGATTTTGGTAGTTGGCAGGGTCTTGTTATTATTGCGTTGTTGTTGACATCAGGTTATTGTCTCGATATCAATCAGTTTGAGCCAAAAAGACACGAAACTGCCGGAGATAGTAGAAAAAGCAGCCGGGTTTATTTAAAACTCATCACCAACAATCCAAAGGTTCGGATACCACTTCTTGTGGCAATGGTATTGAAAATCATTTTTTTTGGAATCGATTTGTTTTTGATGGAAACAAAGGCCGGGCACCTGATGAATGGGGAGTTATTCTATTGGATTGTTGCTTCCCCGATGATCATTTTTACCTACGTTTATAACAATACCTGGGGTTTCTGGAAAGCCATTTGGATGAATATGGAAGTTCGTACGGGCGATGCTAAACAATTGCTATGGCAGCACTTCAGGTTGATGGCCCTTGCTTTGGTGGTCGACCTGTGCATTACACTGCCATTGCTTTATATTTCCTGGGGCGAGGCTGGTTTTATTCTAACATTTTATTTCACATCCGCCTTTTTTTTAATCGCCATGTCATTTATCTGGTCGATTTTTACTCCCCGGCAAATAAACGCTACTTTTCAAATGAAAGGCAGCACTTCCCCGGTCAGCGTTCTTGTATCAATGGCAGGAGTGCTGTTGCTTACCACCTTAAGAGTTAATAATTGGTTTTATTTAATCGTGCCTTTGTATGTTATTTTTGGTGGCATGGCCATTTGGGTCGCTTTAAATTATTATGAAGACGGTAAGGTTATTTTGATGAGGAAACTCAGGAAGGCTACCTAAATTCTTTTTTCACAATCAGAATTTGCGGCTTAAAGTGTTGTATCTTTGTACCCTTATTGGAAAGGATCGTAAAGTCACTCATTTTCCGATATAAACAGTTGATAATATGACAAAAGCACATTCGTTTCACATACCGGTTATGGGAATTGGGTTTACTATTGACACCCCGTTGAAGGTTTCTCAATACGGAATCGACTCTGTTATTTCCCTGGTTGATGATATGCTTCTTGAGAAGTTGAGAAAAATGTACTGTGAAAAATTTGAAATCCCCTATCAGGAAATAACTGAGAAAATAGATGATTTCAGGGCCAAAAGAATTACCTCTTATCTCAATTTGATTAACGATCAGGCAGAAAAGAAATTTGAAGAATTGAAAAATTCCGCTATCGGGAAAGGAAACGAAATAAAGGAATTCTTCAACATGTTGCCCGATACTTCGACTTTAAAGCAAGAATTTAAAAGCTTAACAGAAAAATATTTCAATTTAGGTGAAATCAAAACCTGGCTCAACAGCAACCTTTCCAGGGGTAGTATCGATGTCAATATCATGACCAAAGTTGACAAGGACAATTATGCGAAAGGTGAGAAACTGCCCATTGAATATAATGACGCCCATGCCGCGCTCAGGGGATTTGCCAATAGCGATCTGAGCTCTTCCATTGTGCTGTCGGCAGGAATGAACCCCAGGTTGTACAGTTACCTGGAGAAATTTGAAGATTTTTATCCCGATACAAACGGAACAATAAAAAAGAAGATTGTATTAAAGGTGAGCGATTACCGGTCGGCTTTGATTCAGGGAAAGTTCTTGGCTAAGAAAGGTATCTGGGTTTCTGAGTTCAGGATTGAATCAGGTTTAAACTGTGGCGGACATGCTTTTGCAACCGATGGATTCTTGATGGGACCCATTTTGGCTGAATTTAAAGAGCATAGAAAAGAATTAACACAAAATAACTTTGATATTTTGGTGCAGGCGTTGGCAAGCAAGAACAGACCCATACCTGCTGCTGTATTGCCAATAAAAATTACCGCCCAGGGAGGTGTTGGTACTGCCGAAGAGCATCAATTTTTATTGGATCATTATGAGGTGGACTCGGTAGGTTGGGGAACACCATTTTTACTTGTTCCAGAGGTAACCTCGGTTGATGAGGCTACCATCAGCAAATTAATAGAAGCTCAGGAATGTGATCTTTATCTAAGTAATATTTCCCCCTTAGGTGTTCCTTTTAACAGCCTGCGAGGCAATACCAAAGATATCGAGAGGCTAACCTTGGTGGAGAATGGGAAACCAGGTAGTATTTGTCCAAAAAAATATGTGGCTCTCAACAATGAGTACACCGAGAAAAGTATCTGTACAGCATCCCGTCAATACCAACGTGCGAAAATAAAAGACCTTGACAAGGAAGCCCTTCCTCCCGATCAACACCGTGAAAAGTTTAACAGTATTGTGGAAAAATCATGTATTTGTGTCGGGCTGGGAACTTCAGCCTTGTTGGTTAATCATTTGGACACCAAAGTGGAAGGAGTTGGGGTTTCTGTTTGCCCGGGTCCAAATATGGCCTATTTTTCTAAAATCATGAGCCTTAAAGAGATGACTGACCATATTTATGGAAGGGCAAACGTGATATCGCGCACCGATCGCCCCAACATGTTTATGAAAGAACTCGATCTGTACCTTGATTACCTGAAAAATAAGTTGGAAGAAACCAAGGTCTCGATGACTAAAAAACAAGAACAGTATTTCGCTGCTTTTGAACAAAATCTTCAGGATGGCATCAACTATTACAACCAGCTATTTGCTGATTTGAAGTACAAATTTGAAGGCACCAAATCAAATATTCTGCACGATTTAGATCTCCACAACAAGGCCCTGCACCTGTTGAAGATCAAAAGAGAGGTGATAAAACAGTATATCATTCCGATAAACACCGGGATGGAGCGCCAAAAATGCATGGTACTTTAAGTCCTGATCAGATTAACATTGTATTTTACCATTCATTCCGATAGTAAAAGGTTACCTTTGTTGGCACTGAATTTCTATTATGGAAGCACCTGTATTAAAATATTTTCCCGTCCCTACGTTTTTGATTTCGAAAAAATCCAGTGAAATCATACAACTTAATGACAAGGCAGCTGATCTTACCGGATTAGAAGTTGGAAGCTTATCAGGAATAAAAATAACCAACTTTTTAAAAACCAAATTTCTAAAGCTTGGTGAATATAGCAATATTGATTTCAGGCTCAATGACCGAAAAACACTGAATGTTCATCTGGTGGTACAGTCGTTAACTGAAAACCGCCAGAATTATTTGATAGTCTCCTTTTGGGAAGAGCCGAATAATGAGCTGGAAAAAGCAAGGCAAGCCATCATTGAAAGTGAGGAGCTATACCGGAAATTATTCAACTCATCCAAAGATGCCATTATGACCCTGGAACCACCCAGCTGGAAATTTACATCGGGCAATTTGGCTATTTTTGAACTATTCAAGGTGAAGAACCTTAGAGATTTTCTTTCGTTGAAACCGTGGGAAATTTCTCCAAAAAAACAACTCGACGGAAGTGTTTCCATTGAGAAAGCCAAAGAGATGATTCAATTGGCCATGCATGAGGGTTCTCATTACTTTGAATGGGTGCACCAACGAAAAAACGGAGAACCCTTTCATGCAACGGTGTTACTTACACGAGTCGATCTGGCCAATAGGTCCTTCCTTCAGGCTACAGTGAGAGATGTTTCTGAGCAAAAGAAATCCGAGGAGCAATTAAAAGAAAATGAATTAAAATACAGAACACTGGTTGAGGCCTCAAAGGACAGTATTTTTATCATTCAAGACGGACTTATTAAATTTGTAAACAGCGAATTGAAAAAACTTTCGGGGTATACCGCTGAAGAAATTGTAGGGAAGCCTTTTGCTGATTTTATTGCACCTAAAGATGCTGATAAGGTGAAATCCTATTATCAGAAAAGGAAAAGTGGTAAGGAGGTGCCCTCTAAGTATGAATTGGTCGTTCGCTTAAAATCAGGTAAATTTATTCCTGTCGAAATTTCCGTCGCTTTTATTGATTTTCTGGGCAAACACTCCGAGATGGTGGTCATAAAGAATGTGACAGAACGTCGAAAACGAGAGGCTATCCAACGTGTTCTGTTCGAAATAACAAGAATCTCGTTTCACGACATCGGGTTGAAAGAGTATTTAGCAAAAATCCATGTGTTATTTGGACAACTCATCAGTGCCGAAAATTTCTATATTGCTTTATATGATAAAGTCAGCGATCTATACACCTTCCCCTATTTCGTTGATGAATTCGATCACTTCGAGAGCGACCAAATGCTTTCATTAGAAGGTACTTTAACCGATTTCGTTCGAAAAACAGGAAAAGGCAGACTGATTACTGAAGAAACCGAAAAACAACTTTTTACAGAATCTGGTTTTAAGTTAATTGGAGAATATTCCCCGATTTGGGTAGGCGCTCCACTGGTCGATTCTTCAACCAATGAAGTGATCGGTGTTATTGTCATTCAGGACTATAAAAATAAAGAAGCCTATTCACCTGACGACTTACTGACACTTGAAATTGTAGCCAGTAGCATAGGTTTGTTTATCGAACGTGTCAGAAGCAATCAAGACTTAAAACTCGCCAAGGAAAAAGCCATCGAAAGCGACCGGCTTAAATCTGCCTTTCTTGCCAATATGAGTCACGAAATCAGGACTCCGATGAATGGTATCCTGGGATTTGCCGAATTGCTAAAAGAACCCAGGCTGAGTGGTGAAGAACAACAGGAGTATATTGATATTATTGAGAAAAGTGGTCACCGGATGCTCAATATAATCAACGATATCATTAGCATTTCAAAAGTAGAATCGGGACTTATGGAAGTGAATATATCGGCAACCAATGTGAATGAGCAGATGAAATACATTTACACCTTTTTTCGTCCGGAAACGGAAAAAAAAGGTGTCAGGTTGTTGTTAAACAATGATTTAAGTGACACGGAAGCCATCATACTTACCGACCGTGAAAAAATATATGCCATTTTAACCAACCTGGTGAAAAATGCCATCAAGTTTACCAACAAAGGGTCAATAGAATTGGGGTGTAAAATTGTATCGATGATTCATGAATCATCGATACCAGCGATACAGTTTTACATAAAAGATACAGGAACGGGAATTCACAGTGACAAGCAGGCAATTGTTTTTGAACGATTCAGGCAGGGCAGCGAATCGCTTGACCGCAATTATGAAGGTGCAGGATTGGGCTTGTCCATTTCAAAAGCCTATGTGGAATTATTGGGAGGGAAATTATGGGTCGAGAGCCAGGAAAATGTAGGATCCACCTTTTTCTTTACAATTCCTTACCGGGTTGAAGCACAAGGGCAAACCAGCTCCCGGAAGTTGCAAGTTACCGGATTACCTGCTGAAAAGGTTAAAAAACTGAAAATCCTGATTGCCGAAGACGACCCTACGTCAGAAGTATTCATAACGCTGGTGTTAAAAAGCATGACTAAGGAATTGATCATAGCCAGAACGGGAACTGAAGCTGTGAATGCATGCCAACATCATCCTGATATCGACTTGGTGATGATGGACATCAAAATGCCGGAAATGGACGGATATGAGGCTGCCAGACAAATCAGGCAATTCAATAAGGAAATCATTATCATTGCCCAAACCGCTTACGCATTGGTGGGTGATGGTGAAAAAGCAATTGCCGCAGGGTGCAATGATTATATTGCCAAACCAATTAATCGGGACCACTTAACCAACATGATTAAAAATCATTTTAAAAATTAGCTACATTTTTAGTTTAAAAACATCAATTATTCACTATCTTTGTCTCGCTAAAAATAATCCCAATCCGGAAACATGGTCATGCTAATGGAATAACGTGTATTTAAAGCATGTTCCGATAAATTGTAGTTTTAAAATCGTTGCGAGATGAAACCGCCCGAAAACCCACCAAACGATCTGCCAAAAATTCGTAAAAAAGCCGAAGAAATTGTAAAAAAGCTCTCCTCTACCAAAAACGCGTTGCGATCGTGGATGCCTGAGGCTGATGCTTTAAAATTAATCCATGAACTACAGGTGCATCAGATAGAGCTACAGTTACAGAACGAAGAACTGATGCTTGCCAATGAGCAAATAGAAAAGTTCAACGCCGAAAGGGAGAAGCTCCTCTCCATCATCACCCACGACATGAAAAGTCCCTTGAATTCTGTTGTTGTCTATAGCGAAATGCTCGTTAAGCAAGCCAGGGAAAAAGATTTTGAGGGCATGGAGAAAAATGTTGAATTGGTACTTCAATTTTCCCTTAGGGCGCTTGAACTGCTTGATAACCTGTCACGGTTAAATGTTAAGTAAGGAGTTGGTCGAAAAAAAACATGGACGGTCATAGGCCGAATACAATCCGGCAGGCATTGATAGTTCTGTTAACCATTGCGTGGAAGAAAAATAAGTTCGTACATTCTATTTTACCCTTCCTCTGAACCCAAAATAACCTTGATGGCATTCAGCTCATTACGGTTTGACCAACGATGATAAAAAACACTCTGTCAATGTGTTACTCATTTTCTGATTGTCAGGTGCAATTTAAACACTATATTTGTGGTGTTTAGTTACATATGTATTCGATTATCACCACTTATCGAAGCAATTGGATGTGATTAATACGTATGGTGGAGAAGAAGAAGATTATAGATTCGACCCATGATAAAGACAACTAACTTTAATACCGAGGCATCCATTTTTCGCCAAAAGGCTGAAAACCTTTTGAAAACCAGGAAAATAAAACTGCCAAAGAAAATTTCTGATTCCGAGACCCAAGGCCTTTTTCGCGAATTGAAATTAAAGCAATTGGAACTCGAACTGATGCATGAGGAGCTTAAACACACCGAAACCACCCTGCAAACAAATCAGAAAATCCTACAGGAAAAAGAAGACGATCTTACATTACTCGCCAATACCTCAATTACCTTGTTGGATTTTAACTCCATTGACGAGATTTATCATTTCCTGGGCTCTCAATTATTAAAGCTGTCCGGTGCCGATTACCTGTTGATTTCTGAATACAACGAAAAAAGCGGATCGACTTCACCAAAACAATGGTACGGCCTCAGTTCATCTATCGGGAAAATAGTGTCACTCCTGGGAAAGGATATCAGTCAAATTCAAATCCCGGTTCAGGATATTATAGTGCAGATGGATTTAGAATTAAGACAAAAAATCTATCATTTGGCGGGGGGATTGTACGAATTAACCATTCAAAAAGTACCAAAAACAATTTGCCGGTCCATTGAAAAATTCCTGGGCATCCACGAGATATATTCAATAGGGTTCATTTGGGAAGGTTATTATTATGGAGGTGCCAGTTTTGGTTATAAAAGGGGAAATCAGATTAAAAAAACCGATTTGATTGAAGCAATTGCTAACCAGGCATCACTTTCGTTAAGAAGAAGGTACACCGAAAAATCGCTGATGGAAAGTGAAAAAAAATACCGGGGCATTTTTAAAAATATCCAGGATGTTTATTATGAAACCGATGTAGATGGAAGTATTCTGGAAGTGAGCCCTTCAATAGAACGCTTGAGCATTGGACAGTATACCAGGGAAGATTTAATAGGCAAGCCCATTTATGATTATTACAAAGATCGGGATGCCAGGTCCAAACTGATCCATGAATTAAAAAAAAGTCAGTGTGTTGTTGATTATGAAATTGAGTTGATTAACAAAGACGGTTCGTTGGTAAACTGCTCCATTTCAGCCGAGTTGATATTGGAGGCGGGTGGTAAACCTAAAAAAATCATTGGGACCTTCCATGACATCACCAAACGTAAACAAGCCGAGATTTCGCACCTTAAATTATCGCGGGCTGTGGAACAAAGCCCTGTTTCCATCATTATAACAGATGATAAAGGTATCATAGAATACGCCAACCAAAAAGTAGAAGAATTAACGGGCTATCAACTTGAAGAATTGATTGGTAAAAATCTGAGTATCTTTAGCTCAGGAGAAAAATCATCGTACGAATTTGAGCAACCCTGGAAGACCATTGAATCAGGCGCTGAATGGCGGGGTGAATTACATAACCGCAAAAAAAATGGAGAATTGTTCTGGGAACAAGCCTTCATCTCCCCCATCGTTAACGAAAATGGCGTGACTACACATTTCCTTGCCGTTAAAGAAGATATCACCGAGCGGAAAAGAACCCAGCAAATCCAACAGGTGATCTACCAAATATCAAATGCTGTAGTCATTTCTGAGAACCTTGAAGGGTTGATTAAATTGATTCAAGAGGAGCTGAGTACCATCATCGACACTACGAACTTTTACCTGGCCTTATACGAACCTGATACCGATACCATTTCGTTGCCCTTTATAGCAGATGAATATGATCATTTCAAATCACATCCTGCGAAAAACACCATCACCAATTACGTGATTAAAACGAAAAAATCGCTGTTGGCCAATTTAGATAAGATCCGCGAATTGGAAAGTTCGGGTGATATTGGACACTATGGAACTGATTCGCTGATTTGGCTGGGCGTACCGCTTGAAGTCGGAAATGAAGTAATTGGGGTGCTCGCGGTTCAGAGTTACACCAATCAAAATGCGTTTACTGAAGCGGATCAGAAAATGCTCGAATTTATTTCCGGACAGGTGAGTATGGCCATTCGTCGGAAAAAAATTGAGGAAGATTTGAAATTGGCCTTGACAAAAGCGGAGGAATCTGATCGTTTAAAATCTGCCTTTTTAGCCAATATCAGCCATGAAATCAGAACTCCTATGAACGGTATTCTGGGTTTTTCCACTTTGCTACGGGAGTCAGGACTCACCGGCGATCTACAACAGGAATATATCAGCATCATCGAAAAAAGTGGTGAACGTATGCTCAATACCATCAACGACCTGATGGACATCTCGAAAATTGAAGCCGGACAAATGGATATGCTTGTTTCTGAAGTAAACATGAACGATCGAATCAATAATATGCATCATTTTTTTAAACCGAGGTGCGATGAAAAGGGGATTCAATTCTTAGTCAGAAATAATTTATCGCCCGACCAATTCAAAATCAATTCGGACCGAAAAAAAATTGATGCCATTTTGTCGAACCTGATCCTCAATGCCATCAAGTTTACACACCATGGGAGCATTGAGTTGGGCTGTAGCCTTGAAAGCACTGTATATACGATTCATGAATCGTATATACATTCAACTCATGAATCGTATGTACAGTGCTATGTAAAGGACACAGGCATTGGCATACCCCTCGATCGCCAACACGCCATTTTTGATCGTTTTGTTCATGCGGATATAGAAGACAGAGCAGTATACGAAGGAACGGGATTGGGGCTTTCGCTTTCAAAAGCATACGTTGAAATGCTGGGCGGCACCATTTGGGTGGAAAGCACTCCCGGTGTAGGATCCACTTTCTTTTTTACTATACCCGGCAGTGTTGAGGCAACAACAGCAAAAAATACAGAAGAAGTAAAGGTGTCTGACATAAGTACCGAACCGTTTAAGAAACTCAATATTTTGATTGCCGAAGATGATCGAAATTCAGAACTGTTCCTGACCATCGCACTTGAAATGTGGACTAAGCAGTTGTTTATTGCCAGAACCGGGTTGGATGCCTTGAAACTCGTCCGTAATCACCCCGACATCGACTTGATCCTGATGGATATCAGGATGCCCGACATAGACGGCTATGAAGCCACTAAACGCATCAGGGAATTCAACTCCGGAGTGGTTATTATTGCACAAACTGCGCATGGACTGTCCGGTGACCGGGAAAAAGCGATAGAGGCCGGCTGCAATGATTATATTTCCAAACCCATAAATCGAATCAGATTGTTGGAGGTGATCAACAGACATTTACGTGGTAAAATGACTAATTTTTAATTTGGACTTATCAACCATGAAGATAAAATTTGGAATTTACCATCGGATCATAATGGTTTTAATCATCACAGGAGTCATCTTTCTTGGATTGTTTACCGCGCTTTACTTTTATCAACGAATGGAAGAACAATTCATTTTTGACGAAGCCAACAATCAATTTAGTAAGGAGGTAAACAGCATCATATCACTTTATAGAAGGCAAACAAATCAAATTCTTGTCGATTATCGTGAATGGGAGGCCCTTGCCGAATATATTGACGAGTATGAAAAGTATTGGTTCGATGAAAACATCTCATCCATCTTGTACAGCTTTAATCTTGATTATGTAGGCGTATACGATTCCACTCTACAAACTATTCATGAAGCCTCGTTAGACGATATTTTTTCGCGCGGGTTTATAGCGAAAGAGGCGCTATTAAAACTCAAAGAAAACCAGTTTATTAATTATTATCAGGTTACAAATGATGGGATAATTGAAATATGTGGAACCAAAATTCAAATATCAAATCATCTGACACCTTCAAAAAACCTGACAAGAGGATATTTTTTTGTGGCCAGAAGTTTTAATAAACCTTTATTGAATGAATTATCAACTATACTAAAAGCCCGTGTTCAGGTTATAAAACTGACGGATACCATTGCAATAGCCAATACTTATACGGTATATTCGTCCATTAAACTCTCCGACTGGTCAGGGCGGCCGGTAGCAAAACTTGTATCTACCAGAGATTATTATGCCCTAAAACTATATGAGTACATGTCATGGCGCATGTTACTGATCTTGTGGTCGTTATCAGTAACAATCCTGGTAATTATTCATTTTTCGTTAAATAAATGGATAATCCGACCCATGAAATTGGTTTCAAATATTCTTGAAACTGATGATTTGCTGCTTATACGTAAACTTAAACAAGAACCGGGAGAGTTTGAACATTTAGGAAAGCTCTTCGAAAAAAATATTACTCAAAAGAACGAACTCCGGATAGCCAAAGAAAAAGCGGAAAAAAGTGACCTCCAGAAATCCGCTTTTCTGGCCAATATGAGCCACGAAATACGAACCCCCATGAACGGTATCCTGGGTTTTACAGAGCTTCTTAAGGAATCAGATTTACAAGGAAAGGACCAGAAAAAATATGTTGAAATCATCGAAAAAAGCGGTGTCAGGATGCTTAATGTGATTAATGACATTATTAGCATTTCCAAAGTGGAATCGAACCAAATGGAGGTTTCCTTATCAGAAACAAATATAAATGAACAGGTTGATTATATTTACAACTTCTTTAATCCTGAAGTAGAGAAAAAAGGAGTAATTCTTATCTTACGAAAAGGACTTTCGTCAGATCAATCGGTTATTAAAACTGATGCAGAGAAATTGTACGCCATACTGACCAACCTGGTTAAAAATGCCATCAAATTTACCAATGACGGCACCATCGAATTTGGTTATAAACTGGTACCGATGATTCATGAATCATCAATACAATTTTATGTGAAAGACACGGGCTCGGGAATTCAACCGCAACAACAACAAATTATTTTTGACAGGTTCAGGCAGGGAAGTGATATCCATAGCCCGGTTCGCGAAGGAGCAGGATTGGGATTGTCTATTTCGAAAGCCTATGTGGAAATGCTTGGAGGTAAAATATGGGTAGAGAGTGACTCCGATGGCAACCAGTCGGAGGAAGGAAGAGGCTCCTCCTTCTTTTTTACTATTCCGTACAAGACGACTTATAAAGAACAAATCAGGATCGATAATACAGGCTCCGGGGACAAATCAAACGACCTGGCACAATCAATTGTTAAGCAACTGAAATTTCTAATCATCGAAGACGACCCAACATCAACCATGTTCGTATCCATTATCCTTAAAGAGTTCAGCAGGGAAATTTTAACGGCTGTAAATGGTTTGGATGGCCTTAACATCTGTCGGAAAAATCCCGATATTGATTTAATTCTGATGGATATTAAAATGCCACAAATGAATGGGTATGAAGCCACCAAACAAATTCGTACGTTTAACAAAGAGGTCATTATTATTGCGCAAACTGCATATGGCCTGGCCGGTGATCGGGAAAAAGCGATAGAAGCCGGGTGCAATGATTATATTTCCAAACCCATTAATCGAATCGAATTAATGGAGATGATCGATAAATATTTTAACAAATGAAATGATGAAAATAATGATGCCTTCTGATGATAACATCGTTCAGCCTTGTATTCAATTTTTTTCTGTTTTTTTGAACTACCAGGCAATATAATCACAATGAAGAATACCCATTTGAAAATATTGGATTTCCTGAAAAGTGAAAGAAACTTTGATTATTCGGGCTATCATTTCGCCATGCTGGAACGCAGAATCCAGAACCGGATAATACATTTAGGATCAATAACGCCTGAAGCCTATTTTGAGTATCTGCAAAACAACCCGGAAGAGTCTACCCGTTTGATTGAAAATTTCATGATCAATGTGAGTCACTTTTTCAGGGATCCCCTGAGTTTCGAGTTGCTTGCCAAAGTTGCAATTCCTGCCATAATTGCTTCAAAACAACGATCGGATGAACATTCGATCAGGATATGGTCGGCCGGGTGCGCCCGTGGGGAAGAAGCCTATTCGGTGGCCATGCTTTTTAACGAATATTTTGCCAGGGAAATGGAGCAACTTAACCTCGATTTTTTTGCTACCGATTTCGATTCACAGGCCATCGAAAAAGCCAAACAAGGCATCTACACATCCACGAGCATGAAAGAGGTGAAACATGGGTTGTTGAAAAAATACTTCACCGAAGGCGATGAAACGTACACCATTATCCCTGAATTAAAAATGAAGATACAATTTTCGATATACGATTTGCTCTACAAAAATAGTTACGCTCCGAGCGAGAGTATTTTTGGCGATTTCGACCTCGTCTTATGCCGCAATGTATTGATCTATTTCAATCAGGAATTTCAAAAACTGATTTTAAACAAACTGATTAAATCGCTTGCACCCAAAGGGGTACTCATGCTTGGTGAAAGCGAGGTTCTTGGGGATTCCTTTAAGGAAAAGCTTCGCCAGATTTCAAAATACGCTAAAATATTCGAGAAGAAATAATTTACTACATGATAGATATGAAAAAATTTGAATTCGACAGCATCCGGACAAACCTTACCTTCTGGTTTTTGACTTTGGCATTATCCCCTTTGTTGATTGGCATGGTTTTTACCTATTGGGAGAGTTCTAGGGCTTTTCAGGAAAAGACATTTGAAAAATTAACGGCTATCCGCGACCTGAAAGTTGGACAGGTTGAAACCTGGATCGCTGAGAGAAAGTCCGATTTCAGTACATTCGCTCATAATACGGAAAAAACACTTTTAAATGATGCATTAAATAGCAATGATTCTAACAGTTCAGAAAACAAGAGTAAAAAGCAAATCAGGGATCGATTGCTCAATTATCAAAAAAACTATTTAGTTTATCAGGAGATTTTCATTGTCAATTCCAAAACAGGGCTTGTCGAAATTTCGACCAACTCCTCGAACGAGGGTCAATATAAAAAAAACGAAACTGCCTACACGGGAGCCATTATGGCAGACAAAATATTTATTGGCGATGTTTACTATTCTGCCTTAATCGGTAAGCATTTATTGTCATTCTCGGTACCTTTGAATGATTCATGGGACGAAAACCAAAAAACCATCGGGGTGCTGGTAGCCAATGTCGATTTAACGAATTCTCTCTCGCCCATGTTGCTTAACCGAATAGGTTTGGGCGAAACCGGAGAAACACTGATTGTTGATAAAAATGTAATGGCTATCAATGATTTGCGGTGGTACGATCATGCCCCCTTGCAATTAAAAATCAATGCAGAACCAGCCGTAAGGGCTGCTCAGGGCAAAACAGGGATTTTTATCAGTAACGATTACAGAGGGAAAAAAGTAATTGCCGCTTATACTTATATTCCTGAAACAGGCTGGGGTTTTGTTTGTAAACAGGACTGGAGTGAATTAAGCGAAGCGACTGTGTCTATGGGTCAATTTTTAATTACACTGCTGATTATTTCGGGTTTGCTTATCATTGTGATCGTTTATTTTGTCAGCAAGACCATCTCATCACCAATCATCGCCCTTAATGCCGATAGCAAAAAAATTGCCGCAGGCGATTATACAATAAGGAATGCAGTTAAATTAAAGAATGAACTGGGTAAATTGGGTGAGTCAATTAACACGATGGTCCAGGGCATCGAATCGAAGGCCATGATACAAAAAGGGGTCACGGCCATTTCGAAAGCCGTTATTGGTCACGCGAGCCGCATGCGATATTCTAATAATCTTCTCTCTTACCTGTCAAAGGTAACCGATGCCCAAATGGCTGTTCTTTATTCATTAAATGAGCAGGAGTTACTATTCGAACATTTTGATTCCATTGGAGCAAATAAAAACCTGATGCTGCCATTCATGTCCGGGAAACCGGAAGGCGAACTTGGAAATGCTGTGGAATCAAAGAAAATTCAACATCTTCAGGAACTATCAGATGATACCAAATTTACCTATCGGACGAGTGCCGGCGAAATTATTCCAAAAGAAATTATTACCATCCCCGTTTTGAATAACGACTCCGAGGTAGTTGCCCTTATTTCCCTGGCTAAAATCAACGGTTTTAGCCACGAGGCTACTGAAACAATTCAACTCTCATGGAATACAATTAATAGCTCCTATTCAAATTTACTGGCCGGCGAACAGACTGCCGTTCTGGCCGAAAACCTGATGTTGAGCAACCAAAAACTGGAAGCGCAATCAGAAGAATTGCAGCAACAGGCTGAAGAACTGCAACAACAAACCGACGAACTTCAAAAAGGAAGCGATGAATTGCTTTTACAGAATCAGGAACTGGAGATGCAACGAAAACAGGTGGAAGAAGCCACACGCATGAAAAGTGAATTTCTTTCGAATATGAGTCATGAGTTGCGTACACCATTGAATTCAATCAACGCACTATCGAGGGTACTGATCAATCAGGCAAACAGCAGACTAACTGCCGATGAAAATGAATACCTCGAAGTGGTGGAACGAAATGGCAAACGGTTGTTGTCACTCATTAATGATATCCTGGACCTGTCGAAAATTGAGGCCGGGAAAATGGAACTTCAGCCAAATAACATTTCCCTCCTCAGAATAATGACCGAGGTAGCCGAAAATATACGTCCGTTGGCCAAACACAAAAACATTTCACTCGATTTAAGCATGCCAAATGAGGAAATTGAATTGGAAACCGATGAAAACCGGTTAAACCAGATCCTGACAAATATCATTGGCAACGCGGTAAAATTCACCGATAAAGGAGGAGTTCGGATTTCAGTTCACTCCGATCCAACCGTAGCCTATATTCAGGTTAAAGACACTGGAATTGGCATTTCTAAAGAGATGCTTCCCGAAATTTTTAAGGAATTCAGACAAGTGGATGGTTCCACTTCTCGGTCGTATGAAGGAACAGGTTTGGGATTGGCCATCGTTAAAAATCTGGTTAAGGCTTTGCACGGCGAAATTACTGTAACAAGCACACCGGGTGAAGGATCGGTTTTTACCGTTTCACTGCCGCTGAATTGGAAAGGAAACCCGGAACAGGGTGATTTGCAGTGGATGCACCTGGACATTCCATCTGAAACCAGAAAAACGATCCTCGTTGTAGACGATGATCCGAGCATTATCCGCCAGATTTCTGACAGCCTTAAAGAGTCAGGTTATCATATTATAGCGACAACCTCAGGAACAGAAGCCCTACGGCTGGCTCAAAAGTACAAACCGATCGCTATAACACTCGACATCGTCATGCCTGATTTGGATGGATGGGAAGTATTGCAACAACTAAAAACAAATCCTGAAACCACCAATATCCCGGTAATTATCATTTCAATTTCCGACGAAAAGCAAACTGGTATTGCTCTGGGGGCAGTGGGCTATATCACCAAACCAGTTAACCGTCAGTTACTTTTGCGCGAAATCAAAAAATGGACCACTGCCCCATCCTCCGTTATGATTGTAGATGACAACCCCACCGACCGGGAACAAATTGCTGGTTTACTCCGACTTGAACAAATTGATGTTTTTCAGGCTGAGAGCGGGGCACAATGTTTGGAAATGTTACAATATCATAGACCTGATCTTCTGGTGCTCGATTTGATGATGCCCGAAATGGATGGATTTCAAGTGTTGAATGAAATAAGGACAAGACCTGAAACATGTGATTTACCTATTATTGTGGTAACGGCAAAGGACCTAACAGAACGGGATAAAAAGTTGCTTTCAGGAAAAGTGTCTTCAGTACTTACAAAGAGTACGGTGGCACTTCCGCAAATATATGACGAAATAAAACGAATAGTGGAACGGATAAAAGGTGAAAGGTCCGATAACCAGGATATTCGACCAAAGAAGCAAACAAGACATATTTTAATGATTGAAGATAATGAAATCTCGGTCATCCAGGTTCAAAAAATTCTTGAAAAGGAGGGTTTTGCTGTTGATGTAGCCAAGGATGGCAAACAAGCGCTTGAATTTGTTAAACATTCCGTTCCTGACGGAATAATCCTTGATTTGATGATGCCCGAAATGGATGGTTTCGAGGTACTTGAAAAGATCCGGGGGAGGCAAGAAACCCGAATGATCCCGATACTCATTCTCACAGCCAAAAACCTCACTAAATCAGATTTATCGCGGCTTTCAGCGAACAACATTCAGCAGTTGGTTCAAAAAGGCGATGTCAATGGCAGGGAATTGCTGGGTAAAGTTAAGCAGATGATGGGTATTGAAACCGATCAGACCCGGATAGTAGATCATCACAAGGAAGTTGATGTGCGACCCATCATGATTTCTGGTAAAGAGACCGGTAAAGCAAGTATCGGCAGGAAGAAAATCCTGGTGGTTGAGGACAACGCGGACAATAGACTGACTACAAGGGCAATACTTGGAGAGCAATATGATCTGGTAGATGCCATCGATGGAGAAGACGGGTTGGAAAAAGCCAGATTAGAAATCCCTGATTTGATCCTGCTTGATTTTTATTTGCCAAAAATGAATGGTTTTAAAGTGATTAAATTATTGAAAGAAAACGAGAACACCAAATATATTCCTGTTATCGCGGTAACCGCCAGGGCTATGAAAAATGATCGGGAAGAAATTCTTGAAGCAGGATGCGATGGATATGTTTCCAAACCTATTGACGCTGATCTGCTGTTGGAGGAAATTGGGAAGTTGTTGGGTAGTTGAGTAGTTAAGTGGTTAAGTGGTTAAGTAGTTGAGTAGTTATGAAATAAAAATCAGTGTAAATTTTAAGGCAATTAATGAGTCTATTCGAGTCTATTCAAAAAAGTGTGTCAGGAGTTTAATTAAAAAACGATTAATAATGTGCATCACAATTACCCCACTCAACTACTCAACCACTCAATTTTCTCCCCTCCCCACCCTTCTAATTTTTAGAAACATAAATCCATGAGCGACACGAAATCAACTTTTGAAACACTTGAAGTATGGATTCGATCCAGAAAATTAAGAAATCACTTCGCGAAACTTTCCAAAGATTTACCCTCTGATGAAAGATACAGGTTGAAGGATCAGATGATCAGAGCTTCCCGCTCAGTAACGGCAAATATTGCAGAAGGATATGGACGATACCATTACCAGGAAAATATCCAGTATTGTAGACAAGCCAGAGGATCACTGTATGAGTTAGTTGATCATTTATCAGTAGCAATTGATGAGGAATTTATCAACAATGATACCTATGAAAGCACTAGATTAGATATCTTTGAAATTATACAAATGTTAAACGGTTATATAAACTATCTTAAAAGCAGGAAACAGAGTGGTTGAGTAGTTAAGTAGTAAAAATCAGTGTAAATTTTAAGGCAATGAATAAATTAAAACGATTAATAATGTGCATCAAAATTCCCCCACTCAACTACTTAACCACTCAACTCCCCCCCCTTCACAATGAATAAATGATGAAAAAAATTCTCGCTATAGATGACCTCCCCGATAACCTGATTACTATTAAAGCAATCATTAAAACATATTTACCTGATCATCAAATAATAACAGCCTCCTCCGGAGCCGAAGGAATTAGATTGGCCGCAAAAGAACAACCTGATATTATTTTGCTTGATATTATCATGCCGGGAATGGACGGGTATACAGTTTGTGAAAAGCTAAAATCCAATCCGACTACAAGCCGAATACCGATCCTGATGGTCACTGCCATTAAATCCGATTCTGAGAGTCGGGTAAGAGGCCTGGAAACAGGTGCCGATGCTTTTTTGACGAAACCTTTCGACATCCCTGAATTCGTTGCCCAGATTAACGTATTGTTTCGTGTTAAAGAATCGGAGGATCGCTCAATAAGTGAGAAAAACAATGTGAATCAAATCGTTCAGGCTCGGACGCAGGAACTCTTACTTGCCAATGAAAGACTCCGAAAGGAGATAGAAGACCGGAATCGCCTACAGCAAAAATTAATTGAAAGCAAAGATCGCCTCGAAACGATCATTAAAACTTCTCTTGATGGGTTTTGTTTGATAGACCTACAGGGAGAACTGATTGAGGTAAATGAAACCTATTGCCGCATGAGTGGATATAGTCGCAAGGAATTACTCACCATGAACGTTTGCGATGTTGAAGCAATCGAAACTCCCATCACTATTAAAGGGCATATCAGCAACATCCAAAAACTGGGCGAAACCCGGTTCGAAACTAAACACCGACGTAAGGATGGATGCTTTTTCGATGTGGAGGTTAGTATACAATACCAATCGAATGAAGGGGGACGGCTTGTTACCTTTTTAAAAGACATTAGCGAACACAAGAAAGCTAAACAGGAACTTATTGAAAAAGAAAACCGCTATCGGACATTGTTCAACGTGTCTCCCAGCGGAATACTGTTAATGGACATGAATGGCGAAATTATTGATGTAAACGAGTCGTTTTGTCGGTCAGTTTTGTACGAAAGAAATGAACTAATTGGGAAAAATATTCTTTTCCTCGTCCCGGAAGAAAACATAGGTAATGTACCTGTTCATATACAAGAACTGGAGCAAGGAAAGATTTTAAAGCATGTTGTTAAAAACATAAAAAAAGACGGCACCTTGTGTGATATGGAGTTGATGGAATCGTTGGTCACCTTACCTGATGGCAGAAGCGGGATACTATCAGCAGCAAACGATATCACTGAACGCCGAAAAACTGAAAACGAATTGCGCCAAAGTTATGAACAATATAGGATGTTACTCGACTTTGCCCCGGATGCCTTTTTCCACGGAGATGCCGAAGGAAATTTTATTGCCGCCAATATTGCTGCTAACGAACTTACCGGCTTTAGCCGTGATGAGTTACTGAAAATGAACATGAAAGATTTATTTTCTGAAATGCAACTGAAAAACCAGCCATTGAATTATCAATTACTAAAAGAGGGGCAAAAAATCAAAGCAATAAGGGAAGTAATCAAAAAGGATGGCTCCACCTTGTTTGTTGAGATGAATTCAAAAAAAATGATTAATGGCTCCTACCAGTCATTTTTTAGTGATATTACCGAGCGTATAAAGGCTGAAGAAGAGATGATAAAAAGCCGGGAGCGAGCCAGGTTACAGAGAAACGCCATCACCCGGATAGCGCTTGATGACCTGGTTTCTATTGGCGACTTAAACGGAACTTTCCAAATGCTAACCAAGGAAATGGCGACTACCCTCCAAGTCGAAAGGGCTGGTATTTGGCTCTTTTCTGACAACAAAACTGAATTGCGTTGTGCCTCACTATACCATGGCATTTCCCAAAAGCATATTCCTGGATCGAGCTTGATAGTAGGTGATTTTCCACGCTATTTTGAAGCCATTCAAAATGAAAGCAGGGTTTTTACCAGTGATGCCCAAAACGATCCGCGTACCAGTGAGTTTACTGATGCTTACTTTTATCCGCTTGGCATTACTTCACTGCTTGATGCCTGTGTACACATTGAAGGTGAGTTGATGGGCGTGGTATGTTTTGAACACTGTAGCGAAAAACGCAACTGGCACACGGATGAAGAATCGTTTGCCAGCACGGTGGCATCCATTGTGGCCCAGGCACTTATCAACAATAAGCGAAGACAGGCTGAACAATCATTGCGCGAAAGTGAATTAAAGTTCAGGCGACTTTTTGAAGATCTTGGTGATGCTGTGTTTGTGACAGAAATTGTTGGCGAGAACGGTAAAATTTTAGAGGTCAATCTGGCAGCCGAAAAGCAAACAGGGTACACTAGGGCAGAACTTTTAAACAAAAATATTATCTGGGATATTGGTATTGGCAGTAGTTCAGAAATAGGCATCGAACTTTGGACTGATCACCTCTTAAAAGGGGAGAAAGTAAACGTGACCGAAAAAAAACGAAAAAAAGACGGAACCGAATACTGGACAGAAGTGGTGGTTACCCCCATTGAATATAAAGGAAAAAAAGCCAGTTTATCTATTAACCACGATATTACCGAGAGGAAACGTGCCGAACAAATTCAACGGGTATTATATTATATATCAAAGGGGGTTACCTCAACAGATAATCTGAAGGAGTTTATCACACTGATCAGGCAAGAGCTGGAAAGTATCATCGACACGAGAAACTTCTTCGTTGCTTTCTACAGCGAAAAAACGGATGAACTTTCGTTTCCCGTTTATTTTGATGAAAATGACCATTATACCAACGCTCCAGCCCGAATGACGCTAAGCAAATATGTGATTGAAACAAAAAAGCCTCTATTGGCTAAAAATGACTTTAAAAAGAAACTGGCCTCAGAAGGTAAATTAATATTTGAAGATAGCCGCTCAAAGGTGTGGTTAGGTGTGCCTCTGAAAATAGAGGGCAGGGTAACAGGCGTGCTTGTATTGCAAAGTTATACCGACGAAAACGCTTATACTGAATCAGATTTAGGGATGTTCGAATTTATTGCCAATCAGATTGGTATTGCTATTGATCGAAAAAAAGCGGAGGAAGACTTATTTGTGGCTCTGGAAAAAGCGGAAGAAAGCGACCGGCTCAAATCGGCATTCCTGGCCAACATGAGCCACGAAATACGGACACCCATGAACGGGATACTGGGATTTGCCGAATTGCTGAAACGGCCCGGTTTGAATAGTGATAACCAGAAAAAATACATCGACATCATTGAAAAAAGCGGCAGGAGAATGCTCAATATCATCAACGACATTGTCGATATTTCAAAAATCGAAGCCGGGCAAATGAATGTATTTATATCTAGCACCAATATCTTCGAACAAATTAACGAAGTATTTACCTTTTTCAAACCTGAAGCCGCGTCGAAAGGTATCCGTTTATTGCTGGATGTCCCGTTATTCCTAAGGAATGAAACAATCAATACCGATCATGAAAAATTATTCGCCATTCTGACCAACCTGGCAAAAAATGCCATTAAATATACCCATGAAGGGAAAATTGAAATGGGGTATAAAACGGTATCGATGATTCATGAATCATCGATACATGAACCATCGGTACTGTTTTTTGTGAAAGATACAGGCATCGGTGTGCCGGTCGACAGACAAGCAGCCATTTTCGATCGGTTTATACAAGCCGATATTGCCGACACCCAAGCCTATGAAGGCGCGGGTCTGGGACTAGCCATTACTAAAGCATACGTGGAAATGTTGGGTGGGAAAATTTGGATCGAGAGCCCTCCTGCCGGGCAGGAATGTGGCTCCGCGTTTTTCTTTACAATCCCGCAGCTGTGATCATTGTATTATAAAACGCTTGAATCAGGCTATTTTAGCCGAGTTGATCTGCATGTTTTGTTCATCCGCCAGATATACGGAAGATGGGTTCTAAAAGTAAAAAACTGTCTAAATTTTTTACGTAAGGAAATGAGATGGGTTAATATTCTAATTATTTGTTCCACCAGAGTCATACGTTTCAAACAAATAAAATGATTCTAATAATCATATTTGGCTCCTGACGGAGCCAAAAGCAAAATATAGACAATTTTATTAAAACTTTTTGTATTGTATTAATGGAAGGATAATTTCTAATCCCTGAGCAACCGATTCGGCAATGGTTGGGGTATCTGTTTTAAGCTCAATATCAGGATGCTCAGGTGGTTCAAATGGTGCACCAATCCCAGTGAAATTTCTTATTTCACCAGCCCTTGCTTTTTGATATAACCCTTTGGTATCTCTTTTCTCGCATACTGCCAGCGAGGCATTTACATATACCTCAATAAAATTTTCACTACCGATGATGTCTCTGGCCATTTGCCTGATTTTTTTTGTCGGGCTGATAAAACTGTTGATGCAAATAATTCCACAGTCCAAAAAAAGTTTAGAAACCTCCGCAATCCGCCTGATATTCTCGAATCGGTCATCTTCACTAAAGCCAAGGTTGTTATTTATCCCGGTACGGACATTGTCACCGTCTAAAATCTGGGTAAGATACCCCATTTTATTGAGTTCTATTTCAAATTGGCGGGCGATGGTTGTTTTGCCTGCGCCTGAAAGACCTGTCAGCCAAATTACCCTTGAGTTCTGCCTTAGCAGCCGCTCTTTTGCCTGACGATCAAGTATTTGATTAAATGTGGGATGTTTGTTCCTAGATTCTTCCATACGTTTAGTGCGTGAAATTATGTGTGAATTTTCTAACCAATGTTATCAGAACAGAAAATAAATTTTGATGGTTTTATTGATTTTACAAAATTAGATTTTTATTTAAAAGATGGATTAATTTAGTCATGTGCCTGGGTGTCCAATTCCTTATTAAGTGTTAAGGAAACAACGGGAATCAGTCTAAAATGTTTTGAACTCTCCCTACCTCCCCTGTTTCCAGCATCACTTTTATTCCACGGGTATGGTTGGCCGATTTGGTAAGTATTCTTTTGACGTACCCTTCGGTTAACTCACCTGAACGTTGGTGGTGTTTCTGAACAATTTCCACTTTCATCCCTACCTGAATATGAGCCCTGATCCGGCCATCCTTCTGAATATTCTCCATGATTAACTACAAATATTAATATAATAAGTTGATGCCATTTAAACCGCAGAACAGGTTATCGAAGCAAATCCCTGAACCATCAAATAGAAAATGACTTTATTACTGCTCGACAAAGGTAGATTTTCCTGCCTATCGGCGATTATCAACCCATATAAAAATCTTGTGGGGTCGATTCAATTCCGCTGTAAACAGGCTTCAAATTCAGTTATCTTTGCACTTTCAAAAATCATACGACAATGGCAGACGATAAAAAGATCATCTTTTCGATGGTGGGTGTTGGAAAAGTGGTTCCACCAAACAAAGAAATCCTCAAAGATATTTACCTCTCCTTTTTCTATGGAGCAAAAATAGGTATCATCGGTTTGAACGGTTCCGGGAAATCAACCTTACTGCGCATTATTGCTGGTGTTGACAAATCATTCAATGGTGAGGTTGTGTTTTTAAAGGGATTTTCCGTAGGAATGCTGGAGCAGGAGCCCCTATTGGACAACCAAAAAACGGTTCGTCAAGTGGTTGAAGAAGGTGTACAGGAGGTGGTGAATCTACTTAAGGAGTACGAAGCCATCAATCTTAAGTTTTCGGAACCGATGTCGGACGAAGAAATGGACAAGGTCATACAACGACAGGGAGAACTAACCGAATTAATTGAACAACACAACGGATGGGAACTTGACACCCGTCTGGAAAGGGCCATGGACGCACTCAGGTGTCCCGAAGAAAACAAAATGGTGGGTGTATTGTCGGGCGGCGAACGCCGCAGGGTGGCTTTGTGCCGACTGTTATTACAGGAACCGGATATCCTGCTTCTTGATGAGCCCACCAATCACCTGGATGCCGAATCGGTTGAATGGCTCGAAAATCATTTAAAACAATACAAGGGAACAGTCATTGCTGTTACCCACGACCGGTATTTTCTGGATAATGTGGCCGGATGGATTCTTGAGCTTGACCGTGGCAAAGGAATTCCATGGAAAGGGAATTATTCCAGTTGGCTGGAACAAAAATCCAAACGCATGGAAATGGAGGAAAAAACAGCCAGTAAACACCGAAAAACCCTTGAGCGGGAGCTGGAATGGGTGCGCATGGCTCCCAAAGCACGACATGCTAAATCAAAAGCAAGGGTCTCCAATTACCAAAAATTACTCACCGAGGACAAGAATGAAAAAGTGGAGCAACTCGAGCTTTTTATCCCCAATGGTCCGCGTTTGGGTAGCAAAGTAATCGAGGTGAAAGGTCTCCGAAAAGGCTATGACGATAAACTTCTGTTCGACGACCTGGATTTTAGCCTGCCTCCGGGTGGAATTGTGGGCGTGATTGGTCCTAATGGTGCCGGAAAAACGACTTTGTTCCGGTTGATCATGGGTCTTGAGAAACCCGATCAGGGCTCCTTTGAGGTAGGTGAAACCGTTGAAATTGGGTATGTTGATCAAACACATGAAGAAATTGATCCCGAAAAAAATGTATGGGAGGTCATTTCCGGTGGCCACGACATCATCAAACTGGGCAGTAAAAGCATGAACTCCCGCGCCTACGTATCCCGTTTCAATTTTAGCGGCACCGACCAGGGCAAAAAAGTGGGCGTGCTTTCAGGTGGAGAACGAAACCGACTTCACCTGGCCATGACACTCAAAAAAGAAGCCAATGTATTGCTCCTGGACGAACCCACGAATGATATCGATGTAAACACGCTTCGTGCGCTGGAAGAAGGCCTTGAAAACTTTGCCGGATGTGCCGTGGTGATTTCCCACGACAGGTGGTTCCTCGACCGCATTGCCACACATATTTTAGCCTTTGAAGGAGATTCAAAAGTGGTTTACTTCGAAGGATCGTATTCTGAATATGAGGAAAGTAAGAAAAAGCGTTTGGGTGATGTAACTCCGAAACGTTTGAGGTACAGGAAATTAAGTTAAGCTGAATGAATTTTACCAGACTTATTTTTTAGTGCAGTGGAAAAAGACCCTGACATCATATCCATTGCTGAATATTACCAAAAATATTCCAATCTGGCGATCATCGATGTTCGTTCGCCCGGAGAATTTACCAAAGGTCATATTCCGGGTGCTACCAATATCCCTTTATTTTCGGATGCTGAGCGGGCCAAGGTGGGAACTGCCTATGTGCGCCAATCCAAGGAAATCGCCATGAATATTGGGTTAAAAATAGTGAAACCCAAGCTGGAGTATTTTATCGAAGAATCCGAAAAAGTGGCACCTTCCGGTGAAGTGGTGGTACATTGCTGGCGTGGTGGAATGCGTAGCCAATCCTTCGCGCGTCATCTTTCTGAAAATGGATTTCATTCCATTCGGGTCATCGAAGGTGGATATAAGTCATTCAGGAATTATGTGCTTCATTTTTTCGAATATCCATTCAAACTCACCATTCTGGGTGGCTATACCGGCAGTGGTAAAACAATGATTTTGAAATATCTGCAAGAGCAATCATTACAGGTGGTTGATTTGGAAGGTGTGGCTCATCACCGCGGCTCTGCTTTTGGAGGTATCGAAATGGGAAAGCAACCCACAGGAGAACAATTTGAAAACAATCTGTTTGAAGAGATGAGGCATCTGGATCAGAATGCCACCATTTGGATGGAAGATGAAAGCCACCATATCGGATCGGTTTTTATTCCACTTGGGTTATTCAAACAGATAGAAAAAAGTGAAGTTTATTTTCTGGATATCAAAAAGGAAAAACGGGCAGAATACCTTGTGCAGGAATATGCCGGACTGGATAAAAAGGAACTCGCACTGTCCATCCGAAAAATAACCAAACGGTTGGGTTACGACAGGGCGAAAAAAGCCCTTGAATATCTTGAAAACAACAACTTTTATGAGGTAGCCATAACGGCTCTCACCTACTACGACAAGTATTATCTGGGGGGACTTTCCTTACGCAAATCAGGATCGGTTCATCGGTTGGAATGCAATGAAGTGGATACTCAAAAAAATGCCCGAATCCTATTAATGACAGCATCTTATGAATGAAATTATCAGGTTAACTCAATATAGCCACGGAGCAGGTTGTGGTTGCAAGATTTCTCCAAAAGTATTGGATACCATCTTAAAAACCGAAGTTATGCAGGATATCGACAAAAATTTGCTTGTCGGAAACGACAGCCGCGACGATGCGGCTGTTTATGATCTGGGTGACGGAACAGCCATCATCAGTACCACCGATTTTTTCCTTCCCATTGTGGACGATCCGTTTGCCTTTGGAAAAATTGCGGCTGTAAATGCCATCAGCGATGTGTATGCCATGGGCGGAACACCGCTTTTGGCCATCGCCATCCTGGGCTGGCCCGTAGACAAGATACCGCCGGAAATAGCCTCTCAGGTGATGGAAGGAGGACGGGCAGCCTGTAAAGAAGCGGGCATCATGCTGGCCGGAGGGCATAGCATCGATAATCCCGAACCTGTTTTCGGACTGGCCGTTACCGGAAGAATCGATATTTCGAAATTAAAAAAGAACAACAGCGCCAAACCTGGTTCAAAACTGTACCTGACCAAGTCGCTTGGTGTTGGTATTTTGGCTACCGCCCAGAAACAGGGAATTCTGAAAGAGGAACACCAGTTTATCGCCCGCGATTCGATGATGATTCTGAATAAAGTAGGTGCCCGCCTGGCAGACATCGAAGGCGTAAATGCCATGACAGATGTAACCGGATTTGGATTGCTGGGTCACCTGCTCGAATTGTGTGAGGGAAGCGGTGTATCAGCGGTTATTGACTATAAAAAGGTGCCCATATTTGCTGAAGCAATCGAATATTTGAATGAAGGGGCTATTCCCGGGGGAACCAACAGGAACTGGGACAGTTATGGGCACAAGTTGAAATTGAAAGATGAGGAACAAAAAAATATTTTATGTGACCCTCAAACCAGTGGCGGACTGTTAATTTCTGTTGATGAAAATTATTCCGAAGAGGTCGAGGCACTGCTGAAGGGAGAAAAACTGATCTCCCATTCATTTGGTTACCTGACAGATAAAGACGTGGAATTAATCAAGGTTATTCTCTAGCATTGTGGAAATGAGACATTCCTGGCGGAAATAAATCCACTTGAAAGTGAGTTTATCCAAACAATTAGGCCACCTTAGCTAATGACACTATTAGAATTCTAAGTTGATTTTAATTTATATCTTTGAAGACAAATTAGCTTAAAATGACTGAGAACAATACAAATATTAATGTCGAAAAAATTGTAAAACACTGGATTGAAACCTCGGAAGAAGATTATCAAACAATGATAACCTTATTTAATTCAAAAAAATACAGTTGGGCATTATTTCTCGGACATATTTCAACAGAAAAATTACTCAAAGCATTATATGTAAAAAGATTTAAGAAACATGCCCCTCTTACCCACAACCTCTATAGACTTGCTGAACAACTTGATATAAAACTCGCAGATGAATACGCAGATTGGTTGGATGAAATTACTTCTTTTAACATAAATGCCAGATATGATGATTATAAACGAGAATTTCTCACAATATGTACACCAGAGTATACAATGAGTTGGATTGATAAAATTAAAATTTTAAGGATATGGATAGAAAAGATGCTATAAATATTGCCAATTTATATGCCATTGCTGTCAAAACAAAGTATGATTATATAAAAATTATTCTTTTTGGTTCATATGCAAAAGGTAATTTCAATGAGGATAGTGATATTGATATTGCTGTTATATTAAAGGATTATAAAAACTTAATGGATATACAGTTGGACTTAATGCGAATAAGACGTAAGATTGATAGCCGAATTGAGCCACATCCGTTTAGAGAAAGTGAATTTGAGATTACAAATCCAATTGTAAGTGAGATTTTAAAATATGGCCAGGAAATAGGACATAACGTGGCCTGACCTTCACTTAAAAGTAATTACGCCAAGGGTTAGCTGGTTTTTGACTTTCAAAATTCCCAACAATAAAACAATTCGCAAACCACACAAAAAAAGCTACAGGTTTTTCCGTAGCTTTTAATGATGTGTTAAGTCTGATCGCGCTGTGCAACATTCACAGTAAACAATCTATTTATTAACAGAAGACCGTTCCAGCATTTTTTCTTTAATATAAGCCCAAAGCGAGATAAGAATTATAACGGCTACAGTATAATACACAAACGTTGGAACCGGAACCGGATCACCTTTGGCATAACTATGCAAACCCGACAAATAATAATTAACTCCAAAATAAGTCATCAGGATGGAGAAGTAAGAAATCAAGGTGGCAAAGTTATATGAGAACCTCGACTTCATTCCCGGCATATATTTCATGTGAGAAACAAAGGCGTAAACAAGTACGCTCACCAGTGCCCAGGTTTCTTTTGGATCCCATCCCCAATAACGGCCCCAGCTTTCGTTGGCCCACACGCCACCCAGAAATGTACCGATGGTTAGCATATACAATCCAACCATGACGGCACGTTCGTTGATGGCTGTTAATTCATTAATGCGTATGGCAAACAAACGGGTATTGCTTTTTCGCCTGAAAATCATCAACAACAGGTTTAGAAAACCAAGAAGCATCGACAAGGCTAAAAATCCATAACTAGCAGTGATAATGGATACATGGATCGTCAACCAATAGGATTTTAATACCGGAACCAGGTTGGTTACTTCGGGATCCATCCAGCTTAGGTGTGCTACCATCAGAATGATAGAAGTAAGTACCGTGGTCGCGGCAATGGTCATTTTCGACCCCCCTGAGAAAATCAATCCGGCCAGCAAGGTTACCCACCCAATATAGATCAGCGACTCATACCCATCACTCCAGGGAGCATGTCCTGAAATATACCAACGCATGGCCAGTCCCAGGGTTTGAAAAACGAACCCGATCACAATCAACACGACGAACCCTTTAATGACCCACCTCAATGCTTTCGATGTACGGAACATCTCAACAAACAGCAGGATCAGCAGCAATACGCCCATCATTCCATAATATTGGCTTAATCTATCGAAGATCAGCAGTTCGTTATACAACAACTCCATTCCTGTCCTGGAAGGATCAGGCAGGATTTTACTTCCGTATTTTTGTTGAAATTCATTGATTCCCTTGAGTAGTTCGTTGGCCAGTGCCAGATCACCATCATCAACAGAACCCAGGTAAGTTGGCACGATGGTTGAAAGAAAAATACTGTCCTCAGCGGGCATACCTACGAATTTTGAATTGGGAGCATACCAGGGATGATCCGCATCGGAGGGATCGGGTAATATTTTAAGCATATCGCCCGAGAAGACCATGAAACAAATATTCAGACGTTCGTCCACCTTCATAATCTCATTGTCGAATTTGCTGCGAGCCGCCGGCTTTTTCTCATACGCTTCGGTAACATAATCATTCAGTTTATATGTGCCGGCATTCATGTCGATAAAATCCAGATAGGAAGCATATTTTCCTTCAATTCCTAATACTTCTGATACCTCTGGATGGCCTATTTTTATCATGGGAACCTGTTGCCATTCTGATGGCCGGCTCATCATGCCCAGTAAGACCTGATCCGCTTTTTGTCCATCGAATGTATTGCTTCTTGATATTTTGCGTAAGATCTCACCTGAAAGGGTGTTTACAGGTTTTAACCTGCCATCGCGCGATTGCACCAATAATTTTCCAAAGCCGACTGCCTGCGTTTTATCAACGGCTGAAGGATGTGCAATATGCTTTACACCATGTTCCATCTGGGCCATCGTTTGACCGGAGAAAAACAAACCTGCCAGAACCAACAGAGTAGCAACTACTTTTCCAGCCTTAGCCGAGTTTTCCCTTATGGTGCGTCCCAGCATAGCAAAACGCGAGTTCTTGTTAAAAAGGGTCAGTAACATGCCCAATGACATTAAAAAATAACCCACATAAGTAAAAAAGGTACCCCAATAATCGTGGTTTACAGAAAGTACCGTTCCCATTTCATCCTGGTCGTAAGAGGATTGGAAAAACCGGTAACCTTTGTAGTTGAGTACATGGTTCATGTAGATTCGGTATGGCATTTTCAGGTTGTCTTTGGAGTCGAGTAAAATTACATCGCTCGCGTAACTGGATGGGCTTCTTGAACCGGGGTAACGTTCCAGGTCAAATTTCACCAATTGCAAGGCGAAAGGGATTTCAATATTTTTCGATCCGTATTGCATCGTAATATTGGCTTCACCCAATTTAAAATTTGTTGGTTCACCCATATAGCCTTTGCCTCCTCTGATTACGACTTCTTTGGTTTCGCTGCCCGATTTCACTTCAACCACCAAAGCATCCATGAAGCTTTCTTTCCCCTGGCTGGGAACATAGTCTACAGCCCCATGTGGGTTAAAGCTTGTGATGACGAGGCTTACCTGAGGAAGCTGGTACAAGGTTCTTGTTTCGAATGGATACCAGTTGCCGGGGAGGAGTGTGTCACGTTGTTGGGTGAGCATCGACAGGGTCGTAATGCTATCATTGGCATAAATAAATAGTTTTTCCTGCTCGTATTTCATGTTCACCGACAGGGGATTGAATGCGTCGCCGAACTGAAGGTTACAAGTTTCCAGAAATTTGCTGTCGCCATATTTTAAAACGAGGTTCTGACGCCCCGATCCGGCGGAAGCTACCAGATTAAGATATGGAATCCCACCCTCGGGAAGTTCTGTAACAACCTCCTGAGCATTTGGAATATACCGCACCGTTTGAAATGAATATGAAGTTCCGTTTACCGAAACATGATCTGAATACGCCTTAGGTGTAAGAATAGAAAGCAATGTTTCTTCTTCCGATATTACTTTTCTGTCTCCTTGGGTAATGGTGATATCCACATAAGTATTATCTGATAAAATACTACTCGAGGCAGCACCTTGACGGATGTGCATGACCCCTTCGTAACTGATAAAACGCGTGATGACGCTACCAATTAAAATGATGATAAAGGCGATATGAAACACAAAAATGGTTAGCTTTTTGGGCAAATACAGTTTGTTGACAAAAATATTGCCGACCAGGTTAACACCCAGCAAACCCAACAAAATTTCAAACCATAAGGCATTAAATACTACTGCTTTGGCTGAAACAGTTCCAAAATCATTTTCAATAAAAGTGGCCGTGGCAATGGCAAACGCAAACAGCAGGATCAATGTGCCCATTGTTTGCATGGAAAAGAAAAAGGATGTTATTTTTTTCATGTCGTGATTTTTAATAAATATTGCATTAATAACTTATACTGTATGAATCATTTCTTCATTTCATGAGCTAATTAAACTTAATTACTTTTTGTTTTAATGATGATATCAATGGCACCTACACCAAATTTAATGATGGAGGCCATTTTATTTTCCAGCCCTTCATAGTCACCTAAGGCTTTGATAATGGCACTTTTCAGCACTCCATTGCCCACCCCGTGAATAAAGGTTATTTTTTCATATTCATTTTCCATGGCGCTTTTTAGCGCCTTTGTAAACATATTCATCTGCAATTCAAACATATCATGGCTCGACATTCCGGCAATGTTATCAACCAGTTCGGCAATGTGCAAATCCACTATAGCTTCTCCAACATTCGTTTGATATTTACTGATAAATGGTTTTTCTTTTTTAACTACAGATTGTTGTGCAGCCATTTCACTGTTGTATTTTCGCACGGCTTCCTGATCAGATGCCACGGTCAGGGCCTGCATCGAAATCAGGTTGACCAGCAACGATTTTCCACGCAACATGCTGCTTTGAACGTAACTGCCTTCTTTAAAAAACCGATTGGCTTTGATATCGATGTCAATATGGGCCGGCATATATATTTTCTTTGGTTCATCGGCATGAAATAACAATTGAATTGCACCGGATGTCCAATTTGCAATTTCTTCACGGCTAATGTTGTCCAACACCATTTTGGAATGCGCAGGTATTGAGCTGAAATCCACTCCCCTCATCTCATCATCCTGTAATAAAAACAGGCTGAAAAGCAGATCGTAACCAGTGTTATTGAGTAAAATCACATCCAAATTGCCTGTAAGTATCCATTGCTGTTCGTGAGGCTCAAAAGCAAGATAAACACCAGGCGCATCTTTCACCTTGCCCCATGGATTGATCTCCGTGATGGAAGGCTTTTCAGGTACAACGGTTTCTGTGATCAAAGCAGCAGGATGGCTTGCTTTCGATTGCGCATTATCATGCTGACCCGACCTGTAATCTAAAATCAGGTTACTTGTCATGACAGGCATTTCAAATCCATCATCTGTTTCAACTTTCACCATTCGGTGATCAATAACGGAAATAACGGTCCCCCCCCCTACTTCATCCAAAAACTTTATTTTATCACCTACTTTAAACCGCATTCTCTATTTATTTAGTAGGCAAAATTAAGAAATTCCACTCCTAAGCCTTTAGGTGAACTTAATTAAATCATTAAACTTACAAATTAGATGGTACTCAACCCGTTTGAAGGTTAATTTACAATTTAAACTGACAAATATCATAGATTTAAGTGATCGGTTTTGAACAATTTGAGTGTTATCCTGATCATTAAAGTTCAAATCTCTCCGGCTTTTGATTGATCTACTTGATATTATCCATCTAATCGCAGGTTGGCTTCAGCCTATAAATAATGAACTTTTCTGTGTATACTACCACGGTCTGTTCTCGTTCCTCCGGCTGTACAAATCGGTTACCGGGACCTTAAATTGCAAGCATGCTCCATATTATTCCTGAACTAAAGAAATAGAATAGTTTACCTCCATGCTAATCATGCTCAATGAGATTCAAATGTTAACGACGATCTGTAAGTGAACCTATCCTGGCTGGTTATTTTATGTTTAAAAAATTCAATTATTTAAATTATTTTGCATCCAAATGACTACTTTTGATGAAAAATATCATAAAATGAATTCCCTTCATTACATGTCAATCCTGATCATTTTGTTGATGTCCGATTTTGCTTATGCTCAAACGACCTACCTTTCAGGAGTAGTCAGGAGCAGTGAAAATAATCAACCTATTGCCCATGTTGAAATCATGAATGTACAAAATGATGCATCAACACTTTCCGATCACAAGGGTCTTTTTTCGATTCCTGTAATGGAAAACTCAGCACCCGTTTTAATATTCAGGCATTTGGGATATGAATCGGATACGCTAATTATCAAAGAAATAACTAATCAACCGCTGGAAGTATTTCTCCACGAAAAAGTGTCGAAATTATCAGAAGTGGAAGTTTTCGGTGACGCCAATCAAAATTCAACTTTGTTAAAAACAGAGATTACCAGGATCGATCTCGAAAAAACTCCCTTTCAGGACATAGGGAGTTTTTTAAGAACAGAGCCAAACATGGGTGGCATTAGAAAAGGAGCCATGGGAATAGATCCGGTCATCAGGGGTTTTAAGTATACCCAACTCAATGTGCAGATTAACGGAGGTACCAAAATTGAAGGAGGTTGCCCGAACCGGATGGACCCGGCCACAGCGCATGTCGATATCAGCGATCTGCAAAAGATTACCATCTATAAAGGCCCCTATGCGTTAAAATATGGCCCAAATTTCGGGGGCCTGATCCGATTGGTGACCAACGAACTGTCCTTCAACGAAAGTTATGAAACCCACCTGAATATGATGGTGGGCGGTCAAACCAATTATCCGGGTTATAAATCCAGGTTGAACGTCGCCGGAGGCAACAAATTGCTGGCTTATTCCTTATCCACCAACTGGAATAAATACGGAGATTATTCATCCGGAAACGGAGAAACCATGCAGGGTGCATCCAATAATTATAACCTGAAAGGGCAATTGGGTATTCAACCGGTGGCCGGGCAAAAATTCTATGTGGGATACGACCGGTCGTGGGGGAAAAATGTTGACTTCCCTACCCTGCCGATGGACGAACGAAACGACAATACGGAGATTTACGATTTTAGCTATCTGGGTACAGGTTTTGGAGACGTGGTTCATTTTATCAGGGCACATATTTACAATTCGGATGTGAACCACGAGATGGACAATAAAAGCCGTCCTTTTTCTGATACCGTGGTGGCGATTTCCAACATTCACGCCATCAACACCGGTGGGCGGTTCGCCGTTAATTTCGATCTTGGAAAAGGTGTTTTGGAAGCAGGCTCGGGATTTGAAAGGATTTCAAAAGATGGTACGCGTTCAAAAACAATGATCATGCAGCCCAATATGCCTGTATTGTATGAAGACCTTTGGAACAACTCGCTGGTTTACAACCTGGGCCTTTTTGCAGAATATCAATATAAAACAAAGCGGTTTGACTGGATTGCTTCGGCACGGCTGGACATCAATCAGGGCAACTCTGATCCCATGACACGGTATAGCATGAAAGGTGACACCATTTTTATGGATGCCAACACCAAAAGCAATTATACCAACCTCAGCCTGAGTGCCGGTGCTACCTGGCATATAAACGACCATCAAAATCTGGCTATTTCTGTTGGAAAAGGAGTTAGAAGTCCGGATATCACCGAAAGGTTTATCACCCTTTTACCAGTAGGTTACGACAACTACGACTATCTTGGAAACCCGCAACTTAAACCGGAAGCCAATCATGAACTGGATTTAAACTGGGCTTATACGAATCCCCGACTGGGGAACCTCACAACGGGTGTGTTTTTCAGCTTTGTAACCGACTATATTTCAGCTGTCATGGTGCCAACCTCGGTGGTAAAACCGCAAACCAAAGGCGTTTTGGGAGTAAAACGGTTCATCAACATCGATAAGGCTTACCTGACGGGATTTGAAATCAATTATATTACACCTGCACGAAAATTTTGGGATGCCTCATTTTCAGTAGCCTATACGACTGGAATAAATCCAAAAGCCACCCGGTATTTGATTGAAAGTGGTCAGGTAACAGGTGAGGAAAACATTAACAACGACCCGCTGCCCGAGATACCTCCGTTGGAGGCAAACGTGGCATTTTATGTTCATCTGTTAAAAAATCAGCTTTCACCCGGTGTGAAATGGAGGATGGTGGCTGCCCAAAATCAGGTAAGCAAGGCGTATTACGAAAAAGCCTCACCTGCTTTCACCACCCTGGAGTTGATGGTTACTTACCATTACAGCGATCAGGTGACCCTTTACGGTGGAATCTCTAACCTCTTTAATACCAATTTCTATGAACACTTAAACAGGCGGATTGTCGGGTCTTCGTCTCCCTACCTGGAACCCGGACGAATTTGCTATTTAAACCTGATTATAAATCTTTAATTGAAAAAATAATGAAATCACACTATAAAATCGTCATTCTGGCATTGGTTTTGCTTTTTTCGGGCGCATGCAACGACACGAATCAAAAAAAAGTCACTTATATCAGTTCTGGTGCTATTTCGGAATATCAGCTTCAATACAGGAACGATCGACAGGAAATGGTGAACTTAAAGGTAACCCCGGAAAGTGCATCCGACAAATGGAAATTTGAATTTATGGCCGATCAAGGTGAAATAGTTTATATATCAGGTAATTATAAGGACATTCAATCATCGCTGCTGATACAGATACTGGTGGATGGAAAAGTATATAAACAGGGGAACAGCCAGGCCGATACCATTAAATACCTGACCGTTAGTGGCGTGGTTCCTTATAACTAACTGACAAATTAGAATGGACAAATTATTTCGACAACGTATTCAACTACTTTATTTCATTGTATTTACCTGGTGTATTTTTGTTTTTTCGGGATGTGAACCTAAATCGGATACACCTGAACCAACCACCGGAAAACTCAGCTTTCACTTCAGTCATAAAATTGACAGCGAGCCCATTGTGTTTGACGACATGCGATATGTAAATGCAGCCGGGAATCATTACCTTGTAAATGAAATTCAGTATTTTATATCGGATGTAACGCTTTACCATTCAAACGGAACTCCATTGTTACTTGATCAATGGGAGGACATCCATTATGTGGATACAGATCTGCCTGAAACACAGAACTACATTTTTAAAGACGAAATCCCCCAAGGAACCTACGACAGCATCAGTTTTACGTTTGGTATTTCTGAAGAAAAGAATTATTCACTGATGTTTGTTAATCCACCCGAATCGTTTATGTTCTGGCCCGAAAACCTGGGCGGTGGCTATCATTACCTGAAACTCAACGGCAAGTGGCTCAATGAACTCAATCAGGAAGCGCCGTTCAATTTTCATTTGGGTATAGGACAAATCTATCATTCTTACCCGGATTCTATCACTTCCTATGTTCAAAATTACTTTACGGTTCACTTCCCTGTTTCGGCTTTCGGTGTAAAGGCAGGAGAAACTCAAACTTTGGAATTGGTGATGAATGTTGAAAACTGGTTTCAATCACCCAATATATATAATCACGATACTTATGGTGGCGATATCATGCAAAAGCAAGAGGTGATGGCACTGGCTGTGGAGAATGGGTGGAATGTATTTTCTATAGAATTCATGACCTACAAATGAAAAACCTGACGGCCAAATTATTGTTGCTAATAATATTGATGTGGACGACATCGTGCACAAACAAATCGACAGTAACGCCCTATGAGCCTACTCCTTATGAGATAGAAATTCCATTTGGCTTTCCAACCAAATTAAACATTCCGGAAAACAACCCAATGACCATTGAAGGTGTTGAATTGGGCCGTTATTTATTTTATGATGGGAGGTTCTCGGGCCGTACCCATCCTGATTCGTTGATGAGTTGTGCCACCTGCCACCGACAGGAGCGTTCGTTTGAAGCCGGGGTTGACCATCCAGGTTTTCCGGGAGGGTTTCCTCATGGAATTACCGGCATCCCTACGCCCCATGCAATGTTGCCCATGATTAACCTGGTTTGGAATACCACCGGTTATGGATGGAATGGGTTACTTTATCCTACAAATCCCAACCCGGATGCCAGGAATATTGAGGATTTTGTACGCATGGCTGCCCTGGCTCCACATGAAGTAAATGGCGACACAACGCGAATAAAAAACTTGTTTCAGACCATTCCCGGTTATCCTGAATTGTTTGAAAAAGCCTTTGGAAGCAAATTAATTACCTTCACAAATATTGGAAAAGCCATTGCTCAATTTGCACGCACTCTTATTTCTGCCAACTCAAAGTTCGACCAATACATGCACGGCGAAGTACAGCTATCGCAATCGGAACTAAATGGTTATATGCTGTTTACGACCGAAGACGGGGGCGATTGCTTCCATTGTCATGGAGGATTTGGCAACCCGCTGTTCACCACCCACTTGTTTTACAACAATGGCAAAGACACGGTTTTTAATGATATCAGAGACCGGTTTGCTATTACAGGTGATCCGATGGACCATGGCGCCTACAAGGCCGCCACACTACGGAATATTGAGGTAACCGGCCCCTACATGCACGATGGACGTTTTGCCACGATTGAAGAAGTAATCGATTTCTATTCCACAGGTGTGCTCAGCTCTCCATCCATCAGTCCGTTGATGCACCATGTAAACAATGGTGGCGTGCGGTTAACACCCCAGGAAAAGGCTGATTTATTAAGCTTCATACACACCTTACGGGATGATGAATTCATGACCAATCCCAAATTTGGGAAACCTGAAAAATTTCCAGATGAGTAAGACAATTAACGACAACTCATGGTAATATATCAAAGTGAGTATCCGGTTCCGTACCACATCGATAAAAAAACTGCAAAAGATTTTATAAATTCATTCGAAGCATTAATTTAACTCTCTCTACCCTCCTGATTTTCTGGCGATCTCTCAAATCTTCGCAAAAAAGGGGGCGGGGGTTGAGTTGAGTGAAGTCAGATTAGAATGATTAAGTGATAAAACGGAACCTCATATTAATGGTAACTTATAGGTTTTTTTATATTAGATTTAACCCCTATCCCCTCCCGAAATGGTTCGGGATTCCCCAAAGGGGAAAGGTGATAGATTGTTGTGTTTTAGGCCGCATAACTTTAATATATGGCTTATATAAATCTAATTTAGAAGGATTTATCACTCCTCACCTTTGGGGAGGAGCAAGGAGGAGGGGTTATAAACCAGCATATTTTTTATTAAATGCACTTCAGCCTAATACCTAAAAAATTCAAATCCAAGGTTATCAAGCAAATAGTTACCCTGGTCTTTGTTCCAAACATAGAGTTTAACCTCTTTGTACCCGGGTAATATCGGTGGAAGTTTAACTCCCAGAGAAGTTTGCCTCCAGATATCCTTTTCTTCATCAGGCAGCCTTTTCATCCTGAATGCCTTATAAAAAACATGCTGACCAACTTTGTCGGTGATATCCATCACCAATAAAGCATGTAACGCAGCATTTTCCTGCTTTTCACAATAGCTCATACTGAATCTTACATAAACCAAACTGTCCTTTGTGTAGTTGTCAGGAATGGCAAACCTGAAGGAAGGGCTGTAAATAAACTCCTTGTTTTGCTCAATCACCAGACTGTTCGCACCGGGTGAATACACCACCGATTTTTCATTCAGCGCCCAATTGACCGGCAACTGATCTATCGTATTCAACGTTGTTAAAAAGGGAGGCTCATTTAGTTTTCCGTAAAAATACTCATCGCCTCCCGCAATGGCTCCACGGTATTTTGGCGCACTTTTCAGGAAAACATACCAATAGGATTGGCGGTTCATCGAATCAGGATGGAGGATGCCGGTGGAATATTGATAGCTTTGAAATAGATTTAGGAAGATCGTGAATCCCACAAACACAATGACCAGCCGTTTTAAGCCAACCCCCTTTAAACCCTGATAACCCATGGCAATCACCAGAATAAAAAGACCGTAATAATCCACCATTGGGCGCATGCCGAAGCTGTCGCCATAGAACCAGTTCCACCAGCTTGAAAAGACATACACGATGACCACCAGGAAAAAAGAAAAGGCTGCAAATTGCCCGAGGGATCGCATGTAAACCATGTATATGGCCGGCAAAATCAACAGCATAAAAGGCGTATAAACAAACCATCCCTTTTTATAACTGATGAGAAAGTCAACCAGGTGAGGTTGAAGAAAATAAAAACCTTCGTTTTGATATCCATCCAGCATTAATCGTCCGGTTTGCAGATAATTGATCAGGATTTGCGGGCTTAACGCAAGCATGAAAAGCAACGCCGCCCGTACTGCTCTCTTCCAGGTGATCAGCTGAAAAAGATTTCTCCGGAATGAAGAAAACCCTCCCGCAAGGAAAGGAATTGCCAATACCGACAATACATTCACCGGACGAATGATTACAATCAATCCCAACAAAAAGGCGGCGCGGTAAAAATCATCGGTTTGCTGTTTCTTGATAAATCTTGAACTATAATAATAGAATATAGTGATGGATGCAAAGGAATACACATGCGAGAAGGAAGGATTTACAAACCCGTAAAAAAAGAGGTTGGTAGCCAGGGTTCCTGCCAAGGCAAACCCGATGGCCACTTTTTTTTCAATTCTCCACAACCTGAGTAATTGAACCAAAAACCAGAGCCCCACAGCCAGCCAGAATACCCCGGCAAGGCCCACCGCATATTGAAAAACTACATTATACCCATCGGGCGGCAACCCGAAAAAACCTGAAATGACATACGCCAGTCCAAAGAAAGGTGATTGGAGTAAGGCCGTTCCACAGGTAAATTTGTTGATGGTAATACCGTGTTCGTTGTGATAATTGTGTCCCACATAATCCGCACTCTTCCGGCTTTTCTCGGCTTGGTAAACCGGAGTAAAATCAACCGAACGATTCAAGACAATGGCCGGCAAATAGGCATAATGTCCACTCCCGTCACCGTCAATAAAAATAGTGCGCATTTTGGTGAACAGATCACTGTTCAGTAAAACAAACATCAATAAAAGTACGGAAATAAGGCTGACAAAGAGTCCTGCTTTTTTTACCATAAGTGCAACATTCGGGAAAAGGTTACAAAAATAGAATAAAGAAGGAAAGATTGCTATATTTGAACGCCAAACACACCCTTGTTGTCAATAATAATTTCATGCCACAGAATCTGATTTCACTGATCACAAAAATACTACCCCTTTTTGGACTTCTATTGGTGATTCCTCTGTTATCAAGCCATGCCACCCTCGACCCCGGATTGCTAATCAAGTTCTTGGGCTTGCAACTGATTTTGGCCCTGCTGTTGGTTCAATGGGTAGTCAACAAGCAATTTAAACTGAGTGGGCTAAAATCTTCCTTATGGATAGTTTGGTTACTGTTTGCTGTGTATACCGGAGTACGGCTGCTCTGGGGAAATAGTTACAGCGATTCCATCTTTGAATGGCTGAAAATATTAAGTTACCAACTGTTGTTGTTTTTGCTTTTACAAAACTACTCATTCAAGGAACTGCAAAAAGGAATCACCTGGTCGCTGAGCTTTTTGGGGATGGTGTTGGCCGTTTGGGGTCTGGTTGAACTCGTGGAGGTGATGCAATCAGGTAAACTAAGCATCCCCCTGAGCACCTATCAGGTTAAAACCGTTTTCGGGCACCGAAACCTGTATGCTGAAATCCTTTTCCTGATATTGCCATTTCAAATTTACATGGCTGTCACAGAAAAATCGCGGCTTTTTTCAATACTAAATGTAACCTTCAGCAACCTGAGTTTATTTTTACTTATCGTATTGTCAAACAGAAGTGTATGGCTGTCGTTAGTTATGATAACCCTGCTGTTTACAGGATTCGTTTTGTGGAACCGGTTACAAAAATCAACATTTTTAAAGGATTTAAATAAGCCGTTTCGACAGATCGGTATCACCTTTTCGGCCACCCTCCTGTTGTCAATCCTTTTCTTCGTGTTTTTTACCATAACCAATGAAGCAGAAACCCATGCAGGCAACATACTAAAAATAGACAACGGCTCAGGAAAGGACCGGATTGAATTGTGGAAAAGAACGCTCCAAATAATGAATGAAAAACCCATTTTCGGCTGCGGGGCCGCCAACTGGAAAATTGAAATGTTGAAGTATGGCAACAAAGGATTGGTTTCCGAGGACAATGTCACCTACTATCAGCGGCCTCACAACGATTTTTTGTGGATTGCCAGCGAATACGGACTCATTGGAGGAATTTTGTATCTTCTAGGGTTTTTGATCGCCTTTTACCTGGCATGGGCACAAATCAAAAAACAGCAGGAAACTCACAACCAACTGTTTTTTCTATCTGTACTTTTTGCATTGACGGGTTTTGCTATTTTCTCGTTCTTTAGTTTTCCGCATGAGCGGATTGTCAGCAATATCATCTTGTTTACGCTGTTTGCCTTGTTGATCAAAGGAAATACTGAAACTGAAACGACCGGTTCAAAGAACAGAACACTAAAATGGATGAGTTTTCTCCTTTTAGCGCTTTTGGTTGTAGGCTCCTTTTATTACGGATATCAACGATATACATCAGAATCGCATACAAAACTGGCGTTGGAAGCTAAAATGGAAAACCAACCAAAGCGTGTAATTGAAGCAATAAAAAGAGGAGAATCGGCTTTTTACCTCATGGATCCGCTCTCCACACCCTTGTCGTGGTATGAGGGATTGGCATGGTATCAAATCGGACAGCCCGACAGTGCCGTACATTGTTTTACGAAGGCATTGGCGCTAAATCCATATCATGTGCATGTGATCAATGATTTGGCTTCGTCCTATGTTCAAATCGGGGAAAACGAACAAGCCATTTCATTGTATAAGAAAGCGCTTAAAATCTATCCTGAATTTGAAGAATCGGCCCTCAATCTGTGTGCAGTATATTTTAATGAACATCAAAACGACAGCGCTCTTTCCGCGCTTAGCTACCTCGACATTCAAACCTCCAACCCGAATTTTAAACCTTATATCAAGGCTATTTTAAAAGCAAAAATAATTTCTATCCTGACGAAGCAAGGTAAAACAGAGCTAATCCATTCGCTTCCAGACGATCCGGAGTGGTATTTTTTGCAATATAAAATCCATAAAATTGAAGGCCTTTCAATTGAAAACCTTATATTTGACTTTTCTAAACAGCAAAAGTAATATTAACCGACAAACACCACTTTAAATGAAGCGCACCTTTATCTTTAACTTATTTGCCTTATTTCTCTTTGTAACAGGTATGCAAGCGCAGACCATTACCTCGGTTGATCCGAATGAAGGAACGCAGTGTCAACAGCTTTCTATAATCGTTACCGGTGAGAACGTGAATTTCATGCAGGGGACCAGTAGCGTTCATTTAAGCCAAAGCGGATCGGATGGCATATATCCGGAAAATAATACCGTACTCAATATCAATCAAATTCAGAGCGATTTTTATTTTAGCCCTGATAATCAGGAAGGATCTTACAATGTAGAGGCATGGAATGGTTCGGGTTACATTGTGCTTAATAACGGATTTTACCTGAATCCGGTTGCCAATCTTCCTCAATTACTTAGTATTGACCCTGATACTGCAGTTAGCGGCGAAACTTTTGAGATGGAAATTATTGGTGAATACACCCATTTTGGAATGGACAATCTTGAAAATGTATATCTTTATGCATCAGGTACCTACATTAGCAAGTCCTACATAATCGTGATCGATTTAAACCACTTGGTAGTTGGTTTCAATTTGAGTACCTACAACCCTGCCGGTTCCTATTCTGTGAATTATAACAGCAGGCTCGATGGGAACCTCACTATGCCCGATGCTTTCACCCTGCTTCCTTCAGCCAATTCTCCTGAAATTGTGTCCGTTGAGCCCAATGCTGCCTTTCAGGGAGATCAGCTGACTGTAACAGTAACAGGAACAAATACTTTGTTTCAGCAAGGTTCTTCTATGTTGTATTTTTACAACGAATTTAACGAAATTTATCCCTTTAGCCACAATGTAATAAACGATACCATCATCACAGGTGACTTTTTATTTAATTCCGATGATGACACAGGGTATTATAATGTTACTGTCTATAATTGGGACTTGGGAAGTGTTATTTTAGAAAACGGATTTCATTTATTTTCGGCAGGAATCGCTCCGTCGTTGGTTTCGTGTTTTCCTATTGAAGCCTTTCAGGGAACCAGGACAATATTTGAGATCAAAACAGCCAATACGCATTTCAACAGCGAAACCAACATGCCTTCTGTAACATTGGTCTGTGAATCTGAAGAACTTTATTGTCATGATATCACTGTGGTGGATTCGGTGACGCTTTTGGCAAATTTTGTTTTCTCGCATGCCAATGCACATGGATGGCACGATCTGGTTGTGTATGCACCTCTGGATGGAACAATGAATTTGGAAAATGCAGTTAATTTGTTGGAAGCTATCACTATGCCAACCATTTCGTCTGTTGTTCCCGATTCAGCCAACCAAGGGGATGCACTTACCATCAGCGTAACCGGTAATAATATTGTATTTATGCAGGGAACCAGTCAATTAAGCCTTACCCAGGGGAATTTAACCATCAGTCCCTCCAGTCAAACCATTGTTAACGATAGCGTGTTGTCAGGTGAGTTTAACTTTTTAATTAATTTTCCGACAGGAAAATATGACGTAGCTATTGACAACGGTTATGCCTGGCCACCCATGAATTTGCCAGAGAGTTTTAATCTGATGCTTTTCGACTTTATGGATGAAATAAGCCATCATTCCATGCTGACCATCTATCCCAATCCGGCAAAAGAGGTATTGAATATCAGGCGAAATTTTGGTTCAACACTTGATTATCAGATTCAACTTTTCGACACACAGGGTCATTTGGTACTGGAGGATATCCTGTCGGGCAAAATTTCTGAATCACAACTTAGTTTAAGTTCAATCGAAAAAGGGGTTTATTTGTTAAAAGTAACTCAGGATAAATCTGTGCAAACAGAGCGGATTGTTATTCAGTAAGTTTCTTCTTATTTGTGTTTATTTCTAACGACAGAAATCACACGCTGCCCTCACTCTATTTATACCGATTCTACCTCGTGGAGGAGGGTTTGTTTACTACTTTTGTAACCAGAAAATCATTAATTTAAGACCTATGTCAGAAAAATTCAACCCGGCAACCGCCATACAGGATTTAAAACAATTTGGCGAGTTTGGGGATGTCAATCCATCCATCACCGATTCGGCAACCTATACTTTCCTGAAAGAAGATACGATGATCGATGCCTTTCATGGAGCGGCACAGGGATGCTTTTTGTATTCGCGTCACTGGAACCCGTCCAACAAATATCTTGCCGACGCCCTGGCCGCCATGGAGGGAACTGAAGCCGCCTGGGTAACCGCTTCCGGAATGGCCGCCATTACCACTGCCATTCTCCAATGCTGCAATGCCGGCGATCACATCATCACCAGCGTGACTACCTACGGTGGCACCTTTGCCTTTTTGAACAACTACGTCAAAAAATTCAATATCGACGTCACTTTCGTGAACATTGAAAACCATGAAAGCATCATCGAAGCCATTCGTCCGAACACAAAGATCCTCTACACGGAGTCGATGACAAACCCCATGTTACAGATTTCTGATTTGCCAAAGCTTGCCGAAATTGCGCATCGGCACGACATCAAACTCATTGTCGACAACACCTTTACACCCATGATTATCAGTCCCTTTAAACTGGGAGCCGACATCGTGGTGTACAGCATGACCAAGTTTATCAATGGGAAAAACGATTGTGTTGCGGGTGCCATCTGCGCTTCTGCTCAGTTTATCAACGACATCAGCGATGTAAACTCAGGAACAGCCATGCTTTTGGGGCCGGTGCTCGACCCCATGCGTTCGTCTTCCATTCTTAAAAATATGGCCACACTGCATATCCGTATGATGCAACACAGTAAAAACGCCTTATACCTGGCCGAAAAATTTAAAGAGTTGGGACTAAAATTCAACTACCCCGGATTACCTGATCATCCTCAATATGAATTGTTTAAATCGCAAATGAACGAAGGATACGGAATGGGTGGCCTGATTGCCATTGATTTAGAAACTGCCGAACGTGCCGCTCCGTTTATGGAAATGATGCAGGAAAAAGGGGTTGGTTACCATGCGGTAAGTTTGGGATATTTCAAAACGTTGTTTTCTAATTCAGGGAAAAGCACCTCTTCGGAAGTTCCCGAGGACATTCAAAAAGAAATGGGATTGTCGCCGGGTTTGGTGCGTTTTTCAGTGGGACTGGATATGGATATCGAACGGACTTTCAATCTCATCCATGAGTGTTTGGCAGAGTTGAAGTTTGTTTAAAAGATCCATCAAAACATACATAAAAAAAGAGCCGGCAAACACCGACTCTTTTTTTTATACAACTTTTCCAAAGTTTCAAACTTTGGAAAAGTTCAATTTTTAACTGGTGAGTATCCATTCACCTGATGGCTGTCCGGAGTATGGTCCTATTTCATATCACCCAGGATAATGGGCATTCCATTGCTGCTATTGCCGATGATCACTACTTTTGTGTTGTTCGATTCAGCAAGTTTAATGGTGGCGCTGATTCCTTTTTCCTGTAAAATTTTATCAGTTAAACTCGCATTCAGAATCTTGTTGGCCGCGGCTTTTCCTTCGGCGTCAATAATCTGCCGTTCGGCTTCTTTTTGGGCCTTTTGAATTTTAAATTCATACTCAAGTGATTCCTGCTCTTGTTTAAGTTTCCCCTCAATGGCCGATTTGATGGTTTCGGGGAGTACAATAGACCGGATTAATATCCTGTTAAGGCTTACATACTTATTGTCGAGGATCAGGCGTGCTTCCGTATAAATCTCATCCTGGATGGCATCTCTTTTCGTAGAGTAAATTTGCTCAGGTGTATATCGGCCAATCACACTTCGCGCCGATGACCGAAGGGCCGGGATCACAATCCGCTTAACATAATCTGTTCCGATTCTCGAGTGAAGCAAACCCAGTTGGGCATATTCAGGTTCATACCACGCTGATATGTCGGCTTTTATCGACAATCCATTGGATGAAAGTACGTCCATGTTTTCGGCAACTTCCTGCTGACGGGTTTCATATTCTATCATGTCGTTCCAGGGAGCGATGAAGTGAAATCCTTCACCGTAGGTATTCGTCGTGTCAATACCACCCACGAAAGTCTGAAATAAAACTCCCCCGTATCCCCCTTTAATGGTTACTGTCATCCTACTCCAAAAAATGATGATAAATACCAATGCACCAAAAATGATGGCTATGGGGAGCACTTTTTTAATGTTAAATTCTGGTTGTTGATTTGCCATAGTTACTATCTTTAAATTTGATTTACAATCAGGCAAAGATACTCAAGATTTTGGAGCAGGGGCAAATAGAATTGTATCAGAGCATTTTAAGTTAAGTTGTCGAGGTATTCATGGCTTCATTTGCCTACTCTTCGCTGAGTTGTATCAAATACAATTTTAAACCCAATGCTCCATTTATTGCAAGTGCCAGTTTTTTTCCGTCAGGAGAAATAGCAGGTTGCTGTATTTCAAGGCTATCGCAGGTAATTCGCTCCAGGTGGGTGCCATTTTCCCAAATGCTGTACAATTCGCCACCGCTCTCATCCCGATCGGAAACAAAGTATATTTTCAACCCGTTTGGATGCCAACAGGTATTTTGCGCATTTAACGAATCCAGCCGGTGGCTTTCTTCTCCATACCAGTTAATAAAAGGAATGGAAGCACTTTCGAAGGACGTACCCGATTGAACGAACATTAGGTGTTTTCCATCAGGAGCTACCTGGGGATCCATGCAGCCACTCTTGCTGAAAGTAAGCTGGTTTAAGTTGTCATATATAAAATCGTAGCTATAAATCTGCCATTCTGTCGAAGTTTTATCAAAACCCGAAAAATACACCTGTCGAGCCGAAGAAGCAAACGAAGCCTCCCTACATCTAATCAGTCGCTTAAACAAACGCCTGATTTTGCGGTCGGTGAGTTGGTAACTAAACAGGGTTTCTATTTCCAGGCTATCTGAATCGAACACCACACTTTTTCCATCAGGAAACCAAACCGGATGTTGATAATTGAATTGGCCGCTCACAAGCGGAAAAACACATTCCTGGTTCAAATCGTAGCAATAGATGTCCCAGGTTCCGTTTCTATTGGTTTGAAAAGCGATTTTGGTGCCATCCGGTGACCAGGCAGGGCAGTTGTCATCGCCCTGTTCAAAGGTGATTTGTTTTGCTGTGGCGAGATCAATTTCCTGCCCACAGAGGGTCGCGGCGAAGCATAAAAAAAACAAAACATTTCCAATTTGTCGGATCATGAAGTACCATTATTCTGCAAGCCTGCCGGCGATAATCTGATCTATCACATCAGACTCGACCATGGTCGATATATCACCAAAATCCCGCGTATTTCCTTCTGCAATTTTACGCAAAATACGCCTCATAATTTTACCTGAACGAGTTTTTGGCAATGAATGGACAAATTGGATTTGATCTGGCCGGGCGATGGGACTGATAAACAAGCTTACTGCTTTCAAAATAGAATTTCGAACTCCTTCCTCACCGCCACTTGAAAATTCGGGGCAAACCACGAAGGCATAAATTCCCTGCCCTTTGATGGCATGAGGTATGCCTACCACTGCCGATTCGGAAACCAACGGGTGCTCGTTGATGGCATTTTCTATTTCGGCCGTACCCAATCGATGACCCGAAACATTGATGACATCATCCACACGGCCCATGATGCGGTAATATCCATCTTCATCTCTGCGAACGCCGTCACCGGTAAAATACAAACCCGGGTATTGCGAAAAATAGGAGGTTTTGTACCTCTCGTGATCTCCCCAAAGTGTACGCGCTATCCCCGGCCAGGGAAATTTAATACACAAGTTACCTTCCACACTTTTATGGCATAGGTAGCGGCCTTCGGCATCCACAATCACAGGCTGAATGCCAGGTAAGGGCATGGTAGCAAAAGCAGGTTTGGTCGGAATGATTCCCGCCATCGGACTGATCATGATACCACCGGTTTCGGTTTGCCACCAGGTATCCACAATGGGACAGTGGTTTCCACCCACGTGGTCGTGGTACCAGTGCCAGGCATCTTCATTGATGGGTTCACCAACGGTGCCCAAAACCCGCAACGATGGCATATCAATCCCTTCGATCCATTGTTGTCCTTCGGCCATCAGCGATCGGATGGCAGTCGGGCTGGTATAAAACTGGTTGACCTCAAATTTACGGATAATATCCCAATACCTGGATGGTGTCGGAAAGTTCGGAATCCCTTCAAACATCACGGTAGTAGCCCCTTCGAGCAAAGGCCCGTAGACAATATACGAATGACCGGTGATCCAACCAATATCGGCAGCACAGAAATAAACTTCACCGGACGAATACTGGAATACATTCCGAAAAGTATAGGCCGAATAAACCATATAGCCTCCGGTTGTATGCACCACACCCTTTGGCTTACCCGTGGAGCCACTGGTATATAAAATGAAAAGCGGATCTTCAGAATCCATCACGGTAGCTTTTCCCTCTTCAGAAGCCGACTCCATGAGTTCGTGCCACCACAGGTCACGGTCCGGGTTCCAGGATATTTCGGTGGCCGTTCGTTTCACCACAATCATTTTCTCGATGGTCGGACTTTTTTCCAGCGATTCGTCAGCAGTTTTTTTCAGATTTAACACTTTGTTTCCACGGAAGCCTCCATCCGAAGTAATTAACACCCGCGCTTCGGCATCGTTGTTTCTGTCGGCCAATGCATTGGCAGAAAATCCGGCAAATACCACTGAGTGAATCACTCCAATCCGCGCACAGGCAAGCATGGCAATGGTTAACTCCGGAATCATGGGCAGGTAGATGGTTACACGGTCACCTTTGTGAAGTCCAAGGCTCAAAAGCACATTGCTGAATTTTTTTACTTCTTTAAAAAGTTCGCCATAACTGAGTATCCGGTGAGCTTCATCAGGATTGTTGGGCTCCCAGATCAATGCAGGCTGATCCTGGCGCAGAAAGAGATGGCGTTCAAAAATGTTTTCTGTAATGTTGAGTTTGCCATTTACAAACCAACTGATTTTTGGCTCATGAAAGTCCCATTCAAGAATCTTGTCCCATCGTTTGTGCCAGTAAAATGTATCGGCCACATTGTCCCAGAACCCGGTAGGATTGGCAACGCTTTTTTGATATTCGTGGATGTATCCGCTGAGTGTTGAAATTTTTGGAACCATGTTAGTTTTTTTTAGTGAGTAAATCTGAAAAAGCAATTATCCGGGTTAAGGCAATTGCAAATCTTTTTGAAATTTAATAAGTGTTGGTCTACCCTATCGGGGAACTAAAGAAATACCGGGCTAAAATAAAGATTTTGTCAGTCAAAAAAAGAATTTTGTGATTTTTGATGTTAAATAATAACAATTGAATTGATTTCCAAACCAGTCAATTATGGAAAATATCAGAATGCAACGAGTTATCACTCAATTAGATGAAAACTATCTCATTTCGAAAATACACTCAACATTTGCATAAAATCACAGGAAATCGTTGATCACCTGACAAACTTTTCAATCAAATTGTCATGAACGACTAAGGGTATTTTACTTTTTAATTGTCTTATAGTCACTAAGCTGTTATTGGTGTTGATAACGAAGCCCCATTTCAGAGATACTAACATGAACTTAATGCCCCACATAACAAATGTATCTTATTCTACCGGATTAATGAAATTAGAAATCAGACCAGAGAATTTTGTGCAGAAACGGGATTGTATCGCAACATGACAAATTAAAGATTAGCCACCGGAAAGAATTTTAAAGAACCAATTGATAACTATTAGGGATATTTATCTATAAACAACTTAGCCAGCACAGAGCACCATTTCCAGGATGGTGCTTTTTTTTATTTGGAAGTGAAAGATTTAAAGTGGGCTCAATCTCCGTAGCCCTCTTCTTCCAACAATAAATCACCAAAATAATGATTCTAAAAATCAAACCGATAAAATAATTTACTAGATTTACCCCATCAAACACCCGATGATCCGTTTACAAAGAAGAAGAAAGAAACCGATTTAACTCATTATAAACGATTGAAAATGGGCAGGTTACTAATTATAAAGAGATTAGAAAAAAAAGGTAATAGATAAATAACTGCTAGAGATGAGTTTATCCACTCGTTGGCAATAATTATAAAGAAACCGAACCTTTAAAATATAAAATTATGGCATTACCATCAACTTACACAATGGCTTACGGATCTTTGGGAACATTCTTTAGTAAAATAAGAGATGGACAAGCTCCAGAAAAATTCACTAACCAAATACTGAAAGATTTAGGATTTACTTCTAATAATCATCGTGCATTTATACCTATTTTAAAAGCTTTGGGGTTTTTATCAGCTGATGGCGTTCCTACTCAAAGATATCATAACTATCGTAGCCATGCTTTATCAAGGGAAATAATGGGACAAGCTTTAAAAGAAGCATACTCAGACCTTTTTCTAATAACTTCGAATCCATCAAATAACGACAAGGATTTAATAAACGGTAAATTTAAGAGTTTCCATAATGTAAGTGACAACGTTGCAAAGCATATGACAAATACTTTTTATTCACTTTTATCTTTGGCTGATTTAGATAGTAAGAAAATCAAAAAAGAAGAACCAATAAAGTCAGAATCAAATGCTGAAACAATTATTGATCCTGCGAATAATGATTTGAATAAAAAGTTTGGAGAGTTAGGTCTACATTATAATATCCAAATTCATTTACCTGCGACAAAAGATATTGAAGTATATAATGCAATTTTCAAATCTATAAAAGACCACTTAATTGAATAAGAAAATAGATAAAAAAGACATTCGAGACTTCTTTTTTAGGGGTCTAATGTTTGAATCAGAAGCTACTGAATTTCAAAAAGCTGGTATTCAGATTGGCGCAAGTTCTACACAAGCTGAAGAACAATTACTTTCGGAATCTTTATCACCATTTAGCATTTCAAGAAGAAATAAAGCGCTTGAAATGGCTAGATTATATTCAGTTCTACACTGTTTTGAGAATGAAATTAGAGAGCTGATTAGAGAAACATTAAGTGAAAACGAAGGTCTTGACTGGTGGACAAAACTACCAAATAAAATTAAGTCACATGCTGAATCAAGGCAAGAAACAGCCTTTAAGGATTCCTGGCTCGAAGGTGAAAAAGAAGATTTACTCGGTTTTATTGATTTCGGAATGCTCGCATCCATAATTATTGAGAAATGGCAATATTTTACAAGTATAATTCCATCACAACATTGGTTAAAACAAAGAATGGAAGAACTTGAGAAAACAAGAAATTTTATCGCTCATAATAGAATGTTATTACCAAGTGAATTTCAAAGAGTTTATATGTATATAGCTGATTGGAATCGAGTGATTGGATTATAAATAACTATTTCCAACAATGTATAAAAATAATAGCAGAGACAGTAGTAAATTCAAGGGTTGTAGCCCGCTTCAACTTTCTTGTAACTTGACAGGAAAGTGCCACGCGGTCGGCTACTATTCTTATACTAAACGTTATGCGTCATGCTTTGGGATACAGCTAACTTGAACATTTCTACAGAAAACGAACAGACAAAAACCAAAAATGAGAAAGAAAAAAATAGACATGAATAATCAACTTGACATCCTTTGCTCAATTTGGATTTTAGCTTGCAATGACGAAAATCCGCAAATCACTTATCAGGGTATAAGAAGCCGACTTGGACTAGCTAAAGATTTTGATGTAAAGGCATTGGTTTATAGTAGAGGGGAACTTTTTCGTAAACAAACTCCCCAAAGTCAGTTGAACAAGTGGCAAGATGAGATGAGGCAAGGCAGACATCTCCCAACTTGGATTCGGGAAATTCAAGATGCTAATTCAAGAACTGAAAAAATAAATTCGCTGACACCAACAGATGTTTTTCGCAGCCAGTTTAGAGCCGAAGCAAACTCTTCCCGTTCTGACATTGAAATAATTAATTGGGGGCTGCAACACATTGACAGATTAAGAAAAGCCGAATTAGAAACTAAACAAGAACGAACGAGATTCTTTACAAGTATTATAATTCCCATCTTCTCTACAATAGTTGCGATTGTTGCTGTTATTAGCAGTTTCTATGTTCAGTATTCCAATAATCAAAACCAAACTTTTTTAAAGCATTACGAAGTTGAGTTAAAACCAAAGCAAAACGGATACACTAATTTCATGAAAGCAATTTCTCAATCTTACTTTTCTGCTCAAGCAAATAATTCAGAACAGATGACACAATCATTAGACAATGCAGAAAGTTCATTCTACATTTTTGAACCTTTTCTATCTGCTTATGACAGAGATAGAATTTGGGGGCAGTATCAACAATTTAGTGGCTTGTGTTATTCTGTTGTGCTATCTGATTCACTTCGCAAAGACTCAAAAAAATCTTTTGATACGTTCCTTTGGTACAAAACCTTTTTTAGGACGAATTTATATGACGCTTTATTTGTAGTACAAAATCAGAAAATCAAGTAGGTAAAGTAAAATGGACTTAGATAATAAAAAAATTTCTCCACAAGCAGTTTTAGCTTTAAAAGAAGCTTTGCCTATTATCTTTTGGAAAAAAGATGAATTAAAAGACTTCGTTAAACTAACATTGAAGAATTCTACAATTGTTGGCACAATCAATTGGGATGGGACTAAGCGAGAAAGTGTAAAAGAGCTTATTGAAAGGATGACTAACCGACCAGATATTTATAAAGAGGATTTGATAAATTTAATATTAGGGGTTACTGATTTTACTGACTTTCCACATTTAGAATTTTGGGATGATGATGGCTCTAAAAGGAAAAAAGCAAAAGAAGCTGTTCAAAAATTACGAGCACACACGAAGGGTTATCATCAAATAACTCAAGAGCAAGAAGAAGCAAAAATAAGACGGATGGAATCCGAAAAGAAAATAATAAAAAACAAGTCCCTTGATGATGAATTAAATGCTCTTAAAGAAAAATTTACTCAACTAACGAAGAAGAAAGACTTACAGCAACGTGGCTATGACTTAGAAAAATTACTTAATGAGCTTTTTTTGTTATATGAACTCGACCCAAGAGGATCTTTTAAGATTTATGGAGAACAGATTGATGGTGCATTTACTTTTGATGGTACGGATTTTTTACTTGAGGCAAAATGGAAAAGACAAGTTGATAGAAGTGATTTAGCTTCATTCTGCTACAAAGTTGAGACGAAATTAAAAATGGCAGTCGGATTACTTGTAACTATGGAAGGTATTACCAAGGAAGCAATTGCACCTGAATTTAAATCAATAATAATAATGGATGGTTTAGACCTTATTTCAATTTTAGAGGGCAGAGTCAGTTTACCTGATTTACTGTATAAGAAAAGAAGACGAGCCTCAGAAACAGGAAAAATATATGTTAGTTACTATGACCTATAATTTACCAAGACAAAAGCACGAACGCATAACAAAAACTATATGTCAATTGGGGTCTCCGTGGCACGCGGGCTTGCGGTTTTCCGCACAAACATTGAAGTACGCGGATGGCACAGGTTCCCGCAAATCCCCAACTGCACATAGTTTCGGACGATGTATGCAAGTATAAAAAACCGAAACTGAGACATGAATGATAACCTAAAAAATATAACGAATAGACTTTAGCTCTTTGACAGGTTGGTGCAAATTTGAAGGAATTTATTTTGTTTTTTTCTTCCTCCCGCAAAAAAAGAAGAAGAAACCCCACCCCACATTGCAGCACACCTGCCCGTCCGGCAGGCGGGTTTGCAAGCCACACGGGCCAACGCTGCAACCAATATCAAAACTGTCGGGATGCAAAAGAGCTTGCAAAACTTGTCCCGATTTTTCGGGAGCCAACGCTACAGAAGAAAATATAAAAAAAAGCTTACAATATAAATTAGTATGAAAGAAAACCATTCAGATTTTATTTTATTCAAAACCGAGGACGAAAAAATATCGGTAGATGTTCGCTTTGAAGATGAAACAGTGTGGCTGACGCAAGAGCAAATGGCCTTGCTTTTTGGTAAAGCAAAATCTACAATAAACGAGCATATACAAAATGTTTTTAATGAAGGAGAGCTTGATGAGACACTGTGTACACAGAAATTCGGAATTTCCGAATTTCAGCAGAAAGCCCCTAATTACTATAATTTAGACGTTATTATTTCAGTCGGCTACCGTGTAAAATCTTTGCGTGGAACGCAGTTTCGCCAATGGGCAACCAAACGACTGAACGAATATATCCGCAAAGGTTTTACCATGGACGATGAACGCCTGAAAAATTTGGGTGGTGGTGGCTACTGGAAAGAATTGTTGCAACGAATACGCGACATTCGTGCATCCGAAAAGGTATTTTATCGTCAGGTACTTGATATTTACTCAACCAGCATTGATTACAATCCCAAAGCTGATATTTCCATCACATTTTTCAAGAAAGTACAAAACAAAATTCATTATGCCGTACACGGTAAAACTGCCGCCGAAGTAATTTTTACCCGTGCCGATGCCGAAAAAGAATTTATGGGCTTGATGACTTTTCCGGGCAGTCGTCCGTACCTGAAAGACGTGGCAGTTGCAAAAAATTATTTAGACGAAAAAGAGCTTCGTTCGCTTGGACAAATAGTTTCGGGGTATTTGGATTTTGCCGAGCGTCAAGCCGAACGAGAACAAGCAATGTTAATGAAAGATTGGGCTGAACATTTGGATAAAATTTTGACAATGAGCGGCGAAAAACTGTTGCAGGGTGCAGGTGCTATCAGCCACGAAATAGCTATTGAAAAGGCTACCACAGAATACAAGAAGTATCAACAAAAAACATTGAGCGAAGCAGAAAAAAATTATATGGAAAGTTTGAAAGTATTAGAAAATAAAACCAAAAAAAAGGAAAAATAATGCCCACGCAATTGCAAGCATCTGGATATTTATCGGAACCAAAGGCATTTTTGCCATCGCACAATAAAACAAAATAAACCTGCCCGAGCAGTAACACAATATTACGATGATGAAACAGACGATAATCATTTTGACTTTAGCAGTTTTTGAACTGACGAGTTGTGCGCAAAAACAGACCACGGAAATTCGTGAGGACTTTAAAAAGTATTATGACAAATTTAACGTTGAAGGTTCATTCGTTCTTTATGACCAAAAACAGGACAAATACATTTTCTACAACAAAGAACAATTCAAACAGACCTTTTCACCGGCTTCAACTTTTAAAATTTGCAACTCTCTTATCGGACTTGAAACAGGAGTTATAAAGGACGAGAACTTTGTAATTCCTTGGGACAGTGTAGTTCGACAAAATACAAACTGGAACACCCACCACGACTTAAAGTCCGCCTTCAAAAACTCTACAGTTTGGTATTACCAAGAACTTGCAAGGCGAGTTGGCGGACAACAAATGAAATACTGGCTTGACAAAACAAATTATGGTAACGCTGACACTTCAGGCGGCATCGACAAGTTTTGGCTTACGGGTGGACTACGCATTTCACCCGAACAACAAATTGACTTTTTAAAACAATTACACAACAACCAACTTCATTTCTCCCAACATTCGGTGGACATTGTAAAAAACATTATGATTACCAAGGACACATTGGATTATGTGGTCAGAGCAAAAACAGGTTGGGGCGGACAAGACAACAAAGATATAGGGTGGTATATTGGTTATGTTGAGACCAAAGACAACGTTTATTATTTTGCTAATTGTATCCAGTCATCCGATTTTAATAACAAGGACTTCGCTAATTCGAGACTTGATATTACTTACTTAATACTTGACGAACTGAAAATAACGAAGAAATGAGAATTGCTACAGCTAACAGCACATTTGCAATAGGCGAGGCTTCATACTCCGCAGACAGTTATGCGGTTAGCTCCGCATCAACATTTGTGCTGAATATACCGCACATCGCTAATATGCAAACCATTACCTGCCTAAGAATTGGAGAAACCCAGGGCATTAACAGCGTATCCTTGGATTACATAATCTGAAAACAAACAACTCCGTTTTCAACCAAAAAAACTTAGTTTTGCCCGACCAAATTTTTTACAATGAGAAATCTGTTTTTGATTCCTTTTCTTTTTTATGGATTAACCGTTATGGCCCAGGTAAATGCCGGTCCTGATCAAATCATTTGTAAGGGTTCCTCCACTTCCTTGCAAGGTTCGGGGCAGCCCGGGTATACTTACCAGTGGAATTCCAATCCACCGGATATCAGCATCAGTAATCCAACCATCCTCAATCCTACCGTGCAGCCCAACAAGACCACGGTATATACGCTGGATGGCAGATCCGTAAGCCCCACAAACCTGGTGGTGAATGGGGATTTTGAAAACGGAAATACCGGATTTGTGAGTTCATACATCTATAGTCCGGGATCAAATGGATTATGGAATGAAGGTACATATGCCATTACTTCGGATGCCAGTTTTAACCACAATAATTTTTCTTGTAACACGGATCATACAACAGGAAATGGCTCTTTTATGGCGGTTAATGGATCTTCACAGGCAAATGTTGTTGTTTGGAAAGCGAATATATTTGGCATAACACCAAATACTGAGTATGAATTCTCTACCTGGGTGGCAAAATTGTCGACAGATAACCCTGCAAAACTACAGTTTAGTATCAACGGTATCCTTCTTGGAGATCCATTTATAGCTAAGGATCCTGATTGTCAGTGGTATAAATTCTTTGAAAAGTGGAACTCCGGAAATGCCACAACAGCGGAGATTAGCATTGTCAATCAAAATACAATTCCAAACGGTAACGACTTTTCTCTGGATGACATCAATTTTTCAAAAGTTTCCCATTTCATAGACGATTGTACAGTCACGGTTGCTTCCATTCCTTCCTCTGATTTTGATTTGTCGGCACAAACCTGTTCTCGCGATACCACAATGATCACTTACACAGGACAAGTCTCTACTTTGGCTGATTTTCAGTGGGATTTTGATAACCCAACCACCCTTATTGGCAGTGATGCAGGACCCTATTACGTTCAGTGGAGTTCCAATGGGCCACATACCGTGACGCTCACCGTGACGGACACCTGTACCTCTGTAGAAACCAGTAAAACCATCGTTGTCAATCAAAGCCCCGCTTCCACACTCACCGCTGATGCCACTTCCATTCCATACGGAACCACCACCATGCTACATGGCGCCATGTCAGGCAATCCTGGTCCGGTGAGTTTTGAATGGAGTCCTTCGAACATGTTGCTGAATGCGGGAATACAAGATGCTGAAACGGTGCTGCTTGAGCAAAATACCTTGTTTACCTTTGCCGTTACCGATGGATCAAACCTGTGTATTACTCCTGACACCCTCACGATTCATGTTACAGGCGGTCCGTTGCAGGTAACCTCACTTATAGCAAATCCTTACACCATCTGTTTGGGTCAAAGTACCGATCTAACGGTTAATATTCAGGGAGGATCAGGAAATTACACCTCTACCTGGTCATCAGATCCGCCGGGATTCAACCATTCGGGAAATGAATCAACCATCACGGTTTCGCCTGTGGATACCACCATCTATTTTGTAACCGTTACCGATGGTTTTTCTACCACCACGCCACTATCGGTTCAAATCATCGTCTTACCCCAAATCCAGCAACTGCTCCAACCGACGGATACGCTGATTGAAGCCGGTCAATCGGCTATATTTACGGTGGAAGCCAATAATTTACAGTACTATCAGTGGCAGGTAAGCAGCGATATGGGCGTAACCTGGACCGATCTCATCGATAACCTCACGTATTCCGGCAGTCAAAGCCGGGAACTTTCTATTACCAATGCAGAGGTTTCTTTGAATGGGAACTTATACAGATGTTTGTTGTCGGGAGCCTGCGACCCGGTGACCACGGATGCCGCAGAGCTTACAGTTATCCTGTCACCGGAATTTATTGGGATTTTACAAACTCAATCTGTTTGTCAGTCTGATACCGTATTTATTCCCTGCCAAATAACGAATTTTACCAACATCGACAGCCTGAGTTTACATCTGGATTACAATGCTTCGCTATTGCAGTTTTTGTCGCTAAAAAATGTAGTTCCTGATTTGAATGCGCTTGGTGTAAGCCAGGCAGGAAACAGTGTTAACCTTGAATGGAGATCAAATGCCGGAGTCAGCATTCAGGAAGGAACCTTGTTTGAACTTGGTTTTCTGGCCCTTACGGGAGGAGATGATACCATTGTCTGGAATCCTTCGTCTCTGGTAAGAAACAGTTATGGTTTTCTCCCCTCACTTAGCCTTATTCCCGGAATCGTCCATGTTAACGCCCTGCCGGTAGCACCGGATATAGCTGTAGCCAATCCCGATTCGCTGAGCATTTTGGATGAAATAAGTATCGATTTAAGTGCCCAGGGTGGTTCGGGAACAGATTTGCTTTGGACATCAGATTCCTGTTCAGGCAACCAGGTTGGTCAGGGAACCACATTGAGTATCTTCAGACCAGAGCATTCAACCACCTATTATGCAAAATGGAAAAATCAATGTGGCTTAAGCGAATGCATCCCGGTTTATGTGAAGATATCAGAACAGTTCTCCTTTGCTGTTCCCAACGCTTTTACGCCCAATGGCGATGGATTGAATGATGAATTTGGTGCGATTTCGGTTAATAAACTGGCGGTATTTACCTTTCAGATTTACAATAGATGGGGTGAATTGATATTTACTACAAACAACCAGGACGATCTGTGGAATGGGACTTTTCATGGTAAAAAGGTTGATGGCGGCACCTATGTCTGGAAGGTCGGCTATCGTTTCCGCCTCGATGGAAAAGGAAGCGAACAACACTCGGAAACAGGAACCGTTACCGTAATTAATTAACCATCCCTGAGCCTAATGTTTATGAAAAACATAGTGTGAATGGTAATGTTTGTGGGTTTCATCTCCATGTTTGTGCACATGTTTGTGAATCAGATTTACGCCAATCAAAAATTCTTCGTCGTTTAGTATCTCGGAGGCAGTGCCTGTTTTTTGAATGGTATGATCCTCCGAAAGTACGGCCACCCTGGGTTGCAGGTGATCGATCAAATCCAACTGATGTGTGGTGAAAATGATGGTTTTACCCGCATGGTTCAATTCCAGAAGAAGTTCTGTAACAAAAGTCTGGGTTTTTGGATCCAATCCTGCCAAAGGCTCGTCGATGAGCAGGATTTCCGGATTCATGGTCAGCACCGATCCAATGGCGACCCTCTTTTTTTCACCACCCGAAAGCAGGTAAGGCTGCCGGTCTCTCAGGTGGCTGATACCGAGGTATGAAAGGGTTTCTTCTACACGATCAACCGCCATTTCGTGAGGCATATTTAATTGCAACGGGGCAAACAGGAGTTCGTCATACACCGTGGGATTAAATAGCTGTATATCCGGATTTTGAAAAATAAACCCCATATTTTGCCTGAACTTTGTGACGAAGGCTTTGTCGCGCAGGATTTTCTCATTAACGGTTTCACCTTTAAACACTACCTCACCTGTATCAGGGAAGACAAGGGCATTGAGGATATTCAGCAAGGTAGATTTCCCACATCCATTGTGACCAATAATCGAAAAAAGTTCCCCTTTTTTCACAGATAAATGAATGTTTTTCAGGGCAGTTATATTGCCCGGATAGGTATAGTTAATGTTTTTTAAGGCGATGATTTCTTCCATAAGGGCACTAAATAAATTTAACTGCAATGCCAAAGGCCACAACGATGCCAATGGCCATGTAATCTTTGGTTGTTAAAGGTTGTGGCGGTTCAGGCATAATTTGTCCGTTGTAACCTCGTGAAACCATAGCGTAATAGGTGTTTTCGTATTGAGATACCGACCGTTTAAACATAAAAAAAACCCGGCCACTTATCAGTTTTCGCAGTTGGCCATTCCCCGGATTTTGAAAAAGCCTTGATTTTAATGCAAGGTAAGTTTCTTCAACAGTTCGCGACAGGATAAAGATGTATTTGTATGCCAGGGTGATCACCATTAAAAAGGTGTCGGGTACACCCACCAGCTTAAACGATTTAATAAAAGCAGGAAAGGAAGTGGTTAGCATGATGAGGATGGAAAACGAAACGGAATTCCATACACGAAGAAAAATCAATCCAACCACCTGTACCCCTTCGCTGGTGAATCCGATATTTTGGGGTATGTGATAAATCCAGAATTGGTACGACTGACCCAATGAAACCAGGTTTAAAATCACTTTGCCGGGGGTAATGATATTAAGTGAAGCCGGGAATACCACAAGAAACCCAAATAAAAATGCCAGAAACAATATCTTTCCATATATCCGAAGGATGTTGATCCGGCCCATCAGAACCAATATAAAAACAAAAACACTGATGCACATCTGTCCCGCCAGGTTGTTTACAAGACTGATAATCACAGCCATGAATATCAATGCGAAGAATTTTACTTTTGGATGTATGGAATGAAGCACACCACCTTCCGTCGCATTTTCCGCCTGAACATAAACCGATTTAACCGTTTTTGCTGCATTTAAAATGGTTTTGTCGATAACTGAAACCAGAACCTTCTTCCCGGAATTTACTTGGGAATTAAGCGGTTCGTTTTCCAACAGATATCGGGGGAGATTAGTCGCCATTTTTAACGATGAGTTTTGAAATCAACAGAGTAATCAGATAAGTCAATGTGGCACCAATGACCCCCGAAACAATATAGTATCCGGATTGATGAACCACCGATGGATCCGAATTATTCATTGAATAATCCGGGATTGGAGCATTCCAGATATTTGAATATTTTTCCAGTCCTGCCGGAACATATCCGATTAAATCGTTGAGGGTGGTAGCCGACCATTCGCCCCACGCGTCACCTGCATCGAAAACCATGGGAAGCAAAATTCCAATGGGAGTCAATACACACAAACCCAGTAAGAAATAAAGAATTTTCCTCTGAAGTTTAGTCATGATGCATCCCTTTCCTGTTTCTGAGGGCAAAAATTAATCCCGGATCACTTTTCAGAAAATAACGCACTATCAAAGCGGTGATCAATCCTTCAACAATTCCGAAAAGGACCAGGTGTTCGATGGCCATCACCGGAATGGCAACGCTCAGGTCGTAAGGACAGTAAAGCGCTTTACCTTCAGCGTCGGAAGCTATCAGGGGTTGAATGCCAAATTCCACAGCCGTGAGAATAGCGGTTAACACCAAACTGAAATATCCTGATATAAAAGCGGCTATAAATACCCTTGTTTTCTTCATCGGGTTTACCGAAAAGAGCTTAAACAGGTAATAGGCCGCAAACGGCATAAATATAGCCATGTTGAAACAATTGGCCCCGATGGCTGTAATTCCGCCATCACCAAAAACAAGTGCCTGAATGATAAGCGCCACCGAAACCGCGACAACGGCTGCCCAGGGTCCAAATAAAAGTGCGATGACCGCAGAGCCAACAGCATGTCCGCTGGTGCCCCCGGGTATGGGCAGATTGAACATCATGATGATAAACGAAAAGGCAGCGGCCATCCCCAGATAGGGAATATAACGTGCTGAAACATCCAGCTTCACCTTTTTTATCGCTACGGCCGTTACAGCAACAAAAACACCCATGAGTGGAAGGTAGGTCTGTGGACTTAAATAACCATCGGGTATGTGCATCGCCTTTCTTTTAAAATTATCCTAAATCAGTCATCACGAGTTTCCCGTGGTGAATTCCTTTTGTTCCGATAATTCTATCGGCCAGGTTGACCAAATCCCGTGACTTGCCTTTCACGGCAATGGTTTCAAGGCATAGATCATGTTCCAGATGTACATGCTGGGTTGATAGAATAAGGTCGTGAAAATCGTGCTGGACATTTACAAGCTTGCTGTTAATTTCCCTTTTGTGGTGATCATAGACTATAACGATAGCACCGGCAACCATTTTGTTTTGATCCACATTATCGGCTACCACAGTACTCTTAATCAAATGACGAATGGCCTGTGAACGATTGGGGAACTGATTGTTAACAACAATATTATCAAGTTCTTTAAGCAAATCTTCTTCCAGCGAAACACCAAATCTTCTCACCTGCATCGTGTTATCTATTAAATTTTCGTGCCACAAAGATATAAATAGAGGTTGATTTGAAATAATTAGAAATCTCCATGTATTTTAAGGATTCAACATTAAAATTCCCAATAGAGTTATTATTCCTTATATATGAGACTGTTACAAAACATAAAAAGAATAAAAAAAATTCAAGCAATAGGGTAATCAGCTTGTTGCTACATCCGTTTTGGAGACTTATGGGTATATTCGTTCACCACATCGCCTGTGTTCAATACGCTCGCCGGTTCAAAAAGGAGAATTTGGGTTTCATTTTCAGCGATTGGTCGGTGCTTAGTGCCTCGGGGAATAATGATAAACTCACCTTCGGCTACATCCACCATCCTGTCGCCATAATCCATTTTCATCGATCCTTTGATTACCAGAAAAAGTTCATCTTCATTTTCATGCTGATGCATCACAAATTCGCCTTTTATTTTTACCAGTCGTACCTGTTGCCCGTTTAGCTCACCAACGATGATGGGTGTCCAGGTTTTGGAGATCAGATCAAATTTTTCCTGAAGGTTTACTTTATTTAACATACTTATGGCAATTAGGGTTTTCTAATGTTGGTTCGCGCGTAATAATGAATCGACTTGAGAAAATGAACTGGTTTCCCCATATCACAAACCAGATCATGGCGCTGATATTGACCTATTTTAAAGATATTTCCGGTAGACGATTCATTTTTTTCTAAAAAATCGAGACAGACCAATCCACGTGAAATCACCAGTGATAATGTTCGTAGGAATTTCAATTTGTGGTTACGGGCATAAGGTGTTTTGTGAACCAGACCAAATACATCATGCATCAACGAAGTGTAGGTTTTCCGGAGTTCGCCAATGTTACTCGTGGTAGTCGCCAGGGTCTTCACTCCGCTTTTGTAGTCTTTGTAAACATCGAAAATATCGTTTTCAAGCTGACCAATGCCACCCAATATTTTTAACATTTGTATTTCTTCATCGGACATATTTTCCGAAAAGGTACTGCGGTAAAACAACAACGAACTACCTCCTTTTTGAATGGTGATATTCTTGATTTCACGGGGATCAATTTCCGACAAGAGTTGCTTTTTACTCATGAGTTGGGCATCAAAAACATCGAATGCATATTGTTTAACCAAGCCAGAATCTGAAGCATGCAGCAAAGCCTTCTTGTAAAATTCCAAAAAAATGGTTTCGTTGTTGGTAGTTCCTGTTACTGCAAAAGGATTGTCGATCAAAGTTCTGATATACTCAGCCGGCAGATGCCTCTTATCGAAAAAGTCGTCGAACAATCCGGTACAGGCCCCAAGGTATGTAATTGAATATCTTTCGTCTGATGACATATTTCGTCCTCTTAACAAGCAATAGGATTCGCCCAGAATGGCGGGAACAGCTACGCCATAATACCCTTTCATTTTTCTGTAATCATGGTCATCTAAACTATTGTCATCATTCTTTCTGCTTTCTGCAATATCAATTGCTAAGGTTCTACCAACAAAGCGGCGTTGTTTTCTTATGTTAAAGAATAACGACAGGATTATTCCTGTAAGATGAATTAGATTGGTGAAGTAATTTCTCATGATTAAAATGCAGAGTACAATCAAAAATTAAAAATACATCAAAATCCAGTATAACTGGTTTTTTAAAAGTAAAATGGATTTTTATGATATTTTGGTTCAAATCGGTAACCTGTGCAACCTATTGATAGTTTAAGGTGGTCTTCATTTTCATGAACCGTGATTAATCACTCTAATTATTTTATTATGAATAAACTTTACCCTTTTTTCTTGCTTATGGCGATGTCTGTTGGTGTGGTGGCACAGACATTCATCACCGAAAATTTTAGCAGTGGAACGATGCCCCCATCGGGCTGGACCATTGACAATTTAAACGCTCAGTGGAGCAACAGTGCTACGGCAACTGCCGGGGGCACAGCGCCGGAAGCAAAATTTACATGGAAGCAAACAACAGCTGTTTCGAGATTGGTTTCCCCTTCGATGGATCTGACAGGTTACGAATCAGTGGTATTGCGTTTTAAACATTATCTTGATAATTATGGTGGGGGACAATATTCAATTGGAGCTGCAACACGATCGGGAGGTGGCGCCTGGAATATTGTTTGGGAAGTGGCTCCAAACAGCTCCATCGGACCGGAAGATTTGTTGATTACTGTTGAGAATGGCGACGTTGGTCAGAGTGATTTCCAATTCTGTTTATTTCTGGACGGAAACCTGTATAACATGAATTACTGGTACCTTGATGATGTTTCATTGTATATACCTGCAAACCTGGATGGTGAATTGCAGTCCATCACTACCTATCCATTTGTAAATGGACCGACCCCTGTAACGGGTGTGGTATTTAATAACGGTTTATCTCCTATTACTTCGTTGGAAATACAATGGCAGGCTAACGGGGGCGAACTTTTCACCTCCGGCTTTTCGGGCCTGAACATCAACATGGGCGACACCTACAACTTTACGTGTAACGATTATTTTAACTACCCCATCGATTCTTACGATCTGCAAGTCTGGATTTCAAAAGTAAACGGGAATGCGGATGACAATCCTGATAACGACAGCCTTACAAAGGAAATAAGTGTGGTAAGCCATATTGTTGACAGAAAGCCACTCTTCGAGGAGTTTACCAGTTCCACCTGCAGTCCGTGCGCTTCGTTCAATTTGGGTTTTGTTCCATGGTGTAATACCCATATGGATGACATAACTCTCGTGAAATATCAAATGAACTGGCCCGGTTCAGGTGACCCGTATTATACCGAAGAGGGTGGTGTAAGAAGAGATTATTATGGTGTTACCTGGGTGCCCTGGTTGGTTGGGAATGGTTCGTTTGTCAATACAGACATGGGTGCCGTTAACAGCTTTTATAGTGGTGCGATGGAAACACCCGGCTTTGCCAGTTTCGTAGCAACACGCAGCACTGTTACCAAAGGAACGACGATGGACATTGAAGTAACCATTTTGCCTTATGCCAACTTTAATAATTTCAAGTTGGTGGTGGTAGTATTCGAAAACTTAACCACCCAAAATGTGGCTACCAATGGTGAAACTGAATTTGAACATGTCATGATGAAGATGGTGCCTGATGCCAATGGAACCGACATCAATATGTCAGACAGACAACCGCTAACCATCACTCAAAGTGTTGATCTGGCCGGAACAAACGTGGAAGAATGGGACGATCTGGGTGTTGCTGTTATAATTCAGGATTTAGCCAGCAAAGAAGTTTTTCAATCAGGCTATGCTGTTGAAAACGGCGTTTTTGCAAGTGATGCTTCGTTGTCAGAGCTTAACATGGATGGCGTACTCATTCCCGGATTTACTTCGGATGAGCTGGAGTACAACATTGAATTACCTGATGGAACCACTGAGGTTCCTTTAATTACAGGTGTTCCAACCGATCCAAACGCAACGGTCATTGTTGTTCCTGCCAGTGCGTTGCCGGGCTCAACCATCGTTGATGTATTTGCTGAAGATTTGAAAACACATCTTACCTATACCGTTAACTTTACCGTGATAGAAGGTGTTGGTGATCAACATGCCGACAAGATCAGTATCTATCCAAATCCCACTTCAGGCATGGTCAACCTGGCGGGAGCAACCAATGCCCACGTAACGGTATTTAATACCACGGGTATGATCGTTGCCGATTACCCGAGTTTGGTTGGTCATTCCATCGACTTATCGACGCAACCCAATGGAGTTTACTTTTTAAAGGTAGGCACCGACGAGTTTGTTACCACCAAAAGAATCTCTTTAACACATTGATATTGAATTGTATTTAATAAAAAAACCGGACTGAAATAGTCCGGTTTTTTTATTTTTTGTATTTGTCATTTAAGCCGATACGCTCTTTGATCATCGGACAGATTTTTTCGAGTCGCTTTTGCCGGGTTTTAGCTCTTTTTGCCTCATGAAGGTATTCGGAAAATTCTCGTTGTTTTGCCATAGTAAATGACTCAAAAGCCTGTCTTAAATCATCATCGGTTTTCAAACATGCCGCCAGCTCATCAGGGATAGTAAATCTCTTGCTTTTTTCAGACTTGATTTCCAGGCCTTTCTGTTGGTTTGAAATGGCCTCATCAAGGTATTCTCTGATGATTTCCGCGTCATTTTGAATTTCTTCCAATGAAGTAAATCGCCATTGTCGTAAGGCTTTGGTAACTCCTTCCTGTGCATTAAATAATTTGTTATGTTCATCCTTTAACAAGGCGCCCTGCATAAACCACAATCCAACATAGGACTTAAAAGCCGAGATGCCCAACACATTTTTACCCTCAAAAGTGTATTGGGGCCTCCCCCATTTCAGGGTTTCTGCCATTGGCAAGGACAGCACTATTTCGCGTAACAGGATGAGGGCTTCACGCCATTTTCGGGTGGTCATGATGTATTCATCGACAGATGAGTTGGTATTCATTTAGGTTCAATTTTAGGGTAAGTTTATTTACTCATTTACTTCTTCTTAGATCATGTTTTATTCATTTTGGCACCATGACAATATTAAAATGTCTTCACCTCGTTTTACCATTTTCTATTTTATAAACTCGGGAAGTGAATCTACATTTCTAATCATTCTGGCGATAAAGGGTTGCAACGCTTCGTTAGGACTTAGTTTGTGTTTCAACCTATTGTTTTGCACATACCTTAGGGTGTTGGTTAATTGTCGCTTAGAGGTGATTTTATTTCGTCCGAACTTCTGTGTCCACAGGTGGGTTTGTGTAGTGCCTCGGGTAGTTTCCTCAGGAAGTTTCGAGGAGGGCTGTCCGGAAGGGAGAGCCGCCAAGGGAGCATGCTCCCTTGGCAACGAGGGAGAGAGAGCGAACGGTGGAGCCGACAAGGGAGCCGACAAGGGAGCAAGCTCCCTTGTTGTGGGCACCGTCCGCCCCATAGAGATGTTGCATGCCCTTGCACTCATGCTTTTTAGTTTCTGGATTATTTTCGGGAGTTGTTCTTCTGTACATACCAGTACCATGTGCAAATGATCGCCACAGATATTGTAGGCCAGGATCGATAGATCATCTTTCTCTGCGATCTCTGCAATTGTCTCAGTAATTACCTGTTCTTCTTTTTCGGACAACCAGACAGGTTCTCCTAATTTTACATGGTTATCGAACATTCGGTCTGAATACCTGGAATTGTGTGTGGCACAAGTGATATGCCATGCCTTTATTTTATTATTACTCAGGAGATTCATTTTGGAGTTATATTTATGATAATCAGATCATAATGAATTTTATTCTATTCTATCTTTTCTAATCAGTTCCATTAACCTACTAAAATAAGATTCAAATGTTTCATCATCATTCATCGGATAATCTTCTATGGCAAATGCAACTTGATTTAATAATCCGGTATAAAGTGTAAAATTTTTCTGCAACAATGCTTCATCCCCGGTTTCCCAATATTGACCTTCATCGTGTACTTCAAAATCCCGGAAATACTTTTTATCCAAATACCGAAAGAGGTGTATGATCAGTTGATGTATTCCAATTCCGGCAAACTGGGTTTTAACCGAAAGCATAGTTAAATATTTTTGTTCGTCGGAATCCATCGACTTCCCATAAAAAATTAAATTCGGAAAGCTGGTCATCCTCAGGTTTGAGAGAAAGGCCAGGAAAACAGTTTCATAATTGGGCGGAGTAAAACTGATACCATACAGCGGAATTTCATCTGAATCTGTAACAATTTTGTCGTCAGGATATTGATCGTTATAAACCTGGTATTCCCACCTAAAGCTCTCACATACATCTTTTACTTCAACAATCATATCATAAAGATAAGCCTTGTCGCGTAAATAACCGCTGTAATGAATACTTAACCCCATTAATTACAAGTTTTTGGTAATTACATTTCAATTAACTTCAGGTCAGCCTTCTTCGCCATACTCACCATTAACGGACGGATAACATGGATCGAACCAGGTGGTGGATGTTTTTTGGTTATCCGGTACTGTACTGTGAACAATGACTCTACAAGTCTGACCTTTTTATTTGCTAAGATATAAAAAATAGCCGTAAAAGGAAGGTTCTTTGAATACGAAATACACCAACTGCTTGTTCTACAATTCTTCTACTTCTATGTTCAGTGTAAGCTAACCTCCACTTGTGCTTCCCGCTGGTTGGCTTTTAAATTTGGATATACATAATAGGTACCGGGGTTTAACTTGATCCCAATGGGTTCCTTCATGTCTTTAAATTTGTAAATGGTTTCGCTATCCTTTTGTATCCAGAATCCATCGTTGTTCCCTGTCACCTTGTCGATTTGCATGGTTTTGGTAATTTTCACAGGGATGCACTTAAGTTCCACTTTGCCAGAATCTGATATCCTAATCTGCTCCCCAACCAATTTGGTTACCTGTGAATATCCAGATAAAGCTAACATCAGCAGACTTATCAATAGAAGGCAATATTTCCAACCCTTGATTATCATATTACTTATCTGACAAGTTCCAACATTAAATTTTCCGGATAAAAATACACATCCGGGCTTGAAGATCAAACCCGGATGAATAAACGTTACCATCAATCGAACAGTTGTATCAGGCAACTGATTATACGAAATTTCGCTACATCAAAAATGCAGGGTGAGACCGGCCATAAAATTGAATTTTGCCTGTGGAAAATAGCCGTTCATTTCCTCCGGATGATCACCGCCCGCGTAATATGTATAAACCCAGGCATTGCTGCTGTATTCTTCACTAAAAATGTTATTCAGACTGACCATAAAATCAAGCTGTTTCACCCATTTTGGCATCACCGAATAATTAATCAGGAGGTTGTTTACAAAATAAGGATCGAGGCTGCGGCTTTTTGTTTGGGTATTGTCGATGTACTGACGACCTACATAATTGGATATGAGACTGATTTTAAGATCTTTCACTGGTAAAACCGACAGATTACTTCCGGCAACAACAGAGGGTGAAAACGAACTATTGGTTGTTCCCATTGAATCAATTACCTGTTCGGGCCAGGCATACCAATCATCGGTGTAACTTATAAAATCGAGGATCTTATTTTGGCTGTAAGCTCCATGAAGATTCCATTCCATCATTTTTAAAAACTTAACTCCGGCAACTAATTCTATGCCTGCACGATAGCTCTTAGTAACATTTGTTTTTATGGCTTCGCCCACGTTGTTGATTTGTCCGGTAAGTACCAACTGATCTTTGTAATCCATGTAGTAAAGGTTGGTTTCAATCTTGATATTCTTTCCGCCAACACGAACTCCCACTTCAAAATCAGTTAATCTTTCAGGCAATACCTTTTGGTTGGCATCTGAATCCCTGTATACCGACCTGCCAGGTTCCCTGTTGGCTACGGCAACTGAAAAATAAAGACTCTGGTTGCCGTTAAAAACATAAACTACACCTGCTTTAGGATTAAAGAAACTAAAGTGGTGCGATTGTGTCAAATCCCTGAAATCATCATGCAATCCACTCATATAATACTGTATACTGCGAAATTGCAAATCACCGTACAAGGTAATTCTTTCATTCAAATCGTAGGTTGCCTTGGTAAATACATTGATTTCAGTTTTACTTCCCGTATTGAAATACCAGTTGCGGTCGTATTCGCCCATGCGTGCTACTTGTGCCCAGATGACTTTTCCAAAATGATCGCCATCGTAGTTGCTCCAGCCTGCCCCTGCATTGAGGTTAAATCTCCCCAAAAGCGCATTCAAAGAAAGGTTTGCCCCATAATACTTATTATCGAGCCACTTTTGCTGTATTAAATTGGTGTTGTGGATTGTATCCGATCCAATGATGGTATCACTCAGTCCATATTCTGAAAAAGACCTGTTGTTTTTATAACTTTCATAATAGCCTTTTCCGGTGGTAAGAAAAGCAGCAGAAACCAGATTGACATGTTCATTAAATTCATGTGCATAATGCAACTGAAAGTAATTTTGATTGTAATGATCAATCTGGTTGTTGTAATAGCCTACGAATCCGCCATTCTGCGCATATATTTCCCCGGAAGGATTATAAGTACGGTTTTTGACCAGGCTGTCCTTGGGAACACCGTCCCAGGCCTGATCCGTTTCTTCCTGTCCCAGCATCACTACCGCCTTAAAAACATCCCGCTTACCATAATATCCGGTTGAAAAATATCCTGAATACAATGTTGATGAAGCACGATCGATATACCCATCGGACATAATGCTTGAAATTCTTCCGTCCATCGTCCAGCGGCTGTTGATTAAACCGGTTCCAAAACCCACTGAATTTTTAAAGGTGTTGAACGATCCGGCAGCACTGCTGATTTCGGCATACGGTTCGGAATGAAAGGTCTCCGTTGTAATGTTGATACTTGCCCCAAATGAGGCAGCACCATTGGTGGAAGTCCCCACGCCGCGTTGCACCTGGATGTCGCTGATTGACGAGGCCAGATCGGGAAGATCGACAAAGTAGACATTTTGCGATTCACCATCATTCACAGGTACGCCATTCAGTGTTACATTGATACCTGAAAGGTCGGTTCCCCGGATGCGAATACCCGTATAACCAACTCCTGCTCCGGCATCGGAAGACAAAACAGTGGAAGGAATTCCGGTTAAAAAATAGGGCAAATCCTTACCCGTATTTTGTGATCTGATTTCTTCCTTTCCGATGGTTGAATAGGTTGTTGGCGATTTTTCGCCTGCCCGGATGGCGGTGATGATCACTTCTTCACTCATAAATGAAATGGCCTTTAACATGAGGGTTAGCTTCATGTCTTGATCAACATCCACTTGTTTTACCAGGGTTTCAAATCCTAAATAAGTTACCCGGATTGAGAGAGTCCCCGGTTTTATTCCTGAAAATGAATAGGAGCCGTTTGGCTCGGAAACGGTGTGGAGATAGGTTCCATTAACAGAAACATGTGCCCCGGGCAATGGATTCCCGGTTTCCTGATTATAGATTTTGCCCGAGATGGTGAACTGGGCCATGGCGCCTGCTGATATCAAAAAGAGCAGGCAACTAAATAGTACTTTTTTTTTCATCATGCTAATGATTTAACTGATTAATAATTAAATCAATAGTGGATTCCTGATGGGATGTAACTACTCTTTTCCCTAACCGGCATTACCCGGATCAGGTTCAGAGGGTATGATCTCAGCCCGAATTTAATCTGCCTAAGGCAGATAGGCACCCCTATTGGTATTGATGGCAAAGATATGGTTTTTTATTCAGTTTGGAATAGAAAAACAGCTACCTTAAAAACTGTATTTAACCCAAAAGCGACCCTGTATCAAAATATCCAGTGTCTCAACCAAAAACACCCGGTTGTCATTTCGCTATCAGCTTAAGGCTGATGAGAAATCCCCAAGGAAGGAGATGCGCTTGTTCCCCGGGGATTTCTCTCCGCCAGAGGCGGATCGAAATGACAATAAAGTGATGCAGGAATTTCTCTTAAAACAGGTTATTGAATAATTTTACTCACCCAGGATTGAAGTATCTTTGCCTTTTGTTCTACTAACCTGAATCTATTTAAATGTAATAACTCACACAAAAAGACTGATTTCTTAATAACCGAAATCATCGCAATGCGCTGACCTGAAAGCAATTCTGTTGACATGATAACGCAACTCATACAAGCAGGAGCAAGGGTTTTAGGATTAACTCTTTATATTGAAAATCTAGCGAATACGATCAGTTTAAAATATTCCTACAATATATCATTTTAGGCCGTTTATTATCATTTTTATGTTGTTTCTTGAATATACATTTGAATGTAAATAATAAATTAAAAATCTATAACCTAAATATTCTATAAGAAACTATTCAATAAACCCGGGGAATCTTTTTTTAGAAAAAAAAAAAAAAAACCTTTGAAAACCTATTTAATAATTAATTAGATTTGATACTACTTATTATTAACCAACCTTAAAACATAATCTATGAAAAGAATCAGATCACTTCCAGTAGTATTGTTTTTAGCAAGCATGCTATTGATGGGTAGCGTTTATTCTCAGCAAGCAGTCGTTTCTGCAGGGCATGAGATCAACACAGCTGCCTATTCCATGAGTAATTCGACCGGTTTGCCTGATTTCGCATACTACCAAAATAGCCAAGGTAGTATTCAGTTCGGAGTTCAACAAAAAAACCCTTCTGTACCACTAAGCGATTATTCCGTTTATCTGGTAATTATGCTTATCTTATCCTTCCTTATGTATCGCCATCGCAGACAAATTAACTTAATAATTAAACCCAACAGATCATGAAAAGAACATTACTTTTAGTTATATGGTCGATCTTAACCATATCAATTTACGCCCAGGTACCACAGGGCATCAGCCACCAGGCAACCATCAGAAACAGCGACAACGAACTTATCACCAGTTCACCCATCGGGCTCAGGGTAAGTATTCTTCCTGGTTCCGTTGAAGGCATTCCTGTGTATGTAGAAACCCATAATCCTACAAGCAATTCCAATGGTTTAATCACCTACGTGATAGGTTCAGGCACTGTTGTGAGCGGTGTGTTTTCTGATATTGACTGGACCTCCGGAATTTATTTTCTCAAAACCGAAGTTGACCCGCTTGGCGGAACCGATTATGTGATTAGCGGTGCTACTCAATTTCGTACCGTCCCTTATGCTTTTCACGCCGAAACGGCAGAATCTTTTACAGAAACCGACCCCGTGTATTCAGCCGATCCTGCTTTTTCTATTACAGATGCGGGGAGTGGTGCGGTTATTACAGATGCGGAAAGGACAAAACTGGGGGGAATTGCGGAAGGAGCCGAAGTAAACGTCCAAAGCGATTGGACAGAAGCTGATAATACCAATGATGCTTTTATCGCCAACAAACCAACCTTATTTACCACTTCGGATGAAACCGATCCGGTATATTCAGCCGATCCTGCGTTTTCCATTACAGATGCGGGGAGTGGTGCGGTTATCACCGATGCTGAAAGGACAAAACTGGGGGGAATTGCCGATGGAGCCGAAGTAAACGTTCAAAGCGATTGGACAGAAGCTGATAATACCAATGATGCTTTTATCGCCAACAAGCCAACTTTATTTACCACATCGGATGAAACCGACCCCGTGTATTCAGCCGATCCTGCGTTTTCCATTACAGATGCGGGGAGTGGTGCGGTTATTACCGATGCGGAAAGGACAAAACTGGGGGGAATTGCTGATGGAGCCGAAGTAAACGTTCAAAGCGATTGGACAGAAGCAGATAATACCAGCGATGCTTATATCGCCAATAAACCAACCTTGTTTACCAATACTGACGAAACCGATCCGGTAGTTGGAGCTGTCAATGGGATTGTTAAAGCCGACGGTGCCGGAACTATTTCAGCAGCAACAGCGGGAACTGATTATTTGTCTCCTTCTGATATTGGTACAACGGTACAAGCTTATGATGCCAATACAACTATTTTAGGATCGGATATTGATTTGACCAGCGAAGTTACCGGAACACTTCCGATCGCAAATGGAGGTACCGGACAAACAACCGCAAGTGATGCAATCAACGCTTTAGTCCCGGATCAAACCGGAAACTCCGGCAAATACCTTCACTCTAATGGGACAACTGTTAGCTGGCAATCATCTGGTGGTGGTGGCGGATTATCAGAATACGCTTATATTTATAATTTGTCCGCTCAAGTTGTTGCATTAGAGGAAGATATACTTTTTAGTGATAATGGAGTTATAAATGGAGCTATTACACATCTGCCTGGATCTGGTATAATTATGCTTGGTACTGCTGGTGATTACGCGATATGGTTTAATGTTGCAGGAGTGGAACCCAACCAGTTTACGCTCTTTCTGAATGGGACTCCGGTTGCTGGCGCTGGTTATGGGTCTGGTGCTGGTACTCAAATAAATTCAGGAATGGTAATTATTACTGCGGCGGCTGGTGACGTATTGACATTAAGAAATCACACCAGTTCGGCTGCAGTTACCTTGCAAACACTGGCAGGAGGAGTTCAAATAAATGTTAATGCCTCTATTCTGATTCAGAAGATGGATTAGAGCCTTTCCAATGATAACAATCTTGTGATTTTTATCTGGAAAGTTGCTGATAAATTTGGTTTTATATGCCTTAGAAACTGTCTAAATTTTGTTTTCACAACGGGAAATATTTAGACAGTTTCTTAACATTTTTCTACAATATATCATATTTGGTTGTTTATTAGCTTATTTATATTGTTTCTTGAATATATTTGTGTCATAAATACAAATTAAAAATCTGTAACCTAAATCTGACCAAAAGAAAGTATTCAATAAACCGGGGAATCTTTTTTATAGAAATAAAAACATTGAAAACCTATTTACAAATTTTTTACATTTGATATAACTTATTATTAACCAACCTTAAAAAAAATCTATGAAAAGAATCAGATCACTTCCGGTAGTATTGTTTTTAGCAAGCATGCTATTGATGGGCATCGTTCATGCTCAACAAGCTGTCGTTTCTGCAGGGGATGATTTCAATACAGGGACTTATTCGATTAGTAGTTCAACAGGGTTGCCTGATTTCGCATACTACCAAAATAGCCAAGGTAGTATTCAGTTCGGAGTTCAGCAAAAAAACCCTTCGGTACCACTAAGCGATTATTCTGTTTATCTGGTCATTATGCTTATTTTATCCTTCCTTATGTATCGCCATCGCAGACAAATTAACTTAATAATTAAAACCAACAGATCATGAAAAGAACATTACTTTTAGTTATATGGTCGATCTTAACCATATCGATTTACGCCCAGGTACCACAGGGCATCAGCCACCAGGCAACCATCAGAAACAGCGACAACGAACTTATCACCAGTTCACCCATCGGGCTCAGGGTAAGTATTCTTCCCGGTTCCGTTGAAGGCATTCCTGTGTATGTAGAAACCCATAATCCTACAAGCAATTCCAATGGTTTAATCACCTACGTGATAGGTTCAGGCACTGTTGTAAGTGGTGTGTTTTCTGATATTGACTGGACCTCCGGAATTTATTTTCTCAAAACTGAAGTTGACCCGCTTGGTGGAACCGATTATGTGATTAGTGGTGCTACACAATTTCGTACCGTCCCTTATGCTTTTCACGCTGAAACGGTAGAATCTTTTACAGAAACCGACCCTGTGTATTCAGCCGATCCTGCTTTTTCCATTACAGATGCAGGCAGTGGTTCGGTTATCACCGATGCTGAAAGGACAAAACTTGGGGGAATAGCAGATGGAGCCGAAGTAAACGTTCAAAGCGATTGGACAGAAGCTGATAATACCAACGATGCTTTTATCGCCAACAAGCCAACCTTGTTTACCACTTCGGATGAAACCGACCCTGTATATTCAGCCGATCCTGCGTTTTCCATTACAGATGCTGGGAGTGGTGCGGTTATTACCGATGCGGAAAGGACAAAACTGGGGGGAATTGCGGAAGGAGCCGAAGTAAACGTCCAAAGCGATTGGACAGAAGCTGATAATACCAATGATGCTTTTATCGCCAACAAACCAACCTTGTTTACCACATCGGATGAAACCGACCCGGTGGTCGGAGCCGTCAATGGGATTGTTAAAGCCGACGGTGCAGGAACTATTTCAGCAGCTGTAGAAGGTACTGATTATTCGTTACTTCCGAACCAAACCGGAAACTCCGGCAAATACCTTGGCACCGATGGATCGAGTGCCAGCTGGCAAACTGCTGCTGGTGGTGGCATATCATCATTTGCTCAATTTTTTGCGCTGATGCCGCCTGATAATGCAGCCACTGTTGCCCCGGGTACAGATGTTGAATTTCCGCAGGATGGACCAACAAGCGCCACGGATATCACACGTACAGGAGCTGGTTCGTTTAATTTAGCTGCTATTGGCACGTATGCGGTTAACTGGCAAGTTCCGGTGACAGAAGCCGGACAACTTTTATTAACGCTTAATGGTGCCGATTTGGCCTATACGGTTGTTGGGCGCGCAACAGGAACAAATCAGATCGTAGGTTCAAGTTTAATTACCACGACGGTAATAAATAGTATATTAACTGTTCGTAATCCTGCCGGTAATCCGGTAGCGCTTACAATAACACCACTGGCTGGTGGTACAAGACCTGTTTCTGCATCACTTGTGATTACACAATTACAGTAAGCTGTATTAAATTATAAATTGAGAAATCCCCCAGAGAAAGTGATGTGCTTTTTCCTGGGGGATTTCTGTCTACGGTAGGTTGGTCTTCAAAATCGGCCTAGCCAGGTATTTTACTCAATCCTGATTGAAGTATCTTTGCATTTTGTTCTACCAGCCTGAATCCGTTTAATAGTAATAACTCACATGAAAAAGACCGATTTCTTAATGACCAAAATCATCGCAACGCTGGGCCCAGCCACCAGCTCTGTTGACATGATAACGCAACTCATTCAGGCCGGAGCCAGGGTTTTCAGAATTAACTTTTCTCATGGGAAATTCAGTGAATACGATCAGCTTATTGAGAATATAAGGGAAGCCGAAAAAAATACAGGCGAATTCGTAGCCATTCTGGGAGATATCAGCGGACCAAAAATCAGGATTGGGAAAATCAAGGAGGGTGGCATTTTCCTGAAAAAGAATACCAAAATCATCTTTAGTAAAAAGGAAGTCCCAAATGGCGAAACCCTTGATCCGCCAGTTGTATCAACTACCTATCCCGCTTTTATTGACGAAGTAAAACCCGGAGAGCGCATCTTGTTGGATGATGGAAACATCGAATTATCCTGCATCCGCAGAGATGGATATGGTGAGGATGCTACCCTGGTTTGTCTGGTGAAGGAAGAAAACCTGCTCACCTCTTCTAAAGGAATTAATCTACCTGACACGAATCTCTCGCTTCCCTCTATGACAGAAAAAGATTTCCTGTGTGTGGAATATGCCGTTAAACAAAACCTGGATTTTCTGGCACTCAGCTTTGTGCGTTCCCGAAAAGATATTCTCGTCCTAAAAGATAAACTAAGAGAGCTGGGGGCCCGTCCACACGAGCTTGGCATCACGGGCCACGACTTTGGATTTTCTACTGCTTATGAAGACACACCCTATATTCCCATCATCAGTAAAATAGAGAAACCACAAGCCATTCAAAACCTGGAAGAAATTATTGAAGAATCGGATGGCGTGATGGTAGCACGTGGCGACCTGGGTGTGGAAATGGATCTGGCAGAAGTAGCCATCCTGCAAAAACAAATCGTACACCTGTGCCGTAAAGAGGGCAAACCGGTGATTGTGGCCACCCAGATGCTTCAAAGTATGATCCTTGAACCGACACCAACAAGAGCGGAGGTTTCAGATGTGGCCAATGCCATTCTCGATGGTGTGGATGCCATCATGCTTTCGGGCGAAACTGCCGTTGGAAAATATCCGGTAGCGGCAGTAAAAATGATGTCGCGAATTGGGGTCAAAACCCATGGTTTTATCCGAAAATTTGGTCATGTTATGCCACACTTTGTAAAGAAGGAAGGTCTCCTGACCAGGAAAGCGGCCATGTCGCATGGAGTGGCCGATATGGGCCGTGACATTGATGCCCGGTATGTCATCACATGGATTCACTCGGGTGGCAGCACCATGATGATTTCCCAACAGCGGATGGAAGTACCCATCATCGCTTTTGGTGAGCGAGTTTCACGACTCAGGCAGATGGCTCTGCTGTATTGCGTCAACCCCAGGTATTTGATTCAGCCAATATCGGGAAGTAGCTTTATTGCGGATTTGAATATTTTTTTGCTCCGGGACGAACTGCTTGAAGCAGGCGATCCCATCGTGATCGTTGCCAGCGACCCCATCACCAAACGCGGGCTTACCAACAGGATTGTGATTCACTACGTTGGCGAAAGTATGGAATAAACAATCCTGCAGGTTTTCAAATCCTGTCAGGATTGTTTATTTTTGCAAAAAACGACCATGGACTTAAAACTGACTTCCAACTTCCAGCCAACGGGTGACCAACCTGACGCCATTAATCAATTGACCGAAGGTCTTATCCGTGGCGACAAGGCCCAGACCTTGTTGGGTGTCACAGGTTCCGGAAAAACATTTACCATCGCCAATGTACTGGCCAATGTAAACCGTCCGGCACTGGTATTGAGCCACAACAAAACACTGGCTGCCCAGCTCTACGGTGAATTTAAACAGTTTTTTCCTGATAATGCTGTAGAATATTTCGTGTCATACTACGATTACTATCAGCCCGAGGCCTATCTGCCCACCACCAACACCTATATTGAAAAAGACCTGAGTATCAACGATGAAATTGAGAAACTTCGATTGAGCACCACTTCTTCGCTTCTTTCAGGGCGCAGGGACGTGATCGTGGTTTCCTCTGTTAGTTGTATTTACGGTATAGGTAACCCGGATGATTTTACAAGCAATGTGATTACCATTAACAAAGGAATGTTGTTGAGTAGGAATAAATTTCTACGCGACCTGGTCACGGCCTTGTATTCAAGGAACAATATTGAATTAAAACGGGGGAACTTCCGTGTTTTGGGCGATACGGTGGACATTTATCCTGCCTACATGGATTATGCGTTCAGGATTTTGTTTTGGGGAGATATGGTAGATACCATCGAAAGTATCGATCCTGTTTCAGGGAAAAGTGTGAGTACCATGGACACGGTTACCATCTATCCTGCCAACATCTTTGTTACATCACCTGATAAACTGAAATCGGCCATTGAGGAAATCAAGGTGGATATGATTAAACAGGTGGAATACTTTCGTGAAATAGGCAAACACCTCGAAGCCAAGCGCCTGGAAGACCGTGTAATATATGATATGGAGATGATGCGTGAACTGGGCTATTGTTCGGGAATAGAAAATTACTCTCGCTATTTTGACGGTCGGGAAACTGGTTCGAGACCCTTTTGCCTGCTGGACTATTTCCCCGATGACTACGTCACCATCATCGACGAAAGTCATGTGACTGTTTCACAGGTAAAAGCCATGTATGGAGGCGATCGTTCACGCAAGGAAAACCTGGTTGAATACGGTTTCCGTTTGCCATCAGCCATGGACAACCGTCCGTTGAAATTTGAAGAATTTGAAGGTTTGACCCGGCAGGCCATCTTCGTGAGCGCTACCCCTGCCGACTATGAAATTGAACTTTCTGAAGGCGTCATCGTGGAACAAGTGATCAGGCCAACAGGTTTGCTCGATCCACCCATCGAGGTAAGGCCAAGCCTGAACCAAATTGATGACCTGCTGGATGAAATTGAAAAAACAGTAGCGCAGAATTACCGTGTTTTGGTTACTACCCTGACCAAGCGCATGGCCGAAGAATTGACCAAATACCTGATGAACCTGAACATTAAAACACGTTATATCCATTCGGATGTTGAAACGCTGGATCGGGTGGAGATTCTCAGGGAACTCAGGTTGGGAACTTTTAGTGTGCTGGTAGGGGTTAACCTCCTGCGTGAAGGTCTCGACTTGCCCGAAGTAGCTCTGGTAGCTATTCTGGATGCCGATAAAGAAGGTTTTCTACGGTCGGCGCGATCGCTTACTCAAACCTCAGGCCGTGCGGCACGTAACCTCGACAGCAAGGTCATTATGTATGCAGACAAAATAACCCGCTCGATGGCGCAAACCATAGAAGAGACTGAGAGAAGAAGGGAAAAGCAACTGGCATACAACGAAAAAAACGGGATCACACCCACCGCCATTATCAAATCCGTGGAGTCAATCATGGGGCAAACAAATCTTGCCAACAACAAAGGGGAAGCCGCGTATGTTGGAGGATCCAGGGCTACATTGGCCGCAGATCCGGTGGTTCAATACATGAGCCGTAAAGAAATTGTCATGGCCATCGACAAAAATAAGAAGGACATGCAATATGCCGTGAAAGAATTGGATTTTATTGAGGCCGCCCGATTGCGTGACGAAAACCGGGAACTCGAAAAATTGATCAATGACAAGGAAAATTCATAAAACACATCCTGATACCCACCAACCGCAAAGCGCTTATTATCAATATCAACTCCCTATCCGGTCGCACGAAGTACTCAAAATGATTAAAAACGGGGAATCTGACCAAGAGAATTACGTCCATATGAACGTTGTAAAGTTCATAAAAGAACGGGGTCTTTTTAAAAAAGGAAAGATATAGGTGCGAAGCGCTAAAACCCTTTAAAAATGCGGGCCTGAGAAATGCCCGGGGCTTGTAAATCCAAATCAAGAAAATAGCCAAAAGGAGTTTGACTGGTGGTATAATCTGCCTTCTCAAGCCTGACCTCTACCCTGTCAAAGATTTCTTTTGTGAAGTGAGCATCGGCTTTTGATTCTGCCAGATGAGCAAATGAATGTAACACAATCTTTTGGGTGTCATTTTTCTTGGCTGCCCATTTCAGGTTCTTTAACAACTTATCCTCCACTCCTTTCGGATCCGCTTCATCCTGTTTTTCCGCGTGGATAAAAGCTACAAGAACCTGTTCAAATTCGGCCCCCTGTGTTTCGTCCGTGAAGTCATCCAGTGTTTTCGACATGGGTTGATAAGCAAAGCGACTGGCGTAGATCATTAATAGTTTCATAAAAATAGTGAATTTCGGCAAATGTAACTAAAATTGGATTGTCAGGGCAACGGAAAACCCATTGGCGAAAATTAAAAAAAAACGATGGGTGCAAATCACCTGTCAGGAAGGTGTCATCCACATTCTGCCAGGGAAGTTCAAATCTTACTATCTTTGCCATCGCCAGCAACTTCTTATAAAGAGAGGTAAAAAAGTAACCATAATATGAACCACGCACCACTTGCTGAACAATTACGGCCACAGTCGCTCGAGGCTTATATCGGACAAGAGCATCTAACAGGACCGAATGCCATCTTAGGACGCAGCATCGCATCAGGCAATATCCCATCCATGATTCTCTGGGGACCTCCCGGAGTGGGCAAAACCACGCTGGCACACATCATTTCTAAAACACTTAAACGTGAATTTTACACCTTAAGCGCGATCAGCTCAGGGGTGAAAGATGTGCGACAGGTGATCAGTCAAGCCGGGATGTTCGCCGGATCGGCCATCCTGTTCATTGATGAAATCCACCGTTTTAGCAAATCGCAGCAGGATTCGCTATTGGGAGCGGTTGAAAAAGGCACCATCACGCTGATTGGCGCCACCACCGAGAACCCATCCTTTGAAGTGATCTCTCCCCTCCTCTCCCGCTGTCAGGTGTATATCCTAAAGCCATTGGAAAAACAACACCTTGAAATGCTCATCGACAAAGGGATTGCTCAATTGTCGGCACAATTTGGGCTGGAAATAAAACTGATTGAAAAAGAAGCACTTATTGGCCTGTCGGGCGGGGACGCACGGAAACTCTTCAATGCACTTGAATTGGTAGTCTATCAGGAGAAAACCACCAGCAACAAAATTGAAATCACCAATGAACTGGTAAAGCAGGTGATTCAGGAAAACCTGGCTACTTATGACAAACAAGGCGAAATGCATTACGACATCATTTCGGCATTTATCAAGTCGATGAGGGGCAGCGATCCCAACGCGGCTGTTTATTGGCTGGCCAGGATGATTGAAGGGGGTGAAGATCCCAAATTCATCGCCCGCCGCATGTTGATACTGGCTTCCGAGGACATCGGCAATGCCAACCCCAACGCGTTGTTGCTTGCCAACGCCTGCTTCGATGCCATCGCCAAAATAGGCTGGCCCGAAGGCCGGATCATCCTTTCCCAGACCGCTGTTTACCTGGCCAATTCGCCAAAGAGCAACTCTACCTACCTGGCCATCAAAGAGGCTCAATCCATGGTACAGCAAACAGGAAATCTGCCTGTTCCTTTGCATTTAAGGAATGCACCCACCAAACTGATGAAAGACATTGGTTATGGAAAAGAATATGAATATGCCCATCAACATCCGGGAAATTTTGTTGAACTGGAATTCCTGCCGAAAGCCATTCAGGGAAGCACATTTTATGAACCGGGGAACAATCCGCGTGAAAACGAGGATAGAAAACGCATGAAAGACCGTTGGAAAACCAAATACCATTATTAAACCACTGCCATGGACATCAACTTAAACCAAATCTTAATTGACCATTGTTACGAATATGCCGTTGACCTGCTGGATGACACCGGCGAATTTTATCCGTTTGCTGCGTTTACCGACAAAAGCGGGCAGGTACATCCACTTGAGTTTGAAGTGGACAAGAATAAAATGCCCAACAACAGTCAGGTGCTGGAGGCATTAACAGCCTGGTGTATCGGCGAATTTTCTAGCGGCGGTATCACCGGATACGCCCTGGTTTTTGAAGCAGCCGTTACATTGGAGGAAGGAAAACCCTCCATTGACACCATTTGCATGGATATCACCACATCTGATCAAACCGATCTGCCCATTTACTATTTCCCTTATGAGTTAAAGTCAGACGGAAAAGTAACTTATGGTGAGGCATTTGCCGTGATACGCGACAAAGCCTGATCGCGGCGATAGGACCAAATCATCAGAAGAATGGCCAGGCACACGAAAACAAGTGAAATCACAAAAGTTGTAGTGAAGCCAAACATTTCATAGAAAAACACCCCGGCAACCGGAGCCAGGATTGCCCGGGCACCTGTTAAACTCAGATGAATGGATTGATAAGTCCCTGCTTCACCCGGTTCGCAGAAATAGGCAGATCCGATATTCCACAGCAAAACCATGGTGGAAGCAAATATTCCCTGAAAAAGGATATAAAAAATGAGGGTATAATACAGAGTAATATCCCAGAAAACGACGTGACCCTTGAAAAATGTGGTAAGTGCCACGGCTGTGATATATAGTCCCACAGAAGCAAAGGTCATGGCCGCAAATCTTCGGGGATCGATGGAACCCAGCAACCTGCCAAAAAAGGGCAAAAGCAAAATGGCCAATATATTATACGAATTGCGGTAAAAAGCCACACTGGTATAGTTCAGGTTGAGTGCTTCATAAAAATAAATGGTGATCACCGTATAGGTAATCATAAAGGCAAATCCATACAACACAAAACCAACTTCAAAATGTCGATAAGGCATATTGGTTTTCATGATTTGTGTCATTTCCTGCACCGATTTTTTTACAGAAATGAAAATGCTTTGCCTGGGCAGAAGGATTACGTCTGGTCCTTTAATCAAGGAAAGAATAAACACCGAAACCACCGCCAAAACCCCGATAACAGGTATCGCATAAGCAAATGCCCATTGGTTCAGGTCGAGTAAATACCCGTAAACGAAGGTAACCACCAGCATCAATAGCTTATTCACGGAAGTGGCATAACTATAAAGTTTGCCAAAATTCACATGCGTGTAATTGTTTTTTAAAAGGAAATTGATGCTGGGATAGATCACGATGTTCCCTGCAAAATAGATTAAAAACAACATAAGGTAAAGGTGATGGTATACCGGGCTGATGGCTGTATTTTCAGGGGCATGTGGGAAAAAGAAGATAAGCAACAAAGGCAAACGGGTAAGCAAAGCGGTAATTCTCAGGAGTTTTTTCCGGTTTTCAATCCGTTTAAGCATCTCGTTGGCCACGATAAGAAACAAAAACACCATCATGCTAAACTGAAACAACAACCCCATCTGGTAATTGGAACCACCCAAACTTTTAATAAACACAAACTCGTTAAGCGCCAGCACTCCCAATACCACGCCTTCGATGATCATGTAAATGAGATGTAGTTTAAAGGTACGTTTTTCGTTATCGTTCAGGGACATGGCTTAATCGTTACAGATAAAATGAATTGCAAAAGTACGAATGTGGTGGTTAAGAATGCCAAATCCATTTTATTAAATCAGCTTTTATGAGAATGATCTGAAATAGAAAAAAGCGGGTTTATAGCCATCTTTTTGAAAAAAATTTTCCATTTGGTGAGTGAAGGCCCTTAATTATCAAACAATCCAACCCTTTTACGATTTGGAGTACTCAAGGTCAACTCAATAGTTATCAGCTTCTCTACAGAAATTTCCTGTCGCTATTTGAAAAATATATAAATAGTGTGGTGTTCTTTTTGCCTTAAATACATTTTACTAAATTTGGCGGTATTTATGTGAACAATTATTTTTTTACAGATATACAGTATGTAATTGCAGTATGTTACTCCAAAGCCGAAAAATGCTGAACGGTCTGTAACATTTCATTTTTAAATGAATATAACTCCATTACCATTGTATTATAAACGTTGTTGTACCAAACCAAAATCAAATGAATATAATTTTACGCTTATCTAAACGTAACAAACAAAATATCGGATTAATCAGGCAGTTCAAGGGATTTTTATTATTCCTGTTTATGTTTACGGGATTTTTTCCAAATCAGGCGATTGGGGAGGGATCGAAAGAGATTTACGTTGGCACTCACACCACCAGTTTATTCTTATGTACCGATAAAATAAACCAATGCAATAATGGTAATGGTGACCGCATACAATTTGCTACCTATGATTCAGATGAAGCAGAACGTTTGTATTTTGAGATTGCAGATGCCAACGAGATTGTATACATGGGTTTTAATGGTTCTGGTGCCGGTGGAGGCAATAAAATAGTTTATAGAATCATGTTTGCGGGCGGAGGTATTGCACAGGCTGAACAAGACCTGCCCACGAGTGGTGTAGGTTTTATCAGCAATATAGGGCAAGCTCGGGTCGGCCCTCAAATTTTGTTTGGTCCTTCCGGATATAGTCAATTAACCTTCGACCCCATTGAAGCCGGGAGTTACTTTATTGAGTTTAACTTGGTCACCAATGCTGGTGCACCCGTGCCTAGTGATTTTAATATTGATCTTATCGACATTACGGTTGAGGATGGCTCTGGTAACGTGAAACCGGGGCGGTTACATTCTAAAGCCTGGCAACTAACTGAAGGTAACGGCAATTGCAGCGCCACCTTTTATATTTATTCTGATGATGGAATTGTTACTTCACTCTCTTATAATGACATGTCAGGCGGTGCCTGGGTAAATTATTGTAACCAGGTCGGCCTTAATATTACTGGTAACTGGAATGATGATAAAAAATCCCAATCAGGCTCTTATTATGTTCCCCAATATAAACTTTTTTTAAACGACCCGGATATAATATTGTTTCCAGATGGTATTACCGGAGCTATCATTGGAGTCCCGACAGGACAGCCCTACTGTAATGGAACCATCGACTTTTTTATAGAGGTTGATAAGGCGGGGGATGTATTGTTAACTTTGGATTTTCCTGATCCTTATGTGGACGTAGATATTGCATACCGTGTTGATGTAGGTCCAAATACCATTAATTGGGATGGACTGGATGGCAATGGTAATCCGGTACCGCACAATACCCCTATACTCTTTTCTGTAAGCTACATCAATGGCTTAACAAACTTACCACTCTACGATGTGGAAGGAAACCAAAATGGATTTGTTGTTGAATTAGTCAGACCCACCAGTGGGACTTCACCCAGTATTTATTGGGACGATTCAAACATTCCAAATGGTACTGTTAATGATGTCGTTGGATGCGTAAGTAATTTCTCACCTTGGTCAGGATGTCATCTCTGGACAGGTAGTGGTGGTTCGGGTTTTGGTAATGTAAGAACAATCAACACCTGGTGGTATAGTTCTTCAATAACCTCAGAACCTGTAAATTTATTAGAATTGCGTATTCCGCAGACCCTTATATGGGCACCAAATACGCCACCTGATGTGTGCCCGGGACAGACAGTTGATTTTACTGTTGAAATAGACCTCAATTCAGACACCTACCATTGGAGTTTTAGTGGAACGGATGCCACCCTGACCTGGGTTGACAACGTGGCCACCATCATTTTTGGACCAAATGCAACAGATGGAAACCTAACGGTATATGGCAACAATAGCTGTGGGGATGGCCCCGTTAGTACTTGGGCTGTTAATGTCCTGCCTTCAGCTACCATTACTGCCGGAACCGATGCAAGTACGTGCACCACTACACCCTATTATCTTTTTGATGCCGATGCTTCAAATTGGAGTGCATTGGAATGGTCAACTTCTGGTGATGGTACTTTTGATAATCGGTTTGATGTTGCAAAAACCAATTATAACCCTGGTCCCAATGATGTTGCTTCCGGGTCAGTAACACTAACTTTGGCGGCTACACCCAACCTTCCGTGTACAGAACAGGTTGTGGACCAGATGATCCTCACCATCGACCCGGCTCCTACTGCCTTTGCCGGAAATGACGACAATCTATGCCTCGGAGGAGCCTATTCGCTCAGTTCAGCCACCTCAACCCATTCCTCCACCCAAACCTGGAGTAACAATGGTGGCGATGGTACATTTAATGATGCCACTTTATTACATCCCGATTATACCCCTGGTCCCAACGAATTGGCCGCAGGAACGGTTACACTCACCTTAAATGCCCACCCCCTGGGATCCTGTGTTGATGACGCTACCTCAAATATCATCCTGACCATACAACCCGTTCCTCAGGCCGATGCAGGCCCCGATGCCAGCATCTGCGATGTGGAAACCTATACCCCTGCCTCCTCGGCCGATTTCTTCACCTCTCATGAATGGACCCATAATGGTGACGGCGGCTTCAATGACAGATTCCTGATTATTCCTACTTACACCCCCGGCCCCGGTGATATTGCCGCCGGAACAGTTACTCTGACCCTCACCTGCACACCCATTGCACCCTGCACAGCGGATGTGAGTTCCAGTATGGTGCTTACCATCCAACAGTCCGTCACCGCCACGGCGGGTACCGACGCTTCCATCTGCCAGGGGGAAACTCTTTCGCTAAACGGTACCGCCAATCACCAAAGTACCATTCTGTGGGACAACGGGACTGGGGATGGAACTTTTACTGATGCCACACAACTCATCACGGTATACACTCCCGGAACTCAAGACATCACTAACCAGAGCGTGGTATTAACACTAACAGCCAACGCCATGTCCCCTTGTGTGGATCCGGCAATTTCCTTCTTAACACTATCCATACAACCGGTGCCTGTGGCAAATGCAGGACCCGATGTCACTATCTGTGAAGCCGACACCTATGCCCTTCCGGGTACGGCAGACCATTTCGATTTTCTTCAATGGACAGGAGGCGATGGAACTTTTTCAGATGTCACCATTGCAAATCCGACTTACACCCCGGGACCAACAGATATCACCAATGGTTCCGTAACACTTACCCTTACTGCCAATGCCATCGCACCCTGTGCCACGGCTGCCGTTTCCAGTATGACGCTCACCATCCAGCATCCTGTAACGGCCAGTGCAGGCCCTCCTACAGCACTCATCTGTGAAGGGTTTTCCTTCGCCATACCCGGAACCGCATCAAACTTTGATGCATTGCTATGGTCAGGTGGCGACGGGACATTTTCGGATGCCACCATTGCCAATCCCGCATATACACCTGGTCCGGTGGACATTGCTACAGGTAGTGTGACATTAACGATGACAGCCGATGCCATCGCTCCTTGCACAACCCCTGCAATCTCAAGCGTGGTGCTCAATATCCAGTTGGCCTGCTTTGCTGATGCGGGCCCTGATTTTATGAGCTGCGAGGATGTACCTTTCCAGATAAATGCATCCGGTGCGGGGAACTACAATTCTCTGTTATGGACCCACAACAGCACCATGGGTGGTACTTTAATTGATCCGACGAGCCTTCACCCTACCTACGTTCCCGGTGCTGACGAGATACTTACTACGGTAACCTTAACACTATTTGCCACAGGCATTCCTCCATGTGCCGATCAGACCGATGCCATGGACCTGTTTATCGACCAAGGCTCCTTTGCAGATGCAGGTTCCGATGAAGACGCCTGCGTGGGTCTCCCCTATGATTTTTCCGGCAGTACAATCGTCCCTGTTCAGTACAATGGTAACATTATTAACTGGACCAAGGTCAACCCCGCCATCGACCCCACGGGTTATTTTATGGACTCTCATGTCGAAGTACCTGTTTATGTAGTGGGCGATTATGACCCCAATGTCACCTATCCCATCACCCTGGAGCTGAACATGGAAGTACTGAGCATCATTCAATGCCGCGAAAGTGACAATATGATACTGACCATCCAGGATTTCCAACCCGGGAACGTCATCTCAGGCAACCAGACCATTTGCTACAACACCGTACCTGCACCTTTGCAAGTCACTTCCCCTGCGGGCGGGGTAGGTGCCTATAGTTACCAGTGGCAGAGCTCCGTCGATAACATTACTTTTACAGATATCCCGGGGGCTACCAACCTCAGCTACCAGCCTGTAGCCCTCACCCAGACCACTTATTTTAAAAACATACAAAGCAGCGATTGTGGATTTAAAGAACCCCCGGTGATTCTTGTAAATGTTTACGATGAATATATTGCAGGTGGAATTGCTCCCGACCAGGTTATTTTCAATGGTGAACAACCTGCTGCAATTACAGCTTTAGCGCCTACCGGAGGTAATACTAGTACCGGAAATCCCTATACCTATCAGTGGGAAAGCTCACTGGATAATCTCAGTTATACCCCGATAACCGGTGCGACTAATTTAATCTATCAGCCGGGAAATCTTTTCCAGACAACTTACTACCGATTGATACAAAGCAATGCCTGTGACGTTGTTCAAACGGCTGTACATACAGTAAATGTATTCCCGCCATTTATACCCGGAGCTATTCTTGGTGCTCAGGACATTTGTTTTGGGGATGTACCCGGTCAAATCTATCTTGATCCGCTCAACCCACCTACTGGAGGTGATGGCCCACCCTATACCTATGAATGGCAAAGTGCCGCCAATATAGGTGGCCCATGGAGCCAGGCTACAGGCATTAATAACAATGTTTTTTATCAGCCGGGCCCACTCACAACATCTACATATTACCAACTGGCACAGACCTGTGGGGCAGGAACAGTGTACTCGAACGTCTTGCTTGTCAACGTTTACCCCGACTTTAATGTAGGCTCCATCACAGGGTCGCAGGCTATCTGTTACAACACCATCCCCGGCATCATGCTTCAGGGTACAGCCCCTACGGGAGGCGATGGTACCTATACCTACCAATGGCAGAGCTCGGTCAACAATGTAACCTTTAACAACATCACCGGCGCCATCCTGTTGGATTTCCAGCCCGGCGTGCTGACCACCACCACCTTCTACCGCCTGGTACAGACCTCGGGCAGTGATTGCGGAACGCTGATCACCAACACGGTCACCATCACGGTATATGATGAGTTCATTGCCGGAACGGCAAGTGGCAGCCAGACCATCTGTTTCAACACGGTGCCTACGGTCTCACTCACCGCTACCCTCCCCACAGGGGCCAATGGCACCTACTCCTACCAATGGGAAAGTTCCACCGCGGGTGACCCTTTTACCCCCATCATGGGTGCAACAGGATTGATCTATACCGAACTTGACCAGCTATTGGTCACCACCCGATACCGACTGCTACAGACAAGCAACTGTAATGCCTTGTACACCAATACGGTGACCATCACGGTTACCACCCCACCCACTGTGACCATCATCGCCGACATGGACATCGCGTGCACCGATGCGGAGATCACCTTCTTGGGCTACAGCACCTCCAACCCCATCTCATGGGAATGGGACTTTGCTGATGGAACCACCTTCAGCGGACAAAACCCTCCCCCTCACAGTTACAGTTTTTCCGGGTTCTACGGTGTCACGCTCACCGTTACCGACAACATAGGATGTTCCAACTCCGACACGCTCACCATACAAGTGGTAGAACCTCCCGTGGTGGACTTTACCTACTCTGTTGACACCTGTCACAAGATCCTGTTTACCGATGCCACCATCGCACCAGCGGGATATAACCTGGTAGCATGGCACTGGGAGCTGGGCGATGGCAACACCCACGACGACCCTACCTTTACCTATGAATATGCAGCCGGAGGCCTCTACAACGTCACCCTGACGGTTACCGCCGAACGCGACAGTGTCTTCTGCACCAACACCATCACCCTCCCGGTAATCGTCCCTCACATGCCCACGATCTACTACACCTGGGATCCCGAGCCCACCTGCCTGGGCGACAGCACCCATTTCTATGGCACCTCGGGCACAGAGATCACCACTTGGTACTGGGACTTTGATGACGGCCTCTTTGGCAATGGCCAGGGCATCGACCACTTGTACACAGCCCCCGGCACCTACGATGTGACCCTGTATATCACCGACACCAACCTGTGTACAAACAGCCTTGTCCACCAGATAAATATCAACCCCATGCCGGATGTCACCATGACCATCGATAGCACCCCCACCTGCGCCGGAACCACCACCCTGTTCACCGGCAGCAGCACCGCGACCATCACCAATTGGTACTGGGAGTTTGGCGATGGTGGCATCAGCACCAGCCAGAACCCGCAGCACATCTACACCACCGGAGGCACCTATTATGTTACCTTAACCGCCACCGACGAAGCCGGCTGCTCAGGCACCACCACGGGCATGGTACAGGTAACACCCAACCCCACAGCCGATTACACCTACACGATAACCGGCTGCAACACCTTTGAGTTCACCGACACCAGCACCCCGCCGGCCAATTACACCATCACCGCCTGGCTATGGGACTTTGGCGATGGCTTCACGGCCAACGTACCCAACCCGGTACACATCTTCCCCGCGGGAGGTTTTTATGATGTCACCTTAACGGTCACCGGCAGCAACAGTAACTTTAGCTGCACAGACGAGATGACCTACACGATCCAGGCTCCCAATGGCCCCACGGCTTTTTTCACCTGGTTCCCCAACCCGGCACAGACAGGCGAGGACGTGAACTTCTTTGGCACCTCGGGCAGTACCATCACCAGCTGGGAGTGGGACTTTGACGACGGCTTCATGGCCACGGTCCAAAACCCGACCCACCCCTACATCAACCCGGGCAACTACCAGGTTACGTTAACGGTGACCGATGAAAACGGCTGTATCGTGGTTGTCACCAACGAAGTCACCATTGGTGGCCTTCCGGGTGTAGAGTTCAGCTGGGGCGCAGCCTGTGAAGGCACCCCCGTTCAGTTTACCGTGGATGAAACCATCACCGATGTAAATGCTGTACAGAGTTACTACTGGCAGTTTGGCGACGGACTCACCAGCACCCAGCAAAACCCCTTGCATGCCTACGCCACGGCCGGGTTATACACCGCCACGCTGACCATCACCGACACGATAGGCTACAGTAACAGCGTGAGCCACGGGATAGACGTCAAACCCAACCCGGTATCTGTTTTCGGCATCGACAGCCCCAACTGCCAGGGAGCAAATACACAATTCTCCGACTACAGCACCGCCCAAAGTGGTTATCTCACCACCTGGGTGTGGGACTTTGGCGATGGCAACACCCAGACGGTGACCTTCCCCGATGACCCCGATGTGAGCCACACTTATGCCAATACCGGCACTTATGCCATCACCTTAACGGTGACCAGCAGCGATGGCTGCACAGGCACCAGCCAGGAGCAGGTCACCATCACCCCGGCGCCCATCGCCCTGTTTACCAGCAGCACCACCTGTTCCAGCGGACCGGTAAGCTTCCAGGATGAGAGCACCTCCAATGGCAGCGGGACCATCATCTCCTGGCAATGGAACTTTGGCGACCCAACCAGTGGAACGAACAACACCAGCACCAACCAG